>Ga0307478_10001567_pt1 | contig 19512 bp, 19 predicted proteins | sample atmos_gasesECM4C_2_FD_203713 | JGI IMG/M metagenome (GOLD analysis project Ga0307478, IMG submission 203713) | Hardwood forest soil microbial communities from Morgan-Monroe State Forest, Indiana, United States - atmos_gasesECM4C_05 | ecosystem: Environmental > Terrestrial > Soil > Temperate... | reverse complement strand
CCGCGAGGGAACTGCAATCTGCGCAGGGACGGTTAGCTGCGGAGCCGCACCCTCTTTCCAGAACACCAGGTGACTGACCCGCCTGTCCCAGTCGATGCACAGCCGGTCTCCCGGTTGCACTTGTTCAGTCGCAAGCAAGTTTGCGAGCGGACGCACGAGGTGCTGCTCCAGCGCTCTCTTTAAGTGGCGCGCGCCATACCTCTTGTCCATCCCCTCTTGTAGCAAGAAATGCTTCGCGGGGCGGGTCACACGAAACACGAACTGACCCTTCATTGTTTGCAGCACGCGATCTTGCAAGTAGTCGAGTTCGATCTCTAAGATTTCCATCAGTTGCTGGTAATGAAGCGGACGGAATACCACTATTTTGTCCAGCCGGTTCATGAACTCAGGGGAAAACGTCCTTCGTGCCGCTTCCACTGCGGTTGCTTCCACTTGCTGATCGAGCTTGGCTGTGAGTTTGTCCCCTGCGCGGACGAACCCAAAACCATCTGACATCAAATCGGTAATGCCGCGGCCACCCAAGTTGGAGGTTAGAAAGATCAAAGTCTGCGAGAGATCCACCCGGCGGTTGTCTCCCAGTGTGAGAGTGGCCTTGTCTAGGATTCCCAGCAACAATTGCCAGAGGGCATCACTTGCCTTTTCAATTTCATCGAATAGCAGAAAACTTAGCTTTAGCTTATCGGTATGAAACTGCTTCAAGGCATCCTGAGTGATGAGTGGATGTGTTTCCCTGTGTCCCAGGTATCCCGGAGGCGAACCGATGAGCTTGGAAATCTCATGCGAGTGCTGGTACTCTGCGCAATCCACTTTGATGACCGCGCGCGAATCCCCAAACAGGATCTCTGCGGCGGCCTCTACCAAGCGTGTCTTCCCCGTCCCGGTCGGGCCAAGAAAAAGAAGCGTGCCTATCGGGCGGTTTGGCGCGTTCAGGCCTGCCCAAAAAACCTGATACAACTCCACCAACGCTTCGATCCCTGCTTCCTGCCCGACGATCTTAGCCCGGAGCTTCTCTTCAAATTCGATCGTTTCTTTGTTGTGCAGATCGGGCCGAAGAACCGCCGTCCTAGCTTCCATGGTAACCTCCTGGATTTGCAAGTCAGGTTTCACCGATTTGAGACGAGCTTCCCCTCTTGCTGGAGCCGCTGTGGCTCCTAGTCCAATACAAGGGTCAGTTTGGAGGGCTGGCTAGTTTATTGAATGGAACTCATGCCGAGTGCCGCTAGGCGGCCAGCTCGGCAGTAGCTCGCGGAGGCGGCGGCGAGCCTTATGCAATCGAGACTTGGAAGTCCCCGTCGAGCAAGCGAGGATTTCCGCAATCTCTCCGTGTTCGCAGCCATAGAGGTCATAGAGTACGAAGGTTGCTTTTAAGCGTGCTGGCAATTGAGCGATGGCTTTCTGAATGGAGAGCCGATCGATCAATCCTTTTAGTCGCAGATCAAAGTGGCGCAGCTCCTTTCGGGGGCTGCCGGATTCCTCACCGCTTCTGATGATTTCTTCGAGTGAGGTGTCGGTGAGGGCTTTCCTCCGGAGATGCATCAGCACACAGTTCACCGTCACGCGGTGCAGCCAAGAGGAGAAGGCGGAATGGCCGCGAAACGTGTGAATTGCGCGGAATACGGTCAGGAACGTCTCTTGCGCCAAATCTTCGGCTTCGGCAGTGTTTTTCAACATGCGAAGGCAAAGGACAAAGACGCGCGAGCTGTGTAAGCGATAGAGCAGTTCAAAGGCGTTTGCGTCGCCTCGTTGAGCCTGTCGAATCGCCTCGGCTTCCTGAAAATCAGAACTCCGTACTTCTTCGCGTCCTTTCACAAGCCCTCCCACACACGGAGACCGCTAGCTTTTCTTTGCATTGCCCTTCAGTAACCGGTGGCCGATAGCCCGCGGGGAACAGCTGAGAGTCTAAAAGCGGTAACCAATGCCGAACTATCGCAACTCAAATGCCAATCGAAGCGCCGTAGCTAACAGACTCATGAAGTGCGACTTAGACGGTCGCTGATATCCACTCGGGAATTATTCAAGAGTACTAGACCGTGTAAATAATTCTCTCAGGCTCGAGTTCCTCAAAGTATTTTGCTTAGAGATCGGTCCCTGGCGGACCGCGACCAAGCGCATCACCCGAGAGCCGTGCAGCAACTCTTCCGTACCGCAGCGTGTCGAGTTTGGCGCGCTTTCGGACTTGTCGTGAAATTCAAACAGAATCTCGCCCTCGCGGCTTCTGACTGCGTCTAAGATTGGCTAGAATTCAAGATGCAGGAAAAAGTTCTCTTCATTCGAGGATATATCGCCTATGACAGACTGGTTCGCGCGCCCCGTCCTACACGTGACCGATGTTGAGACCTCGCTCCACTTTTACATTGACCGGCTCGGCTTCACGAGCCCATGGCGCTACGAGGAGGATGGCCGGGCGCGCGTCGCACAGGTCGATCGGCAGGGCTGCGCGCTTATCCTGGCCGACACGTGGCCGGACAAGATTGGCAAGGGGCTGATGTTCATTTCACTAAACGTCGAGCCGGTGACGCAAGTCGCCGAGTTGGACGCGCTGCGCGCAGAACTCGAGGCCAAGGGTGTTTCGGTCAAGGAAGGTTCGTGGGGCTATCGTCTCGTGGTGGTCGATGATCCCGACGGCAATCAGCTGTTCTTCAATTACCCGAAAGAGACTGCGTCCGGCAAGATTGTTAGAGATGAAGCATAATCGTCCAGCCACGCCAGCATGTCGGCTCTGCATCACCGAATCCGCATAGACCCTTGCGCGAAACCAGTTTCGCCCCACTCCAGCAACTTTACATCCCGGTCAACGCCGTTCCCGGCCAGGTGGCGTTCTGGTACGGGACTTGTCCGGTTTCGCGTGCGGGCGCTATCTCGTTTTGGTCTTGCTCTGACAAAACCGACTCCAAGCATGGCGAGTCCAACCAAGCACAGCGCGACGGCAAGAACGTCGAATATTGCGCCGACAAGATAGAAGTCTTCTTTGACGAAGGAGTCAAGTTCGGTCTGACCTCTCGGCGGAGGTATCCCTGCGTTTCCCGCGTTTCTCTCGGGTTTGAGTATGACCTGATAGCGTACGGATTTCGTTGCGCCTAGGAGACACCTAACCGTCGTCTCGGAGTGCTACGGATGGGGTAAAGGAGAGTCGACAATACAGGAGCAACCGCGATTTGGGTTACACTTCTCAGGACGCCTGGGCTAACGAAGTAAGCTAGGAACAACTTTTTCGAACGACTCTCAGCATCTCAATCACCGTCTCCGACCGAGATTCCGGAATCGAGGCATTATGAAACTCCTGCACGTCGTGGCCTGGGTTCTGATCCCGAGTACTCTCATGGCACAAACCTCCAGTTCATCCGCCGAGGCCAGCGGCAAATTCGCAAAGCTCAGTGAAGAGTTCATTCACGAGACGCTGGCGCTGTCACCCTCGAGCGCTTCCCAGGCCGGGTACCACCAGCATGTTGATCCCAAGACAGGTAAGACTGTCATGCTCGATGCGCTGCTCGACGACGTGAGTATGGCCGGCATAGCCGCACAGCGCCGCGTCTATGCGCAGTGGCGCGAGCGCTTCCATGCCGAGGCTCCGCTTGCGTCGCTCGGAGCCCAAGATGCTGCCGACTGGCGACTCATCGACGACCAGATCGGTCTCAACCTGCTGGAGTTCGACCGCATCCAGGACTACAAACACAACCCCACTGTCTATGTGGAGCTCCTGGGCAGTGCGCTCTTCCAGCCGCTCACGGATGAATATGCGCCTGAGGACGTCCGGCTCAGCGCCATCCTCTCGCGGCTGGCGGCGACCTCGCGCTTCCTCGACCATGCGCGTAGCCAACTCGTTGACGCCGACCCCATCTTCATCAAGGTCGGGATCGAGGAGAACGACGGCAACGTTGATCTGATCCAGAACACGATTGCACCTGCGTTCCACGGCAAAGCGAAATTGAAGGCGCAGTTCGATCAAATCGCGCCCCCTGCGGTCGAAGAGTTGAAGAATTTTTCCCGGTGGCTGCAGGACGATTTGGCGAAGCGCAAGACCGATCGCACCTGGCGCCTCGGCAAAGATCTGTACGCAGAAAAATTCCGCCTGGTCATGGAAACCCCGATCACCCCTGATGAGCTTCTTGCCGATGCGGAACGAGAGCTGAAGAGGACGCGCGCCGAAATGCTGCAGCTCGCACTACCCCTCCACAAGCAGTACTTCCCCGAAGACGATGACCATGCCAGTCTCAGCGCCCAGGAGCGAGAGAACAAGGTCATCGGTGAGGTTCTGCAGAGGATTTCTCAAGATCATCCCAAACGCGACGACTTGATGCGGACGGTGAAAGATGACCTGGCAGGCATTCAGCAATTCATCATCGAGAAGAAGATCGTCTCTCTGAAATCGCGCAACAACCTGAAGGTCATCCCTACGCCGCCGTTCCTGCGTGGCATCTTCTCTGTCGCTGGCTTCCATTCCGCCCCGCCGCTCGATCCCAACGCCGAGGCTCAATACTGGGTGACGCCTATCGATCGGAAAACGCCCGAGGACAAGGCCGAGTCGAAACTGCGCGAGTATAACGACTGGGTGCTGAAGTGGCTCAGCATTCACGAAGCACTGCCCGGCCACTACGTGCAGGCCGAGCACGCCAATGAAATCCAGCCTCTAACTCGTCGTCTCACCCGCAGCCTCTACGGAAACGGACCATACGCGGAAGGCTGGGCCGAATACATCGCCCAGGTCATGATGGAGCAGGGTTTCGCCAACAGCGACCCACGCTACCGCCTTAGTTATCTGAAGATTTGGCTGCGCTCCGTCGGCAACGCAATTCTCGATGTCCGGATGCACACCATCGAAATGACTGACGCCGAAGCAATGGCGTTCATGATGAATGACGCCTTTCAAACGCGCGCAGAAGCCGATGGCAAATTGCAGCGAGCTAAGCTCAGTTCTACCCAGTTGCCCGTTTATTATGTGGGCGCGAGCGAATGGTGGCGCTTGCGTCACAGCTATGAAGCGGCCAAAGGCAAGGACTTCACGCTCATGGACTTTCACGACCGCGCCTTAGACCAAGGGGCATTGCCCGTTCCCTGGCTGGAGAGCATTCTGCTGTCGAAGTAGATGGATTTTTCGTTGATGGCATAGGGCTACGCAGTGACTGGCATTGTCAGAGGTGAAAAGGATCCCAAATTCGGCACAATCAGTTTGCTGAAACATTGGAGGGGATACCGCCGTTATCTATGCAAAAGAAGCGCGCCGCCTTCGCGGCGGCTCTCTGTTGTGTGGACAGGAGGGTCCAATGAAACGCACTCGGATTATAGGGATGGTGTCCGGCTTGGCGCTGGCTCTGATGGCATGGACGGGCGGCGCCAGCCGAACTCAGTCGCAACAGGCCCCGACGACTGCGGCGCCGCCGGCACCCAAGGAATCTTCAACCCAAGCAATCAACGATGCTTTCGTTCAGCAGATATCCAAACAGATTGTTGGCCACGAGCAGGAGCCTTCGGGACAGGTGTTCAAGAATATCCAAGTCGATTTCCTCAAGAAGATTCCAGCCGCGCGATTGCTTCTGATCATGAACGAGGGATATAGCCGCGCCTTGGGAGTCACCTGCAAACACTGCCACATGGAGGACGACTTCTCCAAGGACGACAAGCGCCCCAAGCGCTGCGCTCGCGATATGGCGTTGATGCACTTTGACATCAATCAACGGCTCGCGAAAATGCAAAACTTGGCTCCGAATTCCAACGGGCACTTCATCAACTGCTCGACCTGCCACCGCGGCGGCATTGATCCGATGAGGCAGTCGGGTTAGTTCGCGGCGGCGCCGTTTGCAGACCATGGCAGCCGCAAGCCTCTTGCCCCGGCACAGCCCGGATGCACAGGTCTGACCGTAGCAGATTGCAGTGTAGCAGGGCAGTGTGATTGAGGGCGGATGGTCTACAAATCAGAGTTACAAGGGGCTGGTTTAATTTTTCATCATGAAATCACATCGCATCCCGTGGCGACTTGCTTCCAGTTCCCGTCGGTCTCTTTGAGGATGTGCAGCGCCCAACGGCTGCACCATGGACAATCGTACCCGACGTAGACGATAGCCAGGGTCATGTCCGAACTGAAACCCGCGGCGGACAGCTCGTATACGCCGTAGGCACCATTTTTTCCTGCGAACGTCCACCTATCGCTCCTCTTTTCTCCAACCAATTCGCTTACATCTACTAGCTCGTACGATTTTGGCAGATCAAGGCTGGGTTCGAGCTGTACGGATACTTCGTTCGGCCGTCGGTAATCAACCATAGCCGGCAAGTACGCTTCACGCTCCGCTTCGAGAATGCCGCAGAAAGTAGGACGATGAACAAGGGGAGCAAAACTCGCCGTTTCATATACTCGCTGCTTTCGGTTACTGCGCTCGCTTCGGTTTGAAGGTTCCTCGACTTGTGGGATTGGTGGTATCGATGCCGAGGAACATGCCCAATACCTCGTCCGACTCCCGAGACTGCTTCGGGCCAAACATAGAGCCATCGGCGAAAACAACCAGGTCCAAGGTAATCGTGTAATTGGCAGGAGACCCGTCGGACGCATAGGAGAATTTGCGGGGACCAGCGACCCAGGTGGCTCCGGGTAGAAGATAATGGGTCGGGTCTCCGCGCGTTTCGAGTTCCTTTGTCGTGACTCGGCGGAGACGATTTCCGGTGGCCGGATCGAAAAAGGATTCCGTAAAGACATATCCCCGGATGGGACGAGCGCCGATTTTTCTCGGTTAAGGAGGATGGCGGAGACCGAGCGTACGGTTGACATAGCTATATTAGATAGCTACCATCGAGAGTATGAGAGTTAGCGTGGCGGATGCCAAGAACAAGCTTCCCGAGCTAATCAAGGCCGTCGAGGATGGCGAAACAGTGACCATCTGCCGCCGGGGTGTGCCTGCCGTGGATATCATCCGAACAAAAAAGCCTAGTCGCAAAAAGCGGAAGCTCGGGACACTGAAAGGCAAAATTCAGATTCTCGATATCAACTGGTGGAAACCCATGTCGGACGACGAAGCCGACGCATTTGTGGAAGGGCGAGACTAGGTGCGGTTGCTCCTGGACACGGTCGCGTTGATTTTCGCTGTTGAGTCACCAGAACGGTTCACCAAGCGGGCGACCGCCATTTTGCAGAATACAGAAAACATCCTTGAACTGAGCGCAATTTCTCTTTCCGAAATCGCCATCAAAGCAGCCCGCGGCAAGTTAAAATTTTCTGCAGCGGACACACGCCGCGCACTTGAGGACCTGGACCTTCGCGTACTGCCATACACTGCGAATCATGCATTCTCTCTTTTCGATCTCCCGCTCCTGCACGCGGATCCCTTCGATCGTCAAATCATAGCCCAGGCTTTGTCGGAAGAGATCCCGGTGATGACTTGCGATGAGAAATTCAGCCTATACAAAGGTCTCAAGGTCCTTTGGTAATTTTTCGGATTTTCGTCCCTTTCCAGAATGGTTCTTAGAAGAGATTCGTAGAACGGCAGAGTTCCGAACATCGGCTAGCGCTTGGCCTGGCGACCGAGGCGATTGAAGAATTTCTGGCGGAGTTAGCCGCGTTGATCGAGCCGGTCGAAGTTCATTTTCAGCCGCAGTCCCGGGACCCGAATGACGAGATGGTGCTCGAGGCCGCGATCAATGGCCGGGCGGATGCGCTCGTGACTTACAACGTCACAGACTTTGCCGGGCCCGCGGAGCGGTTTGGGATTTCTGTGTTGCGTCCGGGCGACCTGTTAAAGAAGGTGAAACCACGAGCAAAGCTACCTACCCGTTGAAGCTTCCCCTCTCCATCAAGAAGGCTGCCCAGCGGCTCGCGAAAGAAGATGGCGTGTCATCGAACCAATGGATCGCGGCAGCGGTCGCTGAAAAAGTTGGAGTCGTGGAAACCGCGGCCGACTTTTTCAAGAAGCGGGCAGGCAAGGCCGCCGGGGAAGGACTCATGAAGTTTCTTCGCACCGTGCCCAAACTCGCGCCCGAGCCAGATGACACACACCGATAGCCACAATCAAATTCCCCGTCGAAGCAGGGCTTGGACGGCGCACCCTATGGACCAGGCCACGATTCGAGTGATGAAGCGTGGGTCAAAGCGGTCGGCGGGTGTTCTCTCAACCTACGACGAGGGAACCGGAATCAGCGTACTCGCCAATCGCAGACGCTTAGTAGGTTTGAGTGCGTGCTAAGTTTGGACGGCTGGAGCAACGTGGAGGGAATACTTGAGCCATTCAGTGAGTCCATCACGGCTGGTTTCCAATGGCTCACCAACGGCGGCAGAGTCGCTCTCCTCCTCTCTCGGAGCGGCCAGTGGTACGGCCAACTTTCCTTACTCCGGTCAGCCGACTGTTAAGAAAGAGTTGCCCAGGGTCCATACGTCACCCAAGAAGTCATGGCCATGCTGTCTATCCTTTATCTCATCGTTCCTTCGAGTTAGGAAAATATTTCGAGACCATGAAAATCTGGCGGTCTTGCTGACTTCAGCCCTTTCGGCGCTGCCCGACAGCTTGCTTACAGGATTTGTCTTGTTAGCAGCGGTCTAATTAAATACAGAACCGAGTGGGACTAGGGTCTTAAGGTGTTCACCGGCTTGACGGCGCCGCTCCCGGCGATTACAAGAAAACGGTTTTGTGTTGTTAGGACCCGCCCCGCAGTCAAATGTCGGAGCCCCTGCGGCTACGCATCCGACTTCTTCTGTTTGTCCCAGGGCTCCTGACTTTAGCCGTCCAGCCTAATCGCTTAGCTCGTCGGGTGTTTCCTCGCGGTTGGGGTGCGTGTCCCTCAATCGAGAACAGAGGCATGGCGGCGCCGTGGAGTGCGCGCCGCGTGAACAACCCAGCATGTAAATTTCGCTGCGCGACGCAATTTTGGGCGCAGCCGCCAATTTGGGGGTAAATCGTGATGATGTTTTTCCGCTATGCACGCGCAGTCAAAAAGTATGTCCATTTTCGCTTAGCACCGCGCGCCGACCATGCCGACGACGTCGTCCAAGATGTGTTTCTCGCGGCTTGGGAAAATCTGGGCACTTATCGCGGAAACTCATCCCTGCAATCTTGGTTGATGGGCATCGCGCGCAACAAGGTCAAAGATTACTATCGGGCCCACTTGCGCGAGCCAGGTCCTCTCGAGACGGCTAAAGACAATTCCGAGGCAAAAATCGTTCCTCCGCAGGTCGACGACTACTTGGACAAGGAACGCGCGCGAATAAAAGCTCGCAGAGTGCTGAACAAATTGCCGGAAAAATACCGCATCATTTTGATCTGGCGGTACTGGAACGAATATCCCCTCAAAGCGATTGCCACGCGGATCGGCAAGACCGGAAAAGCTACGGAACGAATGCTGGCGCGCGCCCGCGATCGATTTCGATTGGTTTGGGATCAGCAGTCCCGAAATTCGCGCTTGGCCGGCTCCGCAACCGAGACGCGGCCGCTATTTGGAAATTTTGGCTCGAATGACGCTCGCTCCATTCGCCCCGAGCCATCGAGTGAAACAATTTCCTAGAGAAATCCTCCTGCGAAGAAAGTTTCGCGGGGGATTTTTTCTGCTCCTGCGACTTAACAAGAGCGCGACGCCAAAAGTGTCCGCGACTTAGAGTGACGGTCCCATGAAGGAGATTGTGACTTTCGTTCGAGGTCAAACAAACTTGGAGGTCCTGAGATCATGATAGGTGGAAAGTCAGTCGCAAAGTTGTTTTGTATGTTCTCGGCAGTGGTCGCTTTGGCACTGCTTGGGTTCATGCCCGGAGCACATCTGGCTGCCCAGTTCACCAACGCCGGCGCTGTTTATGTGTTGTCGAACCAGCCCGCTGAGAATGCTGTGATCGTTTTCCACAGAAATGCTGACGGAACGCTGCACCGCGCGGGCCGCTTTCCCACAAGCGGCGCTGGCTACGGCAGCGGGCCCAATCCTCTGGGCTCGCAAGGGTCGCTGATTCTGAGTGCGGATAACCGCCTGCTGTTCGCGGTCAATGCGGGAAGCGATTCCATCACCACTTTCGCCGTAGTCGGCGACGCTCTTACGCCCCTGCAAACCATCTCGTCGGGCGGAACACAGCCCGTCAGCCTGACCGTCCACCGCGACGCGCTCTACGTGCTGAACGCCGGTGGAGAGTCACCCAACATCACCGGTTTTCGCATCACACCAGAACCGCAACAGTCAAAGACGTTGGTACCTATCGTGGCCTCGACGCAACCGCTGCCTAGTGGCAGTGCGGCTACTCCGGCCGAGATATCGTTTAGCCCCGACGGCAGAGCCATAGTTGTGACTGAGCCAGGCGCCAACCAAATCGTTTCCTTTGCCGTTAGCCAGAGCGGGCGGGCGAGCCTTGTTAATGCCTTCGCCGCCACGGGCAGCGGACCCTTCGGCCTTGCGTTTAGCCAAAACAGCGTCGTGCTGACTGCCAACACTGCTAACGACGCTCCCCAGAGTGGCAGCATGAGCTCCTATCGAGTTTCGGAAAACGCCGAACTGGAGCCGGTCTCACCGCCAGTGATGGACAAGCAAACCGCCTCTACCTGGGCGACCGTCACGGACAATGGGAGAATCGCCTTCACGTCCAATACCATGAGCGGCACGATCTCCAGCTACGCAGTTTCACCGGGGACCGGCAGCCTAACCTTGGTGCAACCCACAGGCGCATCCTTGGTGGCCCAGGACGGCAGAAGTCTCATGCCGACCGGCATGGCCCTGAGCAACGACGGCCGCTATCTGTACGTTCGCAACGGCGGGAACCAAACCGTCAGCGGCTTCCTGGTCCATTCCGATGGCAGCTTGGTGCCGGTCGCGCAAGCTAGCGGCCTCCCCGATACGGCAGCAGGAATCGCTGCCCGCTAAATGTCGTAACCCTCTATACGGCCAAAGCAGGGGCGCGATATTATCGTGCCCCCGCTTTGCGACTGAATTTCACCGACATGACAGGAGAACAACGTCCGCGCAAGCGCGATCGTGGGAAGAGATTGCCTAGAGCAATCGAAAACAAACGCAAACGCGCCCCGAAGACAATTTAGGTTGTCAGTATTTGTTTACGTCTGCCAATTGCTCCACGCAACACAATTCGTCCAGATGAATGCGCGGAGGTTGCCTTCGTTAGCTTACCGAATACCTAGTGACTCGCCAAAATTAAGAGCGCATTGGAAATGAATGAACGCGTGTGCTGCCCGGCCCGTGCTGGAAAGGAGCTTCGCCGTACGTCCTGCTCCCCGGGCTTTTGGCAAATTCGCTTTTAGAGAACATTTGATAAAACGGGGAAGGTGTGAATCGTCGGATGAATAGTGTGATTTGATGGTGGGCCTGGGTGGACTTGAACCAGCAATCTCGCCCTTATCATGGGACCTTTAAGGTGCCATGTGCATAGTATTTTCTTTGTGAGGAGAGGCGAGCCACTGTAGCACGTTGCGACATCAAGACTTTCCGGGAGGGGCAGCCCAATCAATTTGTCGTGTCGAAAATCTCGATCCACAGCTCGAGTGTGTCGTCGTGCCATTTCTCTTTCGAGAGATACGGCCGTAATTCTCTTTCATACCTCTCGCGGAGAATTTGGGACCTGAGCTTCTTTGTTTTGAAAATGTAGTTGGCGTCGTCTCGATCTTTCGCACTGTTTCGTTCGAGCTTCGATAAGATAAAATCGTATGGGTCCGGTGAAAAGAGACGCAGGTTCTTAAACATCCTTGGAAACATTTCAGTCAACCTTGTCGCGTAGTCCTCTGGCAGATTCGTAACGGCAACGTGGTGCAACTGAATTTTGTACTTCTTGGCGAGAGCGGAACCTTCCCCCGCCATTTCGATCAGATTGAGATTGGCTGGCACAGTCGAGTAATAATCGATATCACCCGTTGGGCGAGGCAAGCCATATAAGTAGGAGATAACGAAGCCTCCGATGCAGTTCAAGTCCAAAGGCGCCGGGAGCATTGACGCAAGTTCTGATAGGAACTCTTTCCACGGCGACGGGAGAGAATCGCCTGCTTTGTACTTGGAATCAGCCGGCATATTGGAGTTGCTCCGGTCTCAAATCCGTCAGCAAATTCCAATGTACCGCTTCTTGCGATCTATTCCGAAGCAGCCAATGTTTTTCGCCTTCAGTCCGTGGTGGCCGATAAAAAACGTCCTCTTTAACTAGGCGGCTTTCATCGAGCTTAGACCTGAGCTCACGAAGCGACTGTATTCTGGTGTTGTCGCGGCCAGGGGCTCTTTCAGCAACTTGAAGAGCAAGACTAACGACGAACCCCAAACGATTTTGAAGGTTGAATTTCCTAGCCTGCTCAACCAGCCAATTCGATGTACGGTGAGCGTATTGCATCGCAACCCAGGGGAGAGCTTCTGCGACACGGGCTTCAAGTCTGTCCTGCCCTAGTGCCGTCAACAAGACTTCGGCGGGATTTTTCTTCAATGCCCGAGTCCGCATATAGGCAAAACCCGGATATCCGAGTTTCGCCAAGGACTCAGCTAGGTGTTGGTCATCCGTGAGTGCTGGCGCAAATTCTTCTGAGACTGGCAGTGTTTCCGGGGAAAGACCATAAAGCGTGCTGACCCGACGAGTGAGCCCAGGAGTTAGCCTTCTTTTTCCGTTTTCGAGCATATTTACATACGCCTGAGAAACGCCCAGAGACTCGGCAACCTGAACCTGGACCAGGCCCTTTTTTAGACGAGCAGTCTTCAATTCATGTGGTGTCATCGCTCATTCTTATAACATTTGTGTTATAATTTGTCAATAGTCAGCGCGAGGTGGCTACTCAACCGCCTACTTCCCTTTCTCCGCCTCGCCCTCATCGAGTCTTACCTGTCCCTACCAATAATTCCGTCCCAGTTGTCAAAAGCTGCTGCGGGACGGAAGCGAAGAATTCACATCGACGTTTGTGTGCGCGATGTTGTTTGACACAGGCGCGAGTAGTTCGATCGCGGCACCACAAGCGGAGTTCTCCGCAAAGTTTCTGTGTAGTAGAGCGCAGATCCGGGCAGGCTAGGCTGCCCGGCGTTCATATGGTTCTTCAGAAACGTGCGCCAATTCTGCGACGGCGGCCTCCGGTGCCGAACCAGGTACTTGGCTACGGTGGCTTGCGACAATTCGAATCCCAGTTTCAATAGTTCTCCGTGAATCCGCGGTGCACCCCAGCCGGGATTTGCCAAGCTCATCCTATGAATCAAGTTCGATGACTTCCAGCGACACGGAGGGTCGCCCTTCCGGATGGCGACTCTTCCACTTCCAGTACAGCCGGAATCCCTTTCGATGCCAGGCGATGACCGTCTCGGGTTTGACGATGATCAATGCCGATCGCCAATGCTCCATAATCCGTGAGAGCAATACCATAGGAATCGATCCGCGCGACTCAAGCGCAGCCGATGGCCACGGCGGGGCCCTGGAGGCCTAAGAGTTGATGTCGAAGGGCAAGAATTTCAACTTAACGGCAAGGGCCGCCAGTACAGCCCCGATAAGCTGAGAAATCATGTACGGCGCTACATTTTGGCCTCGCACTTCCCGCGCGGCCAAACGCCCAGCGTAACAGCCGGATTGAAGTGCCCTCCAGAGATATGCCAGCAAAAATCATTACCATGAGCGCCGAGCCTATTGCTATGGGAGCGAACGCCCCTGCACCATTGCCAATCACCGCGCACCCGACCGTCAGAACAAGGAAAAAGGTCCCGATAAATTCAGCGATATGCTTGTTCATGACCTTCCCCCTTTGATTCTCGATTGAAGGGATAACCTTAGGACGACGACCTCAGAGTGCGGCGAGCATATCACTAATGCATTGAGCTAGGCTCGCAACGCTTAAGCATCACGTTACAGGTAATCCGACGTATCCTTGTATTAGCCTAGGTCCATGGGAGGCCCGCTGACGCGATTTCCCTTGAGGTGAAAATTTACCTCGACATGGTCGGCAATCTTGATGAACGGAATGCCTTTGTTCATTCCGTAGTCCTTACGATTGAAGATCATTTTCCCTTTAATCTCACCTGAGCCCGTTCCCTTGCCTGAAACCGTTAGCGTCAGCTTCTCTTGATTTGACACACCGCGGATCGTAAAGTCGCCATCCACTTCATAGGTTTCGTGACCTGTCTTCACAATTTTCGTTGATTTAAATGTGATCACCGGATTCTTTTCTACGTCGAAGAAGTCCTTGCCCTTCAGCTTGCGGTTCTTCAAGCCGCTTCCAGTATCCACGCTGGCTGCCTGGATGTTGATCTCTAAAACGCCGGTCGTTTCGTCGGGAGACGTAAATTTCAGGGTGGCATCCCACTTGTCAAATTTGCCAGCGATATCGACTGAGGCCTTCACGTCGAACTTGATCGAGCTGTGCACCGGTGTAATCTCGAACACGGGAGCCTGTCCTCGGCTAACTGACGGGAGCGCGGCGAATGCTACGAGACACGGGACGGCTAATCGCATGGACCCCCCCTTAACATGAGCCTAGCGACAAAAACTACCTAAAGCTGTCGCCAGATAGGCATCGCATCCAACTGTCAAAAGTTACAGGCCCTTCGGCCTTTTTGTCTGTTCCACCGGCGTACTGCAAAGTAGCAAGAAGTCTTAAGCCCGGGGGCCATGCAGAAGAGCCAACTCAACTGGTAAACGTTAGTGCTTTACCGGATGCGCGTTCAAACGCGCTTGTATTGACTGGTCTGGTTACCTGGCCCAGCGTGTCGTCTGAGCGGCCTGACCTTGAGCGGCCTCCTGCGTGACAAGCAGGCGTTCTAACCAACTGAACTACGCCCCGGCAAAACGGACTAAAAATGTCTTCCCGCACCTTCGACAACCTTGCAGTGTCTTGCACTGCCTTGCGCGTCCTTCGACGTGACCGGGCAGCGTGCTCGATATAGCCTAATCGATGCTAGCCGTTCGGCCTTCACCCGAAGGGTCTTGACGCCCTGAGTGAAGTGCCATCGGGCCAATTATAAAGTTGGCAAATAATTGGCAAATTGGTTTTTTGAGAGATATTCCCCGAAAGGGGAAAAGTAAGAATAGCGGCGTGTTTACTCGTATTCTCCTTACCTTAGCCACAATAGGCAATCCCTCATGTGATCGTGAAGCCTCACAAGCCGAGAAAATACCGCATTGAACCGAACCCAATACCCACCAGGATCAGCGGAATGATCTTCAGTTTGAATCTCTGGAGCAGGAGAAGCGACAGCATCACCCAGCCCAGAGAGAGTGGATTGATTTGCTTGAGACCCACAACTTCCGATGACAAGATTACCGCTTTCCCTAGAAAAAGCGTCAGGTCGAGAATCGCGCCGACCACGACCGCTGTGGTCAGCCCCAGGACACTTTCAATCGTACCTTCGCCCTGAGTCCGCTCTATCAGCGGCGCACCGGCAAAGACGAAGAAGAAGCATGGCAGAAACGTATAAAAAGTGGTTGCCAGAAGACCCAGAGCTCCCATCCACAATGAGCCGTGGAAGTGGTTGTACGCGGCTAGGAAGCCGACAAAAGCAACCACAATGATCAGAGGGCCTGGAGTTGTTTCGGCCAGCGCGAAACCGTCCGTCATTTGGGACGTGTTCAGCCACTGCAGCTTCGTTACCGCAACTTTGGCTACGTAAGGAATTACCGTGTACGAGCCGCCAACGGTGACGAAGGCAGTCTTGGTGAAGAATAGTGCGAGGTCTCGCCAAAAATGGAAGTCGCCGACAAAAATGTTGAAGAACGGCAACGGCACCACCCAGAGAAAGAGGGCGCTCGCGGCCACCTTCACAGCAGGCTTTACTAGAGGGGTAGGTTCTGGCGCGATCGAACTGCGGTGGATGTAGTAGCTTTCTTCATCGTCTCCGGCGGCCGCTTCCGCAGTGTGGTGCAGAAGGCCAGGCCGCAACGCCCCCAGGACGATTCCAACAACAATGGCGCCAAACATCATCACAAGCAGAGAAACATCAAAGAAGAACATAGCCGCAAACGTAGCAACCGCAACGGCGACTTGCACAGGCCCACGCAGGGCTCTTCTGGCGACTCTTTGCAGGGCAACTATTACGAGGGCGATGACGACGGGCTTTAACCCGTTGAACATCGCGGCAATCCACGGCAGGCTACCTAACCTGACATAGATCACGCTCAGCGCCAGCAGAACAAACAGGGAGGGCAGCACGAAGAGCGTTCCGGCAACAATGCCGCCCCGTTTGCCATGTAGTTTCCAGCCGATGTAGATCGCGAGCTGTTGTGCTTCCGGTCCGGGAAGGAGCATGCAATGGCTCAGCGCATGGAGGAACATTCCATTGCTGATCCACCGCTTCTTCTCAACCAACTCATCTTGCATGATGGCGATATGAGCAGCGGTACCGCCGAAGCTGATCCACCCCAATTTGAACCAGAAACGTAGCGCTTCCGCGAAAGAAGGCCGCTGCGGGGCAGCGAGCCGCTTATCAGGCCGCATTCCAGGTCCGAAGGGCAAGAGGTCCATAAAAGAATTCCTCAAAAGACTGTAACCCTTAGAATGTTATAACATCATAATGATGCGCGGCGAGGCGTCAAAGTTAGCCCTATTTTGCTTCGCGCGTTCCGATGTTCGACATTAATTAACGAAGGAGCTTTTTGCCTATGAACGAACTTCGCGCATCCTCGGAAGGGGAAAACAGCAGCCGTTTTGCATTCTTAAAAGGACCGTTGTTAGCTCGGTGGGCTCCGATTCCGCTACGGCTGATTGTTGGCTATGGCTTTATGGAGCACGGGTTCGCGAAATTGTCGAGGGGGCCCGAAAACTTCGCCGCCATCCTGCATGCGCTGAGCGTCCCGGCGCCTCATTTCATGGCATGGCTTACCATTTTGACCGAGCTCATCGGCGGCTTCGCCGTCTTGCTCGGAGCTTTCGTCCCCCTTGTTAGCCTGCCGATGGCGGTGCTTCTCTTCGTTGCGATTTTCACCGTCCACCTACCTTATGGGTTCAGCTCGATCAAGCTGATGAGTGTGCTGGCGGGGCGCACCCAGTTCGGGCCGCCGGGGTATGAATGTGACCTCCTCTACCTCGCCTGTCTCGCAGGCCTTGTCTTCGGTGGTTCCGGACCGCTGGCAATAGATGGCCGACTTGGAACGCAGCAGCTTGGTTCATCCCGTGACTAACAAAACAGACGAGGCTTACCATTCATGAGAGACTAGTTTTCATCACAGGGGCAAAGGGAGGTCTGGGGTCCTGCATCACCCGGGGGCCGGCTCAACGAGAAACCTTTCGGACCAGTCGGGTCACGAACTGGACGAGATCTCCCCGGTAATGCAGCTTTTCATAATCGACTGGGCGCCTGCCTGTGGAGTAGGAAGTTCGTTCAATCCGAAAGATCGGGCTTCGCGGTTTCACATTCAGAGCCGCGGCGACATCGGTTTCAGCTGCCACTGCGTCCAACTTGTACTCGGCCTCAATCAGCGCGACATTGTATTTGCGTTCGAGGAGCGAAAAGATAGGCTCGAGTTTCAGGTTGTTGGTGATGATTTTCTTGCCGATCTCCAACGGGAGGTAGGTCTCATCAAAGGAGAGGGGAATACCATCGGCCAGGCGCACGCGACGAATTCTGACGACGCGCTCGCCCTTTGTTAGCGCGAGTTGACTCGCCACGGTCGCATCGGCAGTCACAATCTCCTTGCCAATCACGCGGGCCGTCGGCTTGCGGCCAAGAGCGTGCATATCCTCCACAAATCCGCTCAGTTCTGTAAGCTCCTGCGCGACCTTCGGTGCAGCAACGAACGTGCCCTTGCCGCGACGAATCTCGACAAGACCGCGGCTCACAAGATTCTGAATAGCACGCCGAACGGTAATGCGGCTGACACCGAATCGCGCAATGAGGCTGTCTTCGGTCGGCAGTTGATCGCCAACCTTTAGGTCGCCATCGGCGATCTCGCTGGCGAGGATCGTTTCGACTCGTGAATAGAGAAGTGACCCCTGCGCGCGGGACATGAAGACATTATAACGTCGTGCCGTCACAAAACCCAGCCGGCGACAAACAGCTTCCGACTGATGGGAATCGGAAACGGGGAAATTTGCGAAACCGTTGTAGGCGTCACGTGCCGGCGTCCACCCGCTGCCACATGCCTTCAAAGTGAGCATCTAGGATCGAACAAATTAGCCAGGTTTCCGTAGCCGACTTTGGATGTTTCATGCGAGTCGCGCATCGGAAGGCCCCGGATTACGGGATCGATGGCCTACTCGACTTTTGGCAAATTTTTGCCAAAACGGTTTTTTGAAGACAAGTCCCCTGGAAGGGAAAGTGAGAATCGCCGCGTATTTACTGGTGATGGCGGCCTGGGTGGACTTGAACCACCAACCGCGCCCTTATCAGGAATGCGCCCTCCGCATAATATTCGCCTCGGTCGTCACTAGATGCTTGCTTGTATTAAGTGCGGACCGGCGGTGACTCGGAGACGATCGCAAAGAAAAAGAGCCTCGGCACGATTGGTCTTTGGACTGCCTCGACAACGTTTTAAAAAACCGCTGCAGGCTCAATGCGACACTTCTAGAACGGTGTTGACAGTCTACGAAACGGTTGTGTCTGTTCACAGCCATGAAAGAGTTTGGGCCCAGATGTGCGGAAAGCTTACAATCTGTCCAAATGTGTACTTGGACGCTCTACCCACAAACACGCAAAATAGGCACATGAGGGATCGCAGAGGAGAAGTGACGATGAAAACAGCCAGAAACATAACGAAGGCGATTTCATTTGCAGCACTCTTGGTGACGGCGCTGGCGAGCCTTTCCCGGCCGGCACGGTCTCAGGAAGCCGCCGTGCGCTACCCCAAAATGGCGGCCGTCGATCAGTACCTAATGACTGATCGAAGTGCCGAGATTGCGATGGCACGCAGCGCCGCGCCGCCATCGATTTCAGCCGATGCCGAAGTCATGGTCCTCGGGCGGCATGGCTACGAAACTGTCGTCAAGGGCAAAAATGGTTTCGTCTGCCTCGTCGAGCGATCATGGATGTCTCCGTTTGACTTTGCTCAGTTCTGGAATCCGAAGATGCGCGGCCCAATCTGCTTTAATCCACCCGCGGTGCGATCGATCCTGCCTCTCACTTTCAAGCGAACGGAACTGGTCCTCTCCGGAATGTCCAAAGATCAGATCATTGAGGGCATCAAAGCGTTCGACGCGAAAGGGCTGCCGCCGCTCGAACCCGGCGCGATGTGCTACATGATGTCTCCCCAAGGCTATCTGAATGACGACGTCGGTCATTGGCGCCCTCATTTGATGTTTTACGTTCCGCTTACAGACCCCAAGTCATGGGGAGCGGATTTGCCGGGCACTCCAGTTATGTTGAATCCACAATTTCAGGGTGCTCCGGAGCCGATAACCGAGTTCATGATTCCGGTGCCCACTTGGTCAGATGGAACAGCTGCTCCCAGGGAAGCGCAGTGATGCCTGATTTTTGCGAAGCGCGGAGATCACTTCCTACCAGCCGACTTCGCGATACGTATCGTCGGAGCCATGCCAGGTTTCTGTTGCGTCTCGTCCAACAAGCAACAGAGGAGACGCAATGGGTGTCCGGTTCATTCCATCTCCAAACGAAACTACGAAGCCAGCAGCCGGAACCTGTCCTTTTTGACTTTCGTTTCGCCGGCCTTCGTCGTTA
>Ga0307478_10001566_pt1 | contig 19520 bp, 16 predicted proteins | sample atmos_gasesECM4C_2_FD_203713 | JGI IMG/M metagenome (GOLD analysis project Ga0307478, IMG submission 203713) | Hardwood forest soil microbial communities from Morgan-Monroe State Forest, Indiana, United States - atmos_gasesECM4C_05 | ecosystem: Environmental > Terrestrial > Soil > Temperate... | reverse complement strand
TTTGCGGTGGGCACGCATTCCGACCTGCAGCGCTTCCGCGACTATTTGAACGATCTGTATCAGCAGGTTCGCTCCCTTAAGAATAAAGGGGAGTCTGTCGACCAGATTCGTCAAGACATTCACATGGAGAAGTATTCGAACTTCCGGCAGTATCCGAAGTACCACGCCACATTCGCAGACAACGCGGTGACAATTTACGAGCAACTCGAGACCCGCTAGATCCCTTTTGCTGTTATGCGCCCTGTTGATTCTTGTTGAATTGTTCAACACTTGACAAATTGAACATTTAGGGGCAACATGTCGGGCCAATTTTTCCTTCCAGAATCGATGGAACGCTCGCAAATTCACCGAACCAGCGTCGCCGACCAGGTGGCCGGCATTCTCAGGCAAAGAGTGTTGAATGGCGAACTGCGTCCGGGAACGGCTCTCCAGGAAATCCCCCTGGCTGAGTCGCTGGGTGTATCGCGGAATACCATGCGCGAAGCCATGCGCATTTTGTCTCTGGAGGGGTTGCTGAAGCGCAGTATCCATCGGGGCATTGCGGTCGCACAGTTGTCAATTCAAGATGTGCAAGAGATCTATCACGTGCGCCGAGTCCTGGAAATTTCTGCCGTTCATGCGGCGAAGGCGCCTGCACCGGAACGGTTGCGGGAACTGGAGCACGCGCTTCAACATTACGAAGCAGCGGTTCAGGCCCGCAACTGGGTGAGCGCGGTGACCCATGATTTGCACTTTCACAGCTTGCTCATCCGCTTTCTTGAGAACAAGCGACTGGAATCTTTCTATCAGAAGACCATCGCCGAGTTGCGGGTGGGGATGGTGCTGGTTGACCAGCGGCATGACCATCCTGGCATGCTCATTCCGGTGCACCGCAAGCTTTACGAGTTGCTGACCGCTCAGAAGCTCAGAGAATGCGCCAAGATTCTGCTCCAGCATCTCGACGATTCAGAAGCTCGTTTGTCGAGGGTGATGGACAATCATCGGCTGGCAAAGCCAGCCGGAGCACCAGTGCCGAGATCGAAGACCGGTTGAACAGAAGGCTCGTTCGAGTTCATCACGAAGGAGACGACCATGAAGTTGAACCACAGTCTGCTCAGCAGGAAGCCCTATACCAGCGTGTTCAGGCAAACAGCCACCGCCTTCATGGTGTTGATGGCGTCCCTTTCGCTCTCGGCACAGGTCGTGACAGTCACCGTACAGGGGCGCGTGTATGACTCGAGTGGCGCGGCAATCTCCCAGGCGACGGTCACGGCCGTTAACGCGGCCACAGGGTTAAGTCGCGGCACGACGGCTAGCGCAGTGGGCGACTATCAGATCGCGCTACTCCCGCCGGGCGACTACACGGTAACGGCGGAGAAGGCCGGCTTCCAGAAGCTTGCAAAGAAGATCCATATCGACATCGGTGCCGCCGGCACTCTGGACTTCTCGCTCTCTCCCGGACAGGTGATCGCCCAGGTCGAGGTGCAGGATGTGGGCGAGTTGGCGGAACCGACCCGCACGACGGTCAGTTCAGTCATCGACGAACAGAAAATCGAGAACCTGCCGGTCAACGGCCGGCAGTTTATCGATTTCGCGCTGCTGGCGCCCGGCGTCACCGTTGGAGATACGACCTCGGGCAGCACGGACGTGATTATTGAGCCGGTGACCAAGCTATCGTTTGCCGGACAGAACATCCATTACAACTTCGTGGCCATCGACGGTGCGGACAACATGTCAACGGCGTCGGGAATTCAGAAAACTACGCCCTCGCAGGAGGCGGTGCAGGAGTTTCGCGTGATCAACAGCGACTTCAGCACCCAGTTCGGGCGGGCCGTCGGCGGGATCGTGAATATCGTCACCAAAAGCGGATCGAACCGGTTGCACGGGTCTGCCTATGAATATTTCCGCAACGATGCCATGGATGCGAAGAACGCGTTGGCGGCCGGGTTCAACAAGCTGCGCCAAAATCAGTTTGGCGGAACTCTCGGTGGCCCGATTCAGAAGGACAAGACGTTTTTCTTCGGGAACTACGAGGGCCAGCGCCACGTCGAGTCTCCGTTCTACAACTCAACCGTGATCCAGCACATCCAGGACATTAACGCAACAAAAGTAAATATATTCGGTTTGCCGGCCGAGAACCTTCAAGTCAATCGCACCATCAACTACGACAATTTTCTCGTCCGTGTCGACCATACGATCAATGAGAGAGAAGCACTTTTTGTGCGGTATTTCTTTAATGATCAGCGCTCCACGAACTTGTCTCCACTCAACGACGGGTTCGACCTGCCTTCGGGATTCAAGAACAACACACTTCGTGATCAGTCAGTGGTCGGGAGCCTGACTTCGGTTGTGTCCAGTTCGCTAGTCAATGAATTGCGGGTGCAATATGCCAATCGACGCTTCGACTTCCCCACTGTGAGCACGCAGCCGCACCTGGAAGTTTCGAATGTATTCACGGTGGGGGTGAATCGGGGAAACCCGGACCTCTATACGGAAGGGCGGTTCGAGATTGCGGACACAGTAACGAAGACCTTGGGCTCGCACACACTCTCGTTCGGCGGCGACTTCAATCATGTGAATACGACGGAGTCTTTCCCGCTCTTTTATCCCTTCGAAGCAGATTTCGGGAGCCTTGCCGCATTCGAAGGTACAGACTTTGTTGGCGCGCCCCATCCCTTCGTGATCTTCTTTGAGCGTTTTGACGCTGCCTCAGGGTTCAACGAAACCTCATTCAGCACTTCGGTCTATCAGGGATCGGCGATCTCACAAGCGATCCGCAACGAAGCGGAAGGCACGCTCGGGCATACTTATGAAGGATTGTTTGCGCAAGACAAGTGGCGGGCGACAAGCAATCTCACCATCAACTATGGGCTGCGGTGGCAGGGAGAAACCTGGCCCAGCGCCGCGCTCAACAACCCGTTAAAGAATTTCGATCCGCGAGCAGGTTTCTCGTACGCAATCCCAGGCAGTCACTCGGTGGTGATTCGTGGAGGTGCCGGCCTTTTCCACGGCATGATTCCGTCGCCGCTGCTGATGTGCCAAATCCCGTCATGCGGTGGAACGATCGGGAAGTTCCCGGGCCGGGAAAACAAACAGGACGACTTGAACTCGAAGACCAGGCTCTCCGCATTCGGCACTGATCCGTTCACCATGGCGACGGCCCTCTCCGGCATGTTAGGGCCGAGTTTAACGACTGCGAACTATCCGCTACCCGCGTTGGATGCGGTGATCGTCCGCTTCGCCAAAGATCACAAACCGCCCTACGGCGCACAGGCCAGCTTCGGAGTTGAACTCCAGCCGTTTAAGGACACAGTTCTCGACATCACTGGTCTTCATGTGCGCGGAATTCATCTGGGCAGCTTCTATAACGTGAATCAACCTGATCCGAGCGGCCAACTACCGTTCCATGACTCGCGCGGAGACGTTGGCATGAAGAACATGTACTGCACGAATTTCCCGTGCACCCCTCCGGTCATCGCTCCCGGCGTGCGCTGTGCGGTGTTCACCGGGTGCCCGGTGCCCTCCGGGTTCCTCGGCTTCGCGGTCGACTTCGAGGCTGATTCCAAGTGGGATTCGCAGTGGGACGGATTGCTTGTGACATTCAACAGGCGCATGAAAAATCACATCGGCTGGGGCCTGAGCTATACATGGTCGAAGGGAATCGACAACGGTCCGAATCCGAGCTTCGTGCTGATCCCGCAAGACTCCTGCTGCTTCGATAAAGAGCGCGCTCTCTCTGCCGATCACGTGGCGCAGCGCTTCGTTGGCAACGCGACTTTGGCGGGTCCGACTCATACGAATGCTCTGGTGAACAATTGGGAACTGGGCATGATCGTCAGCCTGCAAACCCCACATTACTTCACCAAGTTTGCGGGCTTCGATGCCAACGGCGACATTTTCGGGAACAACGACCGCGTAGGCATCGAAGGGAGAGATACCTTCCGGGGAGACACATATCAAAGCGTCGATTTGCGAATTTCGCGCACGTTCGGCTTGCGGGAAGGCTTGCATCTTCAGGCAATGGCTGAAGGCTTCAATCTGTTGAATACTCTCAACGTGAACTACTACAACACGGCGTATGGGGCGTCGGATTTCTGTCCTGCCGGTGGGGTGACGTATTGCACGGCTCCCGCTTTTTATAAAGAAGGATCTCCGAATCAGTCCTATGGGACGCCTCGATCCCTCTTCAATCCACGACAGATTCAGCTCGCGCTAAAGCTGACCTGGTAACCAGGAAAGAGAAGCGCAGGAATCTGAGCGAGTTGGGATGAATGCAATGCGATTCGGAATTTACTGTGAGATCCAGACGCCGCCCGGCAAGTCACATTACGACATGATCTGGGAGATCATGCGGCAGATCGAGCACGCCGACGAGGTGGGATTCGACGTGTATTCGGTCATTGACCACCACTTTTTCCAGAAGTTTTCGATTTCTGCCAATCCGTTGGCGATGTTTGCGGCGGCCGCGCAGCGAACGCAGCGAATTCGGTTTCGAACCGCTCTACACACGCTGCCGTTGGAGAACCCGATGCGGCTGGCGGGAATGATTGCCGAAACCGACATCCTTACCAATGGCCGGCTGGAGTGCGGTTTAGGGCGCGGCCATGCGTGGCTTTTCGGTCCCTCGGCGCTGCCGCTGGAAGAAAGTCGGCCGCGTTACAACGAGGCCATCGATATTCTCGAGTTAGCTTTCACGAAGGAGCAATTCTCCTACGAGGGGGAGTACTACAAGGTAAAAGATGTGCGCGTGGTGCCGAGGACAATTCAGAAGCCGCATCCGAAGTTTTACACCGGCGGCACGAGCGACATTACCTACCAGATGGCAGGCGAAAAGGGCTGGGGCATCTTCGTGCCGCCTCTGCTCCCGTGGAAAGTGCTGGAAGCGCCGCTCAACATTTACAAGAAGGCGTGCGCGGAACACGGGCACACTGCGGACATCGTTTATATCCGGCCGGTCTATCTCGACGATGACGAGTCCGCGATCCGCCGCGAGGTTGAGCAGGCTTTGCTGAATTTTCTAGCCTTCAATGCTTCGCCGGTTGAGTCGTTGCAGGATGAGCAGAAGAAACAGGAGCTGCGGGCTAAAGGCTACGGGTTCTATGCCAGCGGAGCTTTGGAATCCTTGACCAACCTAACTTACGACGAAATTGTCGACCAGGAGATCGCTTTCATCGGAACCCCGGAAAAAGTCGTCCGGCAAATCGAAAACCTGCAAGCGAAAGGTGGCATCGGCGAATTGGCGATCGTCTCTAATTTTGGTGGACTGGAGAATTGGAAGAGCATTAAGACCCAGGAGTTATTCTCGCGGCGGGTGATGCCCGCGTTTCGAAGTTCGGTCCACTAAATGGCCACGGCCTGAAGCCCACAACATTTGCAACTGTAAACGGAAATGTCTACCCAGGTGGTGTCGACCAACATAGCTGAGACGTTTGCGCCAATGAGTGCGCGCCGACTCTTGATTTTTGGGGGCATTGCACTCATCGCGGGAGGCATGCTGTTCGGGGACATTTTTGCGGTATTTGTTCTGCATCAGAACGGGGGGCAGACCGGGCGGGCGCTTTTGGCTGCCTCCGAGGCCGTAAGCGCCGGGAATGCGCTGGCAGTGAAGGAAGCCTTCCAGGGGATCGGTGGATTGCTAGAGGATCACGGGACCAAAGTCGATGCACACGTTCACATGACCGACGCCGGTTATCTGGCATTGCTGTTGGCTCTCATACAGCCGTACGTGGCGCTCCCCCCAAGGCGCAAAAAGCTACTGGCAGGACTGTTCATCACAAGTGGACTGCTCCTGCCAGTAGGGATTTTTCTGATTCACTATGTGGGGCTGGCGTACAGTCCGTTCGCCGCGATCGGGTGGGCCAGCGTGCTCGCGGATACGGCTGGCGGCCTCTTGATTTTCGTCCTTATCGCAGAGGGGTACGGTTTCCAGGTGTTTCTTCAGGGGGGGAGCTTGGGTAGCGAACCTGAACTGCCCGCAGAGCGTACCTGGGAGCGTCGAACCTTGATGAGCGGTGGCGCGCTGTTGATTCTCGTCGGCTTCCTGTATGGCGCGTGGTACGCCGGGGTGGATCTGTATCGCCAAGAAGCTCGCGAGGCGCAGATTCTGAAGGATATGCTGGACTATTCTGCCGGCGGACAAGGTGGTGCGGTGGTCGCGGTTGCCAGCTACGGCTCGCTGGCGGCGGAACGGGCGGTCAAGATCGCCGCTCACTCGCACGTGATTGAGTTCGGCCTGCTGGCGATGCTGTTGTCGTTCGTGCAGCCCTATGTCGGCTTGAGCGAACGCTGGAAGCGGCGTTGGGTTCTGCTATTGCTGGCCGGATCCGCGATTCTTCCGGTGTTCGTCCTGCTGGAGATGAATCTCGGGCTGGTGGCTGGAGGCATCGCCGATTTGGGTGGTCTGTTTGTGATCGTTGCTTTGATAGGCATGCTGGTGGGGGTGCTTCGTTACAGCGGGCGTCTGGATCTTGGTACCGAGGGCGGTTCATGAGCGTGGGAAGCAAGGTGCTTGTGTTTGGGGGGCTCGTTTTAGCAGCGCTTGGCATGCTGTACGGGCTTCACTACGCGATTTTCGTGGAGCACCAGACATTAGATCGGATGGGCGGGTCCTTAGCACAAGCGTTTCTGAGCGCAGCGCAGCGAAACCCGATGGAAGCCAATGCTGCGATTACTGCGTATGCGTCCACCAAGTACGACTACGTTCGACAGGTGGATGTGCATTCGCACTGGATTGGACTGCCGATGATGCTGATCGTTCTGGGTGCGGTTCTGGATAACGTTGCATTCGGTCCAAGGGCAAAGACTTGGATTGCAGTGGCGCTGGTGGTGGGATCGTTCGTGTTCCCATTGGGTGTGATTCTGCAAACGGTCAGCCATGGAGCGGCCTTCGCTTCGGCATTGGCAATTCTTGGATCCGCGACCGTCACGGTTGCGCTAGGAGCGGTAGTATGGGGATTCGCGAGTTCGAATGCATGATCGCGAGAATTTTAGCGATCGCACTAACTTAAGGCTGATGGCGCAGGACAACGAATACGTGAGACACCTGGAGTAGTGATGTATCCTCGACCATTTCACTATCACCGGGCAGGTTCGCTGAAAGAGGCAGCGAACATGCTATCTCAGATAGGCGACGACGCCAAACTGCTGGCGGGTGGCCAGAGCCTGATTCCATTGATGAAGCTACGCCTGGCGAATCCGACTCACCTCGTAGATCTGAACTTTGTTCCCGAGGCTGCCTATATTAAGGAGGATGGCCGCTCTCTGCGATTTGGAGCCCTGACCCGGCACGCTGCCATCGAAAAATCCGAGCTAGCTGCCCGAATTCCGATGCTTCATGATTGCGCCGCGGGGATCGCGGATGTGCAAATCCGAAATCGCGGCACGATTGGCGGCTCGGTGGCGGAAGCCGATCCCAGCGGAGACTGGGCCGTTGTCCTTCTGACCTTGGAAACCCAGGTCCACTGTCTGAGTCCGCGAGGCGAGCGCGCGGTGCCGCTCGCTGCATTCATCAGCGATGCCTACACCACCGTTCTAGAGCGCGATGAACTGCTCCGCGAGATCGTCGTAAAACCTCCGGAGAAGGGAAGCGGAGGAGCCTACCTGGCATTCAAGCGCTCCGCGCCGGTATATCCCACGGCGAGCGCGGCCGTTAATTTGGTGATGGAAGGTGACGTCTGCGGGGATGCAGCGATCGTTCTGGGTTGTGTTGGACTGGTTCCGGTAAAAGCGACTCAAGCCGAGGATGCGCTGCGCGGGAAGAAGATCGACGACAAAGCGGTCAGCTCTGCAATGGAAGCGGTGCGCGCAGCGGTAGATCCGCAGTCCGACATGCGCGGTTCGGCAGAATATAAACGAACCTTGGCGGCGGGGTTGGTCAAGCGCGCCATTGCGGCGGCGATGCGCCGGGCACGCGGCGAGCGAGTCGAGGTTAGTCACATCTATGCCTGAAACATTCGACAAGGTCACGATTCAGCTGAAGGTAAACGGGAAGCCTCATTCGGCCAGCGTGGAACCACGTCTGCTGCTCGTGGAACTTCTCCGTGAGGCGTTCGATTTGACGGGCACTCACGTGGGTTGCGACACCACCTATTGCGGCGCATGCACGGTGCTGCTGAACGGGGCTAGCGTGAAATCGTGCACCATGTTCGCCGTGCAAGCGGATGGGGCTGAGATTCTGACGGTTGAGGGATTAGAGAAAGATGGAGTGCTCCATCCCATCCAGAAGGCCTTTGGTGATTCGTATGGCCTGCAGTGCGGGTACTGCACACCGGGTCTGATGCTCTCGACTTACCAGTTAGTCGGCGAGAACCGTGAGCCCGCGGAGCCGGAGATCCGCAAGGCGATCGCGGGGAATACCTGCCGCTGCACCGGCTATCAGAACATCTTCAAGGCCATTCGCTTGGCGGCGCAGAATATGAAGGGAGCATAGCGCGGTGGCGATCAAGTTTGCGGGATCGTTCGAGGTGCAGCGCCCTCCCAACGAGGTGTATGACTTCCTCACCGATCCGAACAAGTTCGGACCGCTGCTTCCGGAATTTCGGGGTCTGACGGTCGAAGACGCGCAGCACTTCACCGTCAAAGTGAATGTAGGAATTTCCTACATCAAGGGAATTGCCGACGTGAAGATGCATTTGTCGGAATCGGCGCGCCCCACGCGAGCGCAATACAAAGGACAGGGCAGCGTGGCTGGAGGCAATGTAAGCATGGTGGCCGGGTTCAACCTGGCGCCCGCGGGAGAAGGTACCCAGGTTGCGTGGGAAGGAGAGGCACAGGTGTTCGGGCGGTTAACGTCGGTTGCCGGCGGATTGCTGGAGCCACTGGGCAAGAAGCAGGTCCAGAAATTAATTGACGGTTTGCAGGCTGCCCTGAATGTGGCCAGCGGGGGCACACGGTGAGCGGGAACGGCAAGAAGTGGGTAGGCAAGGCGGTGCCGCGCAAGGAAGAAGAACGCTTGCTGCGCGGCCGGGGCAAGTTTGCCGACGACATCAAGCTGGGCGATACGTTTTATTTACGCTTCGTGCGTTCGCCTTATGCACACGCCCGGATTGTGAGCATCGACACCTCGCAGGCTGAGGCCCTTCCCGGAGTTGTGTGCACACTTACCGGTTCGGAGATCGCCTCCAAGACCCAACCCTTTATCGAGATTGCTCCCGACGCTGGCGGCAAGATCCGTGATTTTCCGATGGCGGTCTCGAAAATCCGCTACCAGGGCGAACCTGTGGCTGCAGTGGTGGCGGTGTCTCCCGCGGTTGCCGACGACGGCGCCGAGATCGTGCAGGTGGAGTACGAAGCACTCGATCCGGTGGTCGATGCCGAGCAAGCTCTGAAAGATGCCAGCATTCTGCACGACGAAGCGGGCACGAACAAGGTGTGGAGCGGTGTGTTCGAGTATGGGGATGTGGAGAAAGCGTTTCGCGAAGCTGCGTCGGTAGTCAAGATCGACCGCATGCACTTCCATCGATTCTCGAGCACTCCGCTCGAAAACAACGTTGTGATCGGCCAGTGGGATCCGAAAGACGAGCGCATCTATTACTGGTGCAACAACTCGTTCCCCTCTTTCGCAATCCAGTTTCTGGCAGCGCACCTCGGCGTTCATATTGACCGCATCCGCGTGCAGACATTCGACATCGGCGGCAGTTTCGGCATCAAGATCACGAGCTATCCGCAGATGGCCGTGTGCGCGCTGGCCTCGAAGAAGGCGGGCGGACGTCCGATTAAATGGGTCGAGACGCGTTCGGAGCACATGATTGCAAGCGCGCATGGAAATGAGCGAACCTTCCGTGACACTCGCGTCGCCCTGGATAAGAACGGCGTTATTACCGCGCTTACATCCCGGCACATCGATGATTGCGGTGCGTATCCACGTTATGAACCATTGGGATGTGTGATCTGGTCTCAAGTGTTTCCGGGGGTGTACCGGTTTAAGAACGCGCGCATCGAGTTCAGTCAAGCCGTGACGAACAAATGTCCGGTCGGTCCGAATCGCGGATACTCGCGCATGCAGCATCTTTGGTTTCTCGAGCGCGTGGTGGATATCTGCGCGCACGAACTTGGTATCCCGTCCGACGAGATGCGACTACGGAACTACATTCGGCCCGAGGAGTTCCCGTACACTACGCCGAATGGCTGCATCTATGACTCGGGGAATTATCCCAAGATGCTGGAACTCGCGAAAAACCTCATCGGTTGGGATACTTGGAAGAAGAAGCAGAGCGAAGGGCGCAAAGAGGGGCGCTTGATTGGGATTGGCATCGGCACGACCCTCGACTCGGGAACCAATAACTTCGGTCAGTCGCAGATTGTGAATCCGGGCGCGCCTTTCTCGGGGAACTCGCAGGGTGCGAACTGCAAGCTCGATATCTACGGCGAGGTAGTCGTAGCGGTCGGGAGCTGTCCACAAGGTCAGGGACACGAAACAACGGCAGCGCAGGTTGTCGCCGATGTGCTCAGCATCAGTCCCGATCTCATCACCGTGCGTACCGGCTTCGACACCGAACGCAACGTGCACACCGGATTTTCCGGGACGTATGCAAGCCAGTTCGCTGTCTCAGGCCTGTCGGCAGTGCACGGCGCGGCGCAGAAGCTGAAGGCGGAGATGGCTCGCCTCGGAGCTTTCGTTCTGGAGAGCAAGCCTGAGGAGATCGAATTTGGGGTGGGCGCGCAGGGACCGGAACTGCGCTCAAAAGCAAACGGCAAATCGATCAATTACTGGGGACTGGCAAACATCGTCAACGTGAACAGCGCCGTCTTGCCGCCTGAACTCTATGAGGTGACTCTGAACTGCCGCTATATCTGGCGGGCACCCTTCAAGGTACCGGACACGAAGAAAAAGTACGGCAACCTGACGATGACGTATGCATCGCAACTGCACATTGCAGTCGTCGAGATCGATCGGGAGACATTTGTTCCGCGGATTCTTGACTACGTAGCGGTGGACGATTGCGGCACCGTCATCAATCCGCCGATCGTAGAGGGCCAGGTATATGGCGCGACGGCACATGGGATTGGCGCGGCGTTGCTGGAGAACTGCGTGTACGACGCTGTGGGAAACATGCTGACGAGCACCTTCAGCGATTACATTCCGATTACGGCCGTGAATATGCCGAATGTGAAGTACGGCCACATCGAGACGCCCTCCCCCCACAGCTACAGCGGCGCGAAAGGCATGGGGGAAGGCGGCGCGGCTCCGATCCATACGATCTCTGCCGCACTACAGGATGCGTTGTTTGAAAAGGGAATCTTCATCGAGGATTCCTTTAACAATCCAGACAGCTTGTTTCGGGCGCTCAAGGGGGAAATTGGCCGAGCGGCTGATCTGGTAAAGGTGGAGCGGCGAGCCTGACGCAAGCGCATGAAGCGAGTCTGCATCATCGGGTGCGGAGCGATCGGCAGCTTGTACGCTGCGCACCTGGCGCGCGTGGCCGAAGTCTGGGCTTTAGTACGGCGCAAGGAGCACGCGGCGGCATTGAATCGTGACGGATTGATAGTCTCGGGAACGCACAACTTTTCCGTGACGCTGCGGGCGACGGATGATCCTCGAGAGCTGCCGGATTGCGATCTCGGGATCGTCGCAACAAAAGCGACGCAGGTCAGGGAATCGATAGCCAGCGTGGGGCATCAGTTTGATCGAGGGGCTGTGATTTCAGCCCAGAATGGCTTGGGCAGCGAGGAAATCATCGCGGAACATACGCGCGGGCAGGTCATTCGCGGTACGACCTTCATGAGTGGAACGCGACACAGCGATACGCATGTCCAGTATGAGCTCGATACGGCGACGTGGCTTGGGCCGTTTGAGCCTCGGAACACGCCCTTTGTGATCGTGCAGGAGGCTGCCGAACTACTCGTGCAAAGCGGCCTCAAGGCGGAGGCGCTTCGGGACGCGCGTCCGGCGCAGTGGTCGAAATTGATTTTCAATGCTTCGGTGAACGGAGTGTCGGCTTTGACGGGGCTTCCGCATTCTCCCCATTTCGCGGCCGAGTCGCAGTTCTCGGACCTTGGGCACCTGCTGCACGCCTTAATTGAAGAAGGCAAAACGGTGGCCGCGGCGGCGGGTGTAACGCTTCACGAAGACCCGTGGGCGATGAACAAGATTGGCGCGATGACGAATCACCCACCGTCGATGCTCTCGGATGTCCGGCATCAGGCGGCCACTGAAGTGGACTTTTTAAGTGGCGCCATTGCGCGCGAGGCTGAACGTGCGCACATTGAGGCACCCTTGCATACGGCGATCTATCGGCTCATCAAAGGCAAGGAGGCAGGGTGGGCCTTCAAGGATGAGAATCGGCCCGTGGCCGAGCACGAGCGAGCCGGCACACATTGATTCGAGTCGGAGAGATACTGCGCTGAAGAGAAGCAACTATGGCTTGGCCCAAGGATGACTCGAAGCTGAATCGAGTGCGGACCTTGATGAAAGATCAGGGGGTCAGCACACTCGTCGTTCGCGCGCCCGACAATGTTCTCTATCTCACTAATTATTGGTGCATGAAGGGGTATGACGCCGTGGTCTTTCCCCAAGAGGGCGATCCCACTCTGATCGTTCTCGAACCTCAGCTTGCAGATGCGCAGCGGAATTCCTGGACGAAGGATCTCAAGCTTTTCAAAGGATACGACGAGCGTGACCCCCGCCCCGCGCCTTTCCGCTCGCTTGATCTGGCTGTGGAGACGCTAAAGCAGCGAAGTCTTACCGACAAAGTTGCCGTCGAACTCAACATGGGAACCCAAAGCGCCGATCGCATGGTGGGAGAGCCGACGACCCCAACGCAGCTCTTCTTCGACGCTTTCCGCAAAGTCTCCGGTCAAGTCGTGGACGCAACGCCGTTGTTGAGTGAAGCCCGCGCTATAAAAACAACGCAGGAAATCGACCGAATGCGTTTGGCCAACGAACTGGCTGCGCTGGCCATGGACTACAGCCGCGAGCACATGAAACCGGGAATGAAGGAAAGCGAAGTCGGAGGCATGTACGAGAGTTTTGTGCACGGTCTCGGAGTTGGCTACAAGGGCAAAGTCGAGATGGCACGCGCGTTCACGCTGGTCTGGTCGGGGAAGGGAATTGCGACCTTCACTGCGACCGGGGATAGGCCCATCCAGGAGAACGAACCGACTCTCTTCGAGATCTGGGTATGTGTGGATGGCTACTGGACTGACCTTACCAAAAATGCGTGCCCGGGGACTCTGACCGCGCCTTATCAGAAATTGCTCGACCTCTTACTTGGCGTATTCAACGAAGCGGTACAGTTCGCGCGGGATGGGGCAAGTTTTCCGGAGTTGGACCGTCTGGTGCGCGCGCGGATTACGGAAGGCGGGTATCCGGGACAACCCTCACATCCGATCTGTCACGGAGTGGGCGCTCGTGCCCACGAGCCGCCCTATGCGCATCAGGCAGGCACTGGCACGATCCGAAAGGGGATGGTGCTGGCGATCGAGCCGGGAATTTATTGGCCGGGCGGCGGGGGATTGCGTCTGGAAGACAACTTTCTGATCACAGACAACGCTAATGAGAAGCTTTGCAGCGATCCAGACGACTTTCGTCTGGCCTATCGCCATTAATAAGGATTGAGATTGACCATACCGACCACAATTCGCAAGACGAGCCTGCGTTCTGACCTCGTGGAGAAAATCCTCGTGCAGGTGAAGGAAGACGAGATCGTCGCGATGGCGCGCGACGTGATCAACATTCCAAGCCCCACGGGCGAAGAACTGCAGATGGCTCAATACATGCAGCATGTTTTGCAGGAGCTCGGTCTGCAAGTCACGTGGCAGGAGGTGGAAGAAGGACGCGCCAACGTTGTAGGCCGTTGGATCGGCAGCGGCGGTGGGAAGAATTTGATGTTTAACGGCCACATGGATACATCGAACACTGGGCGCGAAGACTTCCTCACTGGCTTGGGGTATAAGCCGAACGCGGTAAGCAAGAACGGATTTCTGTACGGGCTCGGCATCTACAACATGAAAGGCGCGCTGGTCTGCTACACCCACGCCGTGAAGGCCCTGCAACGCGCCGGTGTTCGTCTGAAAGGCGACATCATCATTGCTGCAGTTGCGGGTGAGATCGAAAAGACGCAGTGGGGTGAGTTCAAAGGGAAGGAATACCGCGGGTACGGATTCGGTACGCATTACCTGGTGAATCACGGAATACTTCCGGATATGTGCATTCTGGGTGAGCCCACGGATATGCACGTAGTGCTCGAGCACTTCGGCTCCATGTGGGTACGTATTTCTTGCACCGGGATCTATGTGCACACGGGGTTCTGCGAAGGCCGCGAGGAAATGAACTCGATTCGCCGAATGCTCACGCTGATGGATCCGATCTTGAAATGGATTACGAACTGGGAAACTAAGGCAGCTCACGGCGGAAAGAAGGCGATCGTCAATCTGGGAGGCATTCGAGGCGGGCATGCATGGCGTGCCAGCCGGACGCCGGAGAAGACTGATCTATTCCTGGATGTGCGGGTTCCACCCACCATTCCGATGAATGAGGCGCGGCGCGACATCCACCAGTTGTTCCTGGAACTGCAAACCAAGCATCCGGATTATGGGTTGGAATTCGAAACCTACGTTTCTGTACCGGGGGCCCGGATCGACGAGAGCCACGCCATGATTCAGGCCATCGAGGCCAATCATGAACGCATCATGGGCAAGCCTCCGGAGAGGGAAGTAGTCACCTGGTGCTCGGATGCCAGCGTCCTCAGCCGATACGGTGTGGAGACAGTGAATTATGGACCTTCCAGCGGCCCGCGGGATAAGGAAGGGGAGAAGGTGAAGATTCAAACGCTGGTGGATATCACGAAGATCTATGCGTTGACCGCCGCGGAACTTTGCGAAGTTACATCGTAATGGGCGAAATTGCCCTGAGGTCAGACGTGCCAAGTCAGAAAGAAATCGAACGGCGCTATAAGAACGTCCGTTCACGCATGGAAGAAGCTGGACTGGATGCGCTGCTGATCTGCGGAAACCAGTACGCCGGTTTCGAGGGGGCGGTGTTTTATATGTCGGGCTTCGAGATCGTTCACCGCTATGTTTACGTTCTCTTTCCACTAGTGGGCGAGCCGACGCTGGTGTTCCCCCGCGAAGCGCGCTGGATCGGCGATAAGGGCAAACCCTGGGTGAAGGACCACGTTTGGCCCGAAGTGCCTGGTCAATGGATCGGCGAGGTGGTCCGAGAGCGCCAGTGGAAAAAGCTCGGCGTGTACGGCATGAACTTCGTCATGGCAGTTCGCGACTACAGGGAACTTTCGAACGGATCGCTTGAACTGGTTCCCTTCGACACGCAATTCGACATGGCGCGGGCGGTCAAGAGCGAGGAAGAGCTTGCGGAAGTGCGCGATGCCATGGACATCATTCTCGACGGATTCTGGGCTCTGGTGGGAGCCTATGCTCCCGGCAAGACCGAGGCGGAGATCATGGCTCCTGCCGTCGAACGCTTCTTTGCGCGCGGAGCCGGGCCGCGGATGATGAATATTCTGCTCTCGGGCGCTCACGGCGAGGCAGAGGCGTTTTTCAAGGTCCCGGGCAAGCGCGTCGTCGAAGCGAACGATCTTTTGTTGTACTCACTGGAGATCACGGGTGCAGGGGGATACTGGGTCGAGTTCTCGCGGCCCCTGCTTGGAGGCAAACCGAGCGCGACCACACAGCGAATGGCGGATGCATACCCTGTTGCTTTGGAGGCCGCCCGTAAGCAGATGCGCGCTGGCGAACTCGCGAGCAATGTTCATCGAGTCGTGGCGGAGACTTTCTCGAAGCATGGTTTCGCGCTCGGACATCTGTCGGGACATTCCATAGGAACGACCATGCTCGAATACCCTGCGATTGGCGCCAGAAGCGAAGTGCTTCTCGAAGAGAACATGATCTTCTCCCTTCACCCGCAGGTAGTCGATCGCGACGGCAAGGTCTGTCTGTATACCCAGGACACCTATCGCGTGGGCAAGACCGAAGGGGAATGCCTCGCTCAGGTACCGTGGAAGTTTTTTGCCGGGCAGGAGACATCACAAACCGCGAGCCGGTGAACTGCCAGTCGGAGACAAGAAGGCTCTTGGGATGAAGATTTGCATTGTGGGTTGTGGAGCAGTGGGAAGCCTGTTTGCGGCCCATCTGGCCAAGGCCGGGGAAGCGGAGGTATGGGCGTACGATGTCTGGAAAGACCATACCAATGCCATCCGCAAGAACGGCCTGAGACTTTCAGGCGCGGCCGAATTCACGGCGAGGCTTCAGGCGACCAGCGATCCGAGCGAGCTGCCGCAATGCGAGTACGGCATCGTCGCTACCAAGGCGATCCACACCAGAAGCGCCATAGCACAGACGGCTCATGCTTTTGCCCATGGAGCTGTGTGTTCTGTCCAGAATGGTGTGGGGAATGAGGAAATCATTGCTGAGCACGTGAAGTACGTGATTCGCGGGACGACATTTCCGGCGGGTCACCCGATCGCTCCGGGGCACATCGGCTACGACATCAAGGGTGATACGTGGATAGGGCCGTTCGAGCCAACCCAAACTCCTATGGATCGGGTGGAGAAATTGGCGGGTCTGATAACGCGCTCGGGTATGAATACGATTGCGTTGCGGGATGCCCGTGGGGCGCAATGGACCAAGCTGATCTTTAATGCGTCGACCAATCCCGTGGGTGCGCTGACGCTGCTCCATCACGGTGCCGCTACCAGGTTCAAGCCGACCGGAGGCCTGTTCGAGGATTTGATCAGGGAAGGGGAGGCGGTCGCCAGCGCCCTCGGGATTCAGTTGCATGGAGATGCTCGCCAGTTGGTTCAGAAGGGCGCGAACGCGCCCGGAAAGCATCGTGCCAGCATGCTGCAGGATGTTCTCGCAAAACGTCAGACTGAGGTCGATTTCATGAACGGTGCGATTGTAAAGTGGGGCGAACAGATCGGTGTGCCCACGCCTCTCAATCGCGCACTGTGGGAACTCATCAAAGGGCTCGAGCACTCCTGGACCGACCCCGACTGACCGACCCATATTCGTGATCGATAGAGGAGTCAATCGTAGAGCTATGAGCATTCCGTTCAATATCGGTGTCCTGCAACTGAGTATGGAGCCAGTGCGCGAGACAGTCGCCATGGCAGTCGCTTGCGAGGTGGCGGGGTTCGACGCGTTCTGGATCGCGGAAGCGTACCCCTGGTGGCGTAAGCACGGGTTCGAGGCAAGGTCGTCTACAGCGGTTCTGGCAGTGATTGCGGCAGCAACAAAGCGGATTCAACTCGGCTGGGGCATTATCTCACCCTATACGAGACACCCGGTGCAGATTGCCATGGAAGCGCGAGTCATGCAGGACCTTGCAGGCGACCGCTTCATGCTGGGCCTCGGAGCCTCGAAGATTTTCATGAAGGAGATCGGCGAAGGGGAAGGCGAGAAGGTTGGCCCGGCGACGGTCATGCGCGAGAGCATCGAGATAGTGAAGGGAGTGCTGCAGGGTGGTGCATTTCAATATGAGGGTAAGGTGTTTCAGGCGAGTGTGCCACCTCTAGAGGCCGACGCACACGCCCCGCGTAACGTGCCGCCAATTTATGTAGCCGGGACCGGTCCCGTGTTGCAGAAGATGGCCGGATCCGTCGGCGACGGTCTGTTGACCGCGAGCATTACGACGCCGGCTTTTGTCCGATACTCCCGCAAGAACCTGGAACAGGGAGCGATCAAGGCAGGGAAGGATCCGGCGCAGCTGATTCTGGGATCGGTGATCGTGGGCAGCATTGGTCGCGATGCGAACAAAGGCAAGGAAGGCGCCCGTGAACAGGCGGCCATGTACCTGGCCAACAAAGTCCAGAACATCAAGGGCTCCGCGGATGTGCTTTTGGAGTGTGCGGGTCTGACGTTCGAGGAACTTCAACCGGTTGCCGACGCGATGGAGAAGGGCGGAAGAAAGGCGGCGGCTCAAGCGGTCACGGACGAGATTCTGCGCAAAGTGTGTGCGATCGCCGGCACACCGGAGGAATGTATCGAAAGGCTCGAGGAGTATCGAGCAGCAGGTTGTACGCACATCATGCTGGAGATATGGGGAGATGATCGGACCGGGCAGGCGAAGCTGTTCGGTGATGCGGTCCTGCCGCATTTCAAGATGTAGTCAGCGCTTCGACGCGCCTGCAAACTCGTCGACGATCTGACGGAATTCCTCGTCCGACAGCAAGCCGCGCTTTGCAATGGCGCGCTTCTTGACTGCAGCCAGGATCGGAGCGCGCTGATCCTCAGGAAACGTGATCGTCAGCTCTTTGGCCTTGAGATCGACGCTGTCGAGGCCGCTCTTTTTGCCGAGAACGATATGGCGCTCGGCGTTTACGAGTTTTGAGGAGTAGGGCTCGATCGCCTCGGGAATATGGAACTGGCTGGCCACTGCGCCACTTTCGCGCATAAAGAGGTTCTGACCCACGAGAGGTTTCCAGGCGTCCACGGTGTAGCCACCTGCTTTCTGCACGATTTCCGAGACTTCCCGAACTTTGGTGAGGTCCAGCACGACGGGCACGTCATAGAGGCAGCGTAGCGCCAGCGCGATCTCGCAGATATCGGCATTACCGGCGCGCTCTCCCATTCCGTTGATCGTGCCCTGAATCCAGGATGCGCCACCCCGCACCGCAGCGACTGCGCACGCCGTCGCCATCCCGAAATCGTTATGCCCGTGGAAGTGGATTGGGACCCGCGGTCCGACCCATTCTCGTGTTTGTCGAACCAGGAACTCTACCGCTTCCGGACCGCAAGCGCCGATGGTGTCGACAACGACGATTTCAGCCGCGCCTGCTTCGAGTGCGTCGGCGTAGATCTTGCGCAAGAACTCGAGGTCGGTTCGCGTTCCATCCACCGCGAAGAAGGCAACCGTAATGCTGTTCTGTTCTGCGAATGAGACGGCTTCGGAGACACGACGGAGTACTTCGTCACGCGTGATTCCGTATGCCTTGAGCTTGATGTCGCTGGTGGGAGCTTCGATGACGGAAGCGCGCAAACCCAGGCGCACGAGTTCTTCTACGTCAGCCTTCACAGCGCGCGAGAACCCCCAAAGCTCGGCCTTCAATCCGGCCGCCTGCATGAGTCGAATGGCTTCGCCATCTTCCGCGGAAACACGGGGGAAGCCGGCCTCGATGCGGCTCACACCGAGAGCATCGAGGTGCCGGGCAATTTCCAGCTTCTGCTGAGGTGATAGGACCACACCGACAGTCTGCTCTCCGTCACGTAGTGTAGTGTCATAAAAGCGGACCTCACCCTTCGGAAACGCAGAGCGAATTTCCTCGCGCGCATTCAGTTCGCTGACCCAGATTTGATCCTTTGTTGTCGCGGTCATCGGGAGGCTCCTTACCTCAGGGTTTCCTGCGTTGCCAGGGCTTCCGGCTTGTGTCCGTAAGCTTCCTGCCAGGAGATGACCCGATTCCGCAAGACGCCAATCTTCTCAATTTCGCACTCCATCACGTCTCCGGGTTTCAAATACCACGCTTTGGGGTCGCCACTGAAAGCGGCTACTCCCGAAACCGTACCAGTTGAGACGACGTCCCCGGCGCTGTAACCCATTGGCGAATAGTGGGACAGAATCTCGGGAATCTTAACCGACATTTTCC
>Ga0307478_10001565_pt1 | contig 19530 bp, 24 predicted proteins | sample atmos_gasesECM4C_2_FD_203713 | JGI IMG/M metagenome (GOLD analysis project Ga0307478, IMG submission 203713) | Hardwood forest soil microbial communities from Morgan-Monroe State Forest, Indiana, United States - atmos_gasesECM4C_05 | ecosystem: Environmental > Terrestrial > Soil > Temperate... | reverse complement strand
GAGCGACCCGGACATAATCGGCGGGTGCTTTTCTGTGCACGGACGTATGACGCTCTTTAACGGCGGCACACCTTATCATATTTGGAGAATTGGAACCGACCGGATGCTCGGCGTTCGAGATTCGATCATTCCCGAATCGCTCGCAACGAGTCTGACGTGGGAGAATGCCGCATTTGGTGATTTCTACGTATGTCCGTTTACCAGGCAGCGGGAGGGAGCCATGCAATTCGTTTGCGTCGAATCTGCGAGGAAAGCGGTTTATCGAAAGTGGTGAGTTGGCATCGTCGTTGTCGGTAACGCCCTCCTTTTGAGCCGCAGCGTGAACTGTACTAAACTCCACCCGCGCACCACGCCAAAATGCCCACAGCCGCCAAAATTATCCGGGAACCGCGCTGGCCCGCCTTCATTGCGATGTTGGCGGCGGGCGGCGTATATCTGGCGCTGCCGGAGCGCCTCTCGCTGGGACCGAGCTGGCTGCTGCTCGCAGTCGTCTTCCTGCTGCTCATTCCGATCGTGCTGTCACACCGCCGCGGCGATTTTCACATTACCCGAGTTTTCACGATGGTCGCCAATGCCGCGATCACCCTGGGCATGATTGCGTCCCTGGCGCTGCTGATTGAAGGCATCCCGCAGCATCGCGATTCTCCTACCGCTCTGCTGCGTGGCGCGGTCGCGCTTTGGGTTACCAATGTTCTGGTTTTCGCATTGTGGTACTGGAAACTCGACGCGGGCGGCCCGCTCGGACGCGACGGCTCGCGCGGCCGACTCGACAGCTCATTCCTTTTCCCGCAGATGCTGGAAGGCGTAGACCCGGAGTGGTCGCCGCACTTCATGGACTATTTATTTCTGGCGTTCAATACCAGCACGGCATTTTCGCCGACCGACACGGCCGCGCTATCGCGCTGGGCCAAAGCCGGCATGATGCTGCAATCGTTGATTTCGCTAACGATCGTTGCGCTGCTGGCCGCGCGCGCGGTAAATATTCTCTAGCCGCAATCGCCGCAATTCATTCTCACGCCGCAAAGTAGCGCGTAGGCGTCTGCCCCAGTTGCCGCCGGAACATCACGATAAACGCGCTCGTGCTGCGATAACCGGCGTCCCACGCCGCTCCCGTAACTTTTTCTCCAGAAGCCAGCAACTGCATCGCATGCAAAAGCCGCAATTGCCGCCGCCACTGGCTGAATGTCATTTTCGTTTCAGCGATGAATAAACGTTCGATTGTCCGCTTGCTCGCTCCGCAATCCGCGCAAAGCGCCGCCAACGTCTTCTGCGTGCCCGGCTCCGCAACGAGCGCGTTCACAATTCTCATAGCCCGCGGATCGCGCGGATGCGGCAGCTGCAGCGGAATGGAATGAATCGCTTCCAATTGATCCAAAATCATTTCAATAACTCGCCGTTGCGCGGGCTTCTGCTTCTTCAATTTCGGAAATTTGCAGGCATGCAGAATAAGCTCGCGCAGCAGGGGCGATACATTCATCACAAAACATTTCGCGGTCCCGGTTGTCATCAGTCCAGGCGCAAAGTAAAGCGTGCGCATCGAAACCGGCCCGAGAATCGCCACAGAATGCGGTGTTCCCGCCGGAATCCACACCGCTCGCAACGGCGGGACCACCCAAATCCCTTGCTTGGTGCGCACGGTCATCACGCCCCGCGACCCAAAAATCAGTTGGTCCTCGGGATGAAAATGCAGGGGAATCGTGTGCTCGCCGGCAAAATCGTAAGCCAATGTAGCTACTTGAGCCGTTTGGGGGCCCCGCCGGTCGAGCAAAAGGCTCTGGCACTTCTGCGACATTTGTTGTCAACATAGCGGGAGACAACCCGCCCCGCAAGTGCTACTTTTCCACCGCTCCACGGTGCGACGGAGGACCCGAATGCTAGCTTCCAGCAAAATCATCGGTTTCGTTCCCACACGCGATTCCGCGCGAGCCCGCGAATTCTACGAAGGCAAGCTCGGTTTCCAGTTCGTCAGCGACGACCCCTTCGCGCTGGTGATGATGGCCGGCGACACGATGATCCGCATCGCCAAGGCCAAAGATTTTACTCCGGCCCCGTACACCGTCATGGGTTGGGAAGCGCAAGACATCGAAGCGCTGGTCCGCTGGCTCACCGCCCGCGGCGTCGTCTTCGAAAAATACCCATTCATTCAGGATCAGGAACTCGGCATCTGGGCAGCTCCCGGCGGCGACAAAGTCGCCTGGTTCAAAGATCCCGACGGAAACGTTCTTTCCGTGAGCCAGCACCACACGTAATCGGCCCAAGGAAAATGGGAGGCACCATGAGAAAAGCGCTGCTGCTGGGCACGATCCTGGGCGGCCTGACCGCATTCATCTGGAGCTCAATTTCGTGGGAGCTTCTCGGGTGGCACGAAAAGGACATGGTTACATTTCAAAGTGAAGACGAAGTCTCCGCCGTCATCGCTTCACACGCTACCGAGGACGGAGTCTACCTCCTGCCCAGCATGCCCTCCGGCGAAGGCATGACTGCCGAACAAAAGAAGCAAGCGCAGGCAGCGGCCATGGCAAAGATGCAATCCGGGCCGATCATGTTCGCCGCAGTGCGTCGCGGCGGATTTGGTTCGTATAGTCGTGGACTGATCATTCAATTTCTCAGCCTGCTTGCTGCGGCATTCCTGCTCACCTGGCTTCTGCTGCAAACCAGCGGTCTGAGCTATGCGCGCAAAGTCGCGTTCCTGGCGGTGGTAGGCTTAGCGGCGAGCGTGATTGTCGACCTTCCCAATTGGAATTGGTGGGGCTTTTCCGGCGCGTACACCGCCGTAAATCTCGCCGATTCCACCGTCACGTGGCTGATCGCAGGGCTTGTCATCGCCAAAGTTGCGAAGCAGCCGACGACCTAGCTCGAAGGATTGTTCAGGCCTCTACAGGGCCAGCCCTTCCAGTACCCGGAGTGCATTGACTTGCACTCCGACGCTGTGATAACCATACTCCCGCTCTTTCAAAGGATTTTCCCGACATCGGATGCCGGCCAAAGCTCAGCGGATAGAAGTCACGCTCGAGACGCTTCTCGAAAGCGTGGACCTCGCGGAGAGCATTTCCATGCGCGTTGCCGAGGCGGCCGGGTTTCCGGAGGAAGAGGTTCATAAGATCGGCATGGCGGTGCGTGAAGGGGTTATCAACGCCTACAACTACGGCAACCAGCAGGACCGCCACAAGAAGATCATGATGACGGTGGAGCTCGAGCCGGAAAACATGATCGTCCGCGTCCTCGACCAGGGCCACGGTTTCGAATTGACTGAAATTCCCGACCCGCTCGCCGAGGAAAATCTGCTGCGCACCTCCGGCCGCGGTCTTTTTCTGATGCGTGCGTTCATGGACGAATTCAAAGTGGGGCGCGGGCCCGAGGGCGGGGCCGAACTCACCATGATTAAGAAACTTCCACAAACAGTTTCCGGCAACGGCAAGCACCAACCGGAGTAGAATCACAATACGAGGTTCCCGTGGCTCTTCAAGGTACCCGCCGCCAGCTCGGCGACGTAGTCATCGTTGATTTCAGCGGCAAGATCACGCTCGGCGAAGGAAGCGCGACTCTGCGCAAGACCGTGCGCGATCTGGTAGACTCCGGCAGCAAGAAAATCCTGCTCAGCCTCTACGACGTGGATTACATAGACAGCTCCGGCATCGGCGAGCTGGTCAGCGCTTACACCACCGTGAAAAACGCGAGCGGCGAACTCAAGCTCCTGCATCTCACCAAGCGCGTTCACGATATCCTGCAAATCACGCGCCTGTTCACCGTCTTCGACGTACAGTCTGATGAGAATACGGCAGTCCACAGCTTCAAGTCGTAAGCGCGTCTCAGGTCAAGACACCTGAACAGACTCATGCGCTCCCGACTACATTATTCCCCGTATGTGTCGTGCGGCGCGCCCTTTGGTACACTTAGTACGTGGGGCGCTGCAAAGCGCGAGTTGCGTTGAGGGCGAGGCCGTCCTGAGTCGCGACTTGGAAGTCTGCTCGAACGTGTAAAGAATGCGTGGCCTTCCTTCATCGAGCACCGCTAAGTCCTTACCAGGCATCGGATTAGTTTGTCGTTCGACGGTCGGCCACGTGCATGCGACATCATCGCAGCCGCTCGGTCGCAAGAATCCTCCAAACTCAAGACGAACGATTAGGGGCACTGAATGAAGCTCAGCCTGCGACTGATCGCCGCGCTCGTCATCAGCATTAGCCTCGTAACGTTCTTCGTCGCCCGTAATCAGGTGCGCACCGAAAAGAAGGGTTTGCGCGCCGATCTCGCTCGCCGCGGCGAAATCCTTACTGAAAGCCTGCAAGAGACGGTCGAGCCTGTAATGCAGCGCGGCTCCGAAAACCAACTGCACCGAATCGTCGAGCGTTTCGGTGATCGCGAGCATCTCGCAGGTGTCGCAATCTACGATCCCAACGGCAAGCTGCTCGCCGCCAGCGATAAGCTGGGCACTAACGCGGACGTCCCGCCAAAAGTCTTCGATCAAGCACGCGCGGGCGACACAGGAGCCGGCGGCTTCACGGATTTTCCCAAATTGCCGGTTTACGCATATGCTATGCCCCTCCACCGCGCCAGTGGAGGACTTGCGGGGGTTCTAGTCACATTTCACGATGCCCGCTACATTGAAGCGCAGAGCGTGGAAATCTGGCGAAGCGCAATTTGGCACGTGGTCGCGCAGCTGTTATTAATCGTGCTCATCACGCTGCTGATCGTTCGCTCCACCATCACCGGTCCCATCAACAAGCTTTCGCAATGGATGAAGGATTTACGCACCGGCAAACAGCCTGGGCCATTTCCGAATCCTTCGCCCTCCGATTTTCTGCAGCCGCTCACTTCTGAGGCTGCCTCTCTGGGCCAAAGTCTGGCCGAAGCGCGCATGGCCGCAAAGCAGGAGGCACGCCTGCGGGCTGCGGGAGACACTCGTTGGACCGCCGAGCGCTTGCGCGTGGGCCTGCGCAAAAAATTGCGCGGCAATTCGCTGTTCGTCGTCTCGAATCGCGAACCGTATCTTCACGTGCATGGCCAGAAGGGAATTGAAGTGCAGGTTCCAGCCAGCGGCTTGGTCACCGCGCTAGAGCCGATTCTCAACGCGTGCGATGGCACCTGGATCGCTCACGGTTCCGCCGATGCCGACCGCGAAACGGTGGACGAACACGACCGCCTGCGTGTTCCGCCCGACCACGCGCATTACACGCTACGCCGCGTCTGGTTAACCAAGGAAGAAGAAGAAGGCTATTATTTTGGCTTTGCCAATGAGGGCATCTGGCCACTCTGCCACATCGCCTACACGCGGCCGAGCTTCCGCACCTCCGATTGGGAGCACTATCAGCGCGTGAACGAAAAATTCGCGCAAGCCGTGCTGCAGGAAATAGAATCCGTCGAAGCGCCTTTCGTCTTGATTCAGGATTATCATTTCGCGCTGCTGCCACGTTTGATCAAATCCGCGAGGCCCGACGCGCGCGTCGCGATCTTCTGGCACATTCCCTGGCCCAATCCGGAAGCCTTCGCGATTTGCCCCTGGCAGAAGGAACTTCTCGACGGGCTTCTCGGCGCCGATCTGGTCAGCTTCCACATTCAGGCGCACTGCAACAATTTCCTGGAAACCGTGGACCAGACCATTGAATGCCGCATTGAGTGGGAACGCTTCGCGGTGAACCGCAATAATCATTTCACTATCGTCCGGCCGCATCCGATTAGCGTGGCTCTGCCGGAATCTCACGACCTCTTTCCCACGGACCTTACTCGGGCCGCGATCCTGGAAACCACTGGTCCCGACACGATTTTTCTCGGCCTCGGCGTGGACCGCATTGACTACACGAAAGGCCTTCTCGAACGCTTTCGCGGCATCGAACGCTTTCTCGACAAGTATCCGCAGTATGTTTCGCGTTTTACCTTCGTCGAATTTGGCGCGCCCAGCCGCACCAACATCAAGCGCTACCACGATTTCTTCAATGAGGTGGAAGCGGAAGTCCAGCGCATCAACACGCGCTTTCAAAGCGACAAATGGAAACCAATCATCTTCCACAACCGCCATCACACCCACGAAGAAATTGATCCGTACTATCGCGCCGCCGACCTCTGCCTGGTCACTTCGCTGCACGACGGCATGAACCTGGTCGCCAAGGAATACGTCGCCACGCGCGAGGATGAAGACGGCGTGCTGATCCTCAGCCAGTTCACTGGCGCAGCCCGCGAATTGCGCGACGCGCTCCTGGTAAACCCCTATGACATCGAGCAACTCGCCGAGTCCATTCGCCGCGCGCTCGAAATGCCTCCCGAAGAACGCCACTCGCGCATGCAACGAATGCGCGCGATCGTGAAAGACCACAACGTCTACCGCTGGGCCGCTGATCTCATCCTGGAGCTTGCCGAAATTCGCCTGGACGCTCCCGAATTGACTGAGACGCGATAAAGCGTGGCTCGCTCTCCAAGAAAACCCAGGAAAAAAACTACTGGCGGCCGCGCCGCCGTCGGCGTAACGCCCGCCTTCGATTCGTGGCACGAAATCACCGGCCGCGTTCGCGCCGCGAAGAACATCGCGCTCTTCCTCGATTTCGACGGGACCCTCGTGGAATTTCGTCCACGTCCGGACCAGGTCCAGTTAAACGCGCGCACTCGCACCGCGCTCCGCAAACTGGCCAGCCATCCCGCGGTCAGGGTGATGATCGTCAGCGGACGCCGCCGCGAGTCACTCCTGCAATTCGTCAATGTGCCGCGGGTTTTCCTGCGTGGCTTATACGGCTGCGAAAATGAAGGCGGGCTATCGCTGTCGAAGGCGGTTACCGGCAAAATCTCCAAAGCTCGCGAAGCGCTCGCCGCTCTCCCGAATCACGCACCGGGAGTTTTCATCGAGGAGAAGGGCATCAGCCTTGCCGTGCATTTTCGCGACGCGTCCGCACGATCCGAGCGCCGCGCACGCTCGCTGCTCCGCAAGCTGCTCACCGATTGCCGGCCGCATCTGACGATTATTCGCGCAGGAAATGTGTGGGAGCTCGTTCCGAGTCATGTGCGAGGAAAAGGACACGCCGTGCGAGTGCTACTGCAAGAACTTGGCGCCGCGTTTCTGCCCATCTATCTCGGCGACGACCTTACCGACGAACCGGCCTTCCGCGCCCTGCGTAAAGGAATCACGGTTCTCGTAGGATCGCGGCGCCCCACCAGCGCGCAGTTTTCGCTACGTGATCCCGCGCAAGTCGCCGTATTTTTGGAGCGCTTGGAACACCTGCTTCCGTGATTCCGCGTCCGCCGTGGCAGACAACGCAATGGCGTGCTCCGAAAGCGTCGGACTCAGGTAGATATTGCAGTGGCCTCGCCGACAAACACCAGGCACCCATTCGGATCTTCCACGTGGAATTCGGTCATCCCATATCCTCGGCGAAATAAGTCGCGAATTCTGTAGCGACCCTTGAAGGTCTCCACGTGTTTCCACAGCTCATCGATCCCGCTGACCTCTACGTACATCTCGGCATGGCCGCGTACGCACTTCATCACTTCCTCGGATTCCGCTTTCTGCAGATGAATGGTTTGGCCGTCCCGCTCTACGATCGAATACTCCGGTGACCGTATCGTGGGTTTAAATCCCAACACGCCCTGGTAAAACGAAATGGTTTCCTCCATGTCGGCAACCGCCAACATGGGGCTGATTCGCTTCGCTATGGATGTGCTCATCGTTCCGGAGCCTCCAAAAGCCCGACGCTCTGATGTGCTGACGCATAATGGCACAAGCCGCGAGCTAGCGCGAATCCGGTATGCCCGGCACCCTCCGGCGGCTGTTGACCACCTCGAAAATCTACAGGATTACCTGTATGGCCTCTCCCGGTCGTACGACCTACCATCTGCCCGGTCAGTTTTATTGTGTCCTTCGGCTGAGCCGCCTACACCAGCATCTTTCGCCGGCGCTGGAAAGAGTAAATGCCTGTCTTACAGCGGCTCACTCTTGACGAATTGATGATTGTCCAAGCGGGGAGGCTATCGGCGTGGCCGAACGCGACGGTGTGATCATGGGTACATCTGCAACGCAAGCGCGAGAAAGGCAATTAAAAACCGAGGGCATGGCTGCGCGGATTCTGATCGTTGATGACCATGAAATCGTCCGCGAGGGGATTCGCACACTGCTCCGGCGCGTTCGCCCGGAGTGGGAAGTATGCGGCGAAGCCAAAAACGGCAAAGAAGCCGTCGAAGCTGCGGCTACGCTCACGCCCGACATCCTTATATTGGACGTCACCATGCCGGTGATGAGCGGGCTGGAAGCCGCTTCGCGCATCGCTCGCATGGGTTTGGCCTCCCGCATTCTGATTTTTACGATGCACGAAACCAAGAGTCTCATCAACGAAGTCCGCGCCACCGGCGCTCACGGCTACGTCGTAAAATCGCAAGCCTCCCGCGACCTCATCGTCGCCATTGATCGCATCCTCGCCGGCGGCACGTTCTTCGGCCCCGATCCAGACGACACCGGCGCCTCGAATTGAGCACGAACTGAAATCACGGCGCTAACCGTAACGGCAACTCGCGATAGCCGACTTCGAATCACGCACAACATCCACGCTACCATCGGGCATGGCTCGGATTCGCAATCCTTTCGTCGTGCTCTCGCTGATCGCTGCGTTTCCGATACTTCTGGAGTCGTGCCACTCGCCCGGCCGTTCCGCTGAGTGCGCTTCCGCTGCACGCCTCGCACCCACGAAGAAATGGGAATTCTCCACTGGCCATCCCGCGGGTTCATGCAAGGGCTGCTATTACCAGGAGCAAATTCCAGCCATCGGCTCCGATGGGACCCTATATGCGGGTGGCGCGCGAGGGTTATACGCCCTTCGTGCTGACGGGACGCAGAAGTGGTACTACGAGAACGTCTATCAGCCGACTGGCGTCCCAATTCATTTCGTTGTAATCGATGACAACGAAAATATCTGGTTTGACGCCACCAGCACGATCCCGGGATCTGGCAGCGTCATTCGCGTTGGACCCAATGGCGAGGACGAAGGCGGCCTGGGTCTGGGTAGCGGTCCCGCGACACAGATTGGCGAAGCATTCGACGGCACGATCGTCGCCTCCGGGACCGCCATAGATATTACCGGGAAGGTCGCACAGCCAAAATCGTGGCACGTAGGCGGCGCCTCCTTTTCATTCGCGCAGGACGGTACGGTTTACTCGACAGGTGCAAATCTCGTGGCCCAATCGCCCGATCGTAACTTGGCCTGGGTAAAAGACATTCCAGCGGGCGGCGAGCCTGTCTTAGCCGCAGACGGCACCATCTACGTCGGCGGTAATGGCGCACTCTCCGCCGTGAAACCCGATGGCACCGGCAAGTGGTCTTTCCTCGTTCCCAACCACATCGTTATGTCTCCGTCAGTCGCAAATGACGGCACGGTGTATTTCGGCTGCGATGATGGCAACGTTTACGCCGTCGCGCCCGATGGCCGCTTCAAATGGAAATTTCAGACGGGCGGCGCCGTCCGCTCAACACCCGCAATAACCAAGAACGGCACAATCTATTTCGGAAGTCTCGATAATAAGCTCTACGCTGTCGGCGCCGACGGGAAATTGAAATGGGCATTTACTACGGGCGGGCAGGTATTTTCCCCGACGGTTGCCGATGACGGAACGATCTACGTCCAGAATGGCGAAGCGAAGCTCTACGCCATCCAGGATGCAGAAGAAAATGGCGGCCTCGCCGGCCAGTGGCCCAAGCGCGGGGGCGGGCTGCGCAACACTTCTCGCGGACTTCGCTGATGTCGCGCCGTCCCAATGTCGCCGGCTTTCTCGCTTGCCTTCTCCTGGCACCGCTCAGTTCCGTTTCGGGCTGCAAGTCATCTCACACTGCTGGCAGCGAATCACCACAAATAAAATGGCAATTCAGTGCGGACGACCGCATCGTTTCCACTCCCGCGCTCGGCCAAGACGGCACCATCTATTTCTCCAGCCCCAAATTCCTGTACGCACTGTCGCCCGACGGCAAATTGAAGTGGCGATATTTCGCAGGCGCTGACCTAAACACCTCACCCATGGTCGGGCCCGACGGCTCGATCTACATTATGGATATGACATGCGTGATGCACGCGCTCAATCCGGATGGCTCCAAACACTGGCTCGCCCAGATCGGGCCCGCACCGCTGCCTAGCAGCGCCCTCCAGCCGCCTTGCTGGTTGCCCGCCACTCCGGCGATGGCTGCCTCCGACCTCCTGCTAGTAGGAAATTCGAGCGGCTCCATGATTGGCGTGGACCCCAGTTCCGGGGCGAGCCTCGCTCAATTCAAGGGTGTTGCCGGCCCCGTCAGTCCCGAAATTCCTGAGACCGGCACCGCCATCGAAGGCGGTGGCGCGCTTGCGCTTTTCGATTCCACCGGCCGCGTCGCTTGGACCCTTCGCCTCTCCGACGGACGGAATTCCGTATCATTCCGCACGCCGGCAATCACTGCAGAAAAAGCGATCGTCGTGGCCGGGTGGGATCAGAAACTCCACGCTTATAATCCAGACAGTACGCAGAAATGGGAATTTCCGGGCGATTGGACCGCGAACCCCGTGATAGCCGCGGACGGAACGGTCTACGTTGGAGGTCCGAGCGACCAGGGTCTTGTGGCGCTCTCACCGGATGGCAGCAAACTCTGGCAATCTCCCATTCTGGTGCCGGGTTCACCGGCGCTCGCTGACGATGGCACGATTTATGTTTCCGGCCGCTACGCGGGCGCAGTGAAAGATAGCAATTGGTTTTGGGCGATGTACGCCGTCAGTCCGAAAGGCGCAATCAAATGGCGGCTTACCGTGGACGCGCCCATTGCGAACGGTCCTGCCATCGCGCCTGATGGCACTGTGTATTTCGGCACCGATTATTCCGGTGTCACCGGAGTTGACACTCATTCCGGCACTCTCTACGCCATCCGCGAAAATAATGGCGGGCTGATGCGCGGCGGCTGGCCGAAATCTTACGGCTCCGTTGCCAACGACGGTCGCGCGCCGAACGCGCAGTGATGAAAGGTCCGCAAAAACGAAATCGCAGCGCCCTTCCGATTGCCGCACTCGTCATTCTTGTTCTGGCGGTGGTCGAGATCGCCCTGTTTGCCAGGCGAACGCTGCACGAGTACCGCGCCACTCGCCGGCAACCCGCGGTCACGACGCGTCCCGTCGCGATAGACCTGCTTCCATCGTTTGTGAAAGTGTTCGAAAAAGACGGCTATACGCACACCTTCTCGATACCCAGCGATGCCATGAACACCCATCTCGACGGTGAATTTACCGTTGATCCCCGCCCGCAAACGCAAGTGGACATGCTCGTCGTCACCGCGGCAGGAATGAAACATTGGCAGGACTTCCTTTTGCCTCCGAGCGGCGCAAACAACAACACAGCCAATGGTGAATTGCTGCATCACAGCGGCAACACGAACGCGGATTATTTCCAAATCAAAATGACGCCGGGCGATTATTTTCTCGTTTTCGATTACGGTCCTTCCACGCGCGCGAATACTGATCACTACGTGGATGATGCCGCTTTGGACCGCAATTACGTCTGACCCGCGTAAAAATTACGCTCTATTACGATTTGCCCGCGAAGTAAGAATGGCGGCTTTATCCTTATCGAGGTAATCCGGCAGGAAGCCGCGGCTCGGTCATCGCATTCCACTGCGTAAAGGTACTCACACCTTCCTGTGCGGCGCCCGGCGGCGTCCGCCGCGTCTCGCGTGGCAGGTGGTCCTGTTCGTTGATGCACATTGAAAATTGAAACTGTTTTTCCTGTGCGTCGTGCGGAGTCTCGACGCTGATTTCATATTCGCGGCAGGAATCGCCCTCCACGTCTCGCACGGCACCCCGGCGTACCGCTCCATCCTTTATCGCCGCGTACGGCAGAGAATTCTCGTCCGATCCGATGGCGCCGTTGGGGCATTCGATTATGGGTATGGAACCTTGGGCGTCGATGTCCGCTTGCCGACCGCCGCTTGTCACCCACTCACCTCCCACGTGGCCATAGGATCGCCCCAAGTAGATGATCGTGTCAAAAACGATGGGCGCTCCGTTGCGGTCCGTTCCGCTCTGGATCGTGTGTTGAAACGAAGGGCAGAAAGTGTCTTTGTCGAATGTGCTGGGAGGCTGTCCGGTGTACGTCCGCACCGTATGATAGTGCCAACTCGTCGCGTTCTCCACCGCCGCGCTCGACTTCTCGATATCTCGCATGGGCGAATTCCGCCAATTCATCCAACCCAATCCTGCGATCAGAAGAATCATCAAAGTTGCCGCAACGATCCATTTCGCCATTCCGAGCCGCCTATACTCGAAGGTATTCGCCTAGCCCTTGAGTCCAGAATAACAGGCTCGCCCCGCAACGCGGATGAACCTGCCACGGTGTTGTGAATTTGCCAATTCGAACCCGGCTTCGGCCGAGAGTAGCGTTCGATTCATTGCGTCAGGCGTTTGTGATAACATCTACCTTTGCGATTTCCCTCGGGGTGAACGCTTGGCGCATATTTCCCGCAAGGAACTGAAAAAGGACGAGGTACGCGACACTCTCGCGCTCGGCGCGGACGCCGTTCTATCCCACAAGCTCTTTACTACGTATCTTCTGCTCGTGGCGATCGTCGTCGCGCTCGGTATCTTCGGCTGGAAAACCTACGCAGACCGCCAATCTCTGAAAGCTGGCGCGGCCTTCGACGACGCCATGAAGTCCTATCAGGCGCGCATCCGTACGCCCAGCGAACCCTCGCTGCCCGGCGAAACCACTTATTTCGACGACAATAATAAATTTTCTGACGCCGCCAAGAAATTCGCCGAGGTGGCCACTAAGTATCCTCACACGCGTCCGGGCCAGATTGCCGCGTACTACGCCGCGTTGAGCGATGAGAAGCTGGGCAAGGCGGACGACGCGAAGAAGTGGCTGCAAGGCGTCGCCTCCGGCAGCAGCGACGATTTTGCTTCAATGGCGCGTTTCGAACTCGCGCAAATCAATGACCGCCAGGGCCAGGGCGACGAAGCCGTCAAGCTCTATCAACAGTTGATTGCTAAGCCCACCGTGCTAGTTCCCAAGCCAGTCGTGATGCTCGCGCTCGCCGAACACTACGGCGCAAAAAATCCCGCCGAAGCCAGCCGCCTCTATTCCCAGATCAAATCCGAATATCCCGATACGCCTATCGCCCAGCAAGCGGATCAGGAACTGAATCTCCTCCCCGGCAAAAGTTAGATCTAGATTGGTTTAGCAGTGGAAGCTTTGTCACTCCGGTTGTGCAGCCGTCGAACTATCGGCCAGGACACGAGTCCGAACCCCACGAACAGTGCAGCGCAAAGCAGAATCGCAATCGTAAATATAACTATCCCCGAGAATAATGTGCTGGAATCGCCGCCACCATCCGTCACCATAAGCCCCAACCCCAGCACGACGAAGATCAATGGGGTGAGCAGAGCTGCGGCGATGCGCGCCACCCGGTCGCCGAGCAGCTCGAACCTAGCGATTAGAAGCAAGAAAGTAGTTAAGACCACACCAACTGCGCCCCACGCGAGCAGATATCTCTTCTTAGCGGTCTCCATGGTTTATCGAGACGATTTTGCCATGCAGCGCGCCCCGCGCTTCTTGTCTGATTTCGCCGGCGCCACCGACTGGTAGCTACCTTTCACCAGTGCGCGAATTTCACTCCAGTTCAGCCGCGCGGCGTAGACGCGCAACGTCACCCATCCATGCTTGCCGATATAAGGCGTGCGAAAAAACCGCGTATCGTCGAGAAAGACGCCTTGCAGCAGTGTTCCCACTTTCACGCAAATCCCGAGTTCGCCCTTGTATTCCTCGAGCACAGCAAACATTTTCCCGGCGATGCGAAATGTAGGATGCCCGAACGTGACCCCCTCTGTCGCCGCTGGTAGCCGCAAGCATATCGCCCTCAACTTTTTCAGCACCGCGGCTTCCGAAATCATGCGCAGATAATACCAATACTTTCGCGCTACCAGCCGCCCCAGCCGGAAAGTAGCAGCGAATCCCCGCGATGGCGCTAGAATCGAATCGCAAAATGCTCGCCTCCTATGCCATGGACGTGCGCCGCTCGCGCGGCCGCCGTTACCCGGAGCCGCAACATCCCTATCGCGAAGATTACGCGCGCGACCGCGATCGGGTAATCCACTCCCGCGCTTTCCGCCGGCTCGAAGCCAAAACGCAGGTCTTCACCACCCGCTACTCCGATCATTTTCGCAATCGCCTCACGCACACGCTCGAAGTCGCGCAGGTCGCACGTACCGTCGCTGGGGTTCTGAGACTCAATACCGATCTCGCGGAAGCTCTTGCGCTAGTTCATGACATCGGCCACCCGCCCTTCGGCCACGCCGGAGAAAAACAGCTCGATTTGCGCATGCGCGAACACGGCGACCGCTTCGATCACAATCTGCACGCGCTCTACATCGTCGAACAATTCGAGCAGCGCCACCTCGAATATCCCGGCCTGAATCTCACTTTCGAGGTCCGCGAAGGCATCATCAAGCACTCCCGCGATTATTCCGGCGCGGAATTTCCGCAGCTCGCCGAATATCTTCTGGATCGCCGGCCGCCGCTCGAATCTCAGCTCATCGACCTGGTGGATGAAATTGCCTACAACACCGCCGACCTCGACGACGGTTTCGAAGCGCATCTAGTGGACCTCGACCGCTTGCGCGCCGAAGTCCCCATCTTCGCGGAAGCGTACGCGGAAGTGGACCGACGCTACCCCAGCGGAAAAACCAAGCTGAAATTCAATGAAGCCCTGAAACACATCCTCGACCTGCTAGCCACCGACCTGATCGCAACAACCGCAAGCGCCGCGGAAAAATCCGGCGTAAAAACTGTGGACGAAGTCCGCCGTCAACCACATCGCCTGGCAGATTTTTCACCTCCAGTAGCGGAACAAAATGCCGGGCTCAAACGCTTCCTCTTCTCCCACGTCTATTCGCATCCTTCGATCGCCGAAGATCGCGATCGCTCCGTAGCTGCGCTCGACGCGCTTTTCACGTTCTTCATGGCCCATCCCGACCGGATGCCTCAGCAGTACACCGAACAAGCCACTCGCGAACCACGCCACCGCGTGGTCTGCGACTACATAGCAGGCATGACCGACCACTTCCTACTCCGCCAATGCGAGGAATTTCTAAAGTAGCGCTAACTATCTGGGGGTGCGGGAGCCTGCTCCCGCCTGTTGCAGTGCGACGCTTGCCTCGCCGCTTTCCACGTTCATTCGCGCCACTTGACACCGCGCCACGTATCTTTCCGCCCGCGCCCTCCAGCGTAAAATCATCATTGCACGATAGGTGTCAGCCAAATCATCGCCTCACCACCCTTCCTTGACATCGCGCACACCGGACATATAATTGAAATCACCCCGCAATTAAGGGGTAAAACCATGTTCCTTGACGTCAACGAACTCGCCATACGCAAAATTCGCATCCGGAAGAGCTACACGCCCGGAACGCTCGATTTCCATTCCGGCGAATTCCGCCAGATCGAACCGCTCGAAGTCCGCGCGACTGCCGAGCTCGTGGAAGGGCAGATCCGCATTTACGGCAATCTGCACACCCGCGTCGAGCTCGTTTGCGCCCGCTGCCTGGACACCGTCGTCGAAGAAATCAGCCGTGATTTCGATCTGTACTACCGTCCGATGACCTCCATCGCCGTGGACGAGGAATTTCACCTCAATCTGGACGACACCGAAGTCGCATTCTTCGAGGGCGACGGCCTCTTCCTCGCCGACATCCTCGCTGAGCAGGTGAATCTCGCGCTGCCTATGAAAGTCATCTGCCGCAGCGATTGCCGCGGACTCTGCCCGCACTGCGGCGCCAATCTGAATAACGAAGAATGCCGTTGCGAGAAACACGCCTCCGACTCCCGGCTGGCACCCCTCGCCCGTTTGAAGCAGGACTGGTTCAAAAAGCAATAAAACGCTACACTATTCCCTTGCCATTCAGGCCGCTCTGCGTAGCGGCCTGCCAATTGAGGAGCTGGAATGCCGAATCCAAAACGACGTCACTCGCACGCCCGCAAAAATAAACGGCGCGCCCATGATTTCCTTACGCCTTTGTCCTTGGCGGAATGTCCCAACTGCCACGAGAAGAAGCTGCCCCACAACGCGTGTTCCCACTGCGGTTACTATAAGGGCCGCGAAGTGATTGACACCGCGGCCAAGACAGCCTAACTTTCCATCGCTTACCTTTCCGAGCTGGCATTCTCTTGGGGCCCATTGGTGTATAGATGACCACCATCGCTCTCGATGCTATGGGAGGCGACCATGCGCCTCGCGCCGAAGTTGAAGGCGCGATCCTCGCGGCGCGCGAACTCGGCGTCCGCATCCTGCTGGTCGGCAATGAGGGCGCGCTACGTCTGGAATTGAATCGCCATGGCCGCCGCGGCGCGTCCATTGAGATCGTCAACGCCACCGACGTCATCACCATGAGCGATTCGCCTTCGCAGGCTTTTCGCCGCAAGAAAGAGAGCTCTGTGCACGTCGCGGCGCGCCTGGTGCGCGACGGCAAAGCCGAAGCACTCGTCAGCATGGGCAATACCGGCGCGGTAATGACGGTCGCCCGCTTCGTTCTCGGCACGCTCGCCGCAGTGGACCGTCCCGCGCTCGCCGCCGCTTTCCCCAACATGAAAGAAAAAGTCACGGTCATCCTGGACGTCGGCGCGAACGTGGATTCCAAACCCGAACAGATCGAACAATTCGCCGTGATGGGCGAGATCTACTACCGCACCATCTGGGCCACGAAGCGGCCGCGTGTAGCACTGCTTTCCATCGGCGAGGAAGAGATGAAGGGCAATGATCTGGTCCGCGAAGCCGCTGCGCGCCTCAAACTGCTCCATCTGAATTTCGTTGGGAACGTCGAAGGCCGCGACGTTTTCCGCGGCGACGTGGACGTGATCGTGTGCGACGGCTTCATCGGCAACATCGCGCTGAAAATCAGCGAAGGTCTCGTCGAACACATCGGCGGCATGTTGAAAAAAGCCATCAAGAGCAGCCTGAAATCGCAAGTCGGCTATGTGCTCTCCAAAGACGCCTTCGATAGTTTCCGCAAACGCACCGATTCCTCTGAATATGGTGGAGCGCCGCTCCTCGGTGTGCGCGGCATCACCATCATCGGCCACGGCCGCTCGAATCCCAACGCCATCAAGAACGCCATTCGCGTCGCCAGTGAACTCTGCCGTGCCCGCTTCAATGAAAAAATCGAACAGGAGCTTTCCGCTGCCGCCGCGATTGCCGCGCGCGGCTGATTCCGGCGGAAGCGTGGAATAAATCCTCATGGGCAAACTCGCATTCCTTTTTCCCGGCCAAGCATCGCAGTATCCCGGCATGGGCCGCGACCTCGCCGAAAAATTCCCGGAATCGAAAGCTGTCTTTGACGAAGCCGACGCTGCCCTCGCATTTTCTCTTTCGAAGTTGTGTTTTGAAGGCTCCGAAGAAGCTCTGAAGCAGACCGAAAATACGCAGCCCGCCATCCTCACTGTCTCCACCGCCGCCTATCGCGCTCTGGAAAAGCACGGGATCGTTCCCGATTTCGTCGCGGGACACAGCCTCGGCGAATATTCCGCGCTGGTTGCCGCCGGCGCGCTGGATTTCTCCACCGCGGTGAAATTAGTCCGTGGACGCGGGCGTTACATGCAGGAAGCCGTACCACCGGGCCAGGGTGCGATGGCTGCCATCCTCGGCCTATCGCCCGCGGATGTCGCCGAAGTCTGCAAGAAAGCCGCCGAAACCGAAGTCGTCTCGCCCGCCAACATGAATTCGCCCGAGCAGACCGTCATCTCCGGCTCCGCCGCCGCTGTAAAACGCGCCGTCGAGATCGCCTCGCAAAGCGGCGCAAAGCGCGCCGTTATCCTCCAGGTCTCCGCACCCTTTCATTGTGCGATGATGCTGGCCGCGCAGCAGCGCCTGGAAGCCGACCTCCGCGCCGCAAACTTCAGCAACCTGAAATTTCCGCTGATCACCAACGTCGACGCCGAAGCCATCACCACAGGCGAAGAAGCCCGCGACGCGCTGATCCGCCAGGTAACCAGCCCGGTCCGCTGGCTGGAGTCCGTCCGCGACATGATTGACAACGGCGTAACAGTCTTCGTCGAGGTAGGCCCCGGCAAAGTCCTAACCGGCCTGCTCCGCCAAATCGACCGCTCCGTCCGCGTCTTCAACGTAGAAGACAGCGCGACCCTGCAGTCCACAGCAGAAAAACTCCCTCAAGCCCGCGCCGAAGTCCGCGAACCATAGATCGATCGCCTTTGACGTGGCAGCCGCGGATTTTAGTCTGCGATGCTTCCGCGTTGACATCGCCAACTGTTATTGCCCAAACTCGCGCTGTAAGGTAGCTTCAATCTCTATGTTTTCACTCACAGACAAAATTGCCCTAATCACCGGAGCATCCCAAGGCATAGGCCGGGCCACTGCGTTAGCCCTGGCCGCGGCCGGCGCAAAAGTAGCCCTAGCCGCGCGCAACACCGAAAAACTCGCGACACTAGTAACCGAAATCGAATCGGCAGGTGGCACAGCGTTGGCTGTTCCCATGGACGTTGCCGACGCCGCGCAAATAAAAACCGGCTTCCAGCAAACGCTCGCAAAATTTGGAAAACTCGACATCCTCGTAAACAATGCTGCCATCACCCGCGACACGCTAGCCCTGCGCATGAAACTCGACGACTGGGACGCCGTCCTGCGCACGAACCTAACTGGCGCGCACCTCTGCATTCAACAAGCCCTCGGCGCCATGCTCAAGCAGCGCTCCGGCCGCATCATCAACATTTCGTCGGTCGTCGCCGAAACCGGCAACGCCGGCCAAGCCAACTACGTCGCCTCGAAAGCCGGCCTCATCGGTCTCACCCGTGCCATCGCCGTCGAAGTCGCCTCGCGCAGCATCACTGTAAACGCCGTCGCGCCTGGCTTCATTGAAACGCCCATGACCGCTCCGCTCTCACAGGAAATTAAAGACAAAATGAAAACCATGATCCCGCTGGGCCGCTTCGGCTCGGATCAAGACGTAGCAGCAGCCGTCGTGTTTCTCGCCAGCGACGAAGCCGCCTACATCACTGGCCAAGTTCTGGACGTAAACGGCGGCCTTCACATGGGCTAACGGCACACCTTCGGCCTCACGCTGTTCGCAGCTATTACGTGGCTCAGTAGCGCTGGCATTGTCGTGTCAAAGGTTGACCGCGCACCAAGCCCCGCATAGAATGGCAAGGTTGTCCTGGGGACGCTATACTTGCCTGCGGTGCGGCCCGAAAATTCAAGTTCGCTGAAAGCGGAGGAACAATCAGAATGGCCAGCGTCGAAGAACGCGTGAAGACGATTATTGTCGAGCAGCTCGGTGTGGACGAAGGCGAAGTCACTCCGACCGCCTCCTTCGTGGACGACTTGGGAGCCGACTCGCTCGACACCGTCGAGCTGGTGATGGCATTCGAAGAAAATTTCGGCATCGAGATTCCGGACGAGGATGCCGAAAAAATTGCCACGGTCAAAGATGCCGTGGACTACATCGAAAAGCACGCCAAGGGCAAGTAAACCGCCCTCCCCTCGTCCCATTCCGTACAGGAGAAATTCCTTTTGAACCGCCGAGTTGTCGTTACGGGCGTTGGTTTGGTCTG
>Ga0307478_10001564_pt1 | contig 19531 bp, 20 predicted proteins | sample atmos_gasesECM4C_2_FD_203713 | JGI IMG/M metagenome (GOLD analysis project Ga0307478, IMG submission 203713) | Hardwood forest soil microbial communities from Morgan-Monroe State Forest, Indiana, United States - atmos_gasesECM4C_05 | ecosystem: Environmental > Terrestrial > Soil > Temperate... | reverse complement strand
TTGCGACTTAAAATGGTTCGTTCCTCAATTGGTTTCATGAATTCAGCAGCATTGACAATCGGCTTCTTCCCAGCGACAGGCAGCAAACGGATCGTCACGTCCACGGTTTCGGTGGGGTTGGCTGGGCCTATCTCTCTCGCTCCTTCTAGCGGAGCGCGCTCGCTACCCGCAAGTGGAATTTGATTCTTCGGAGTAGACATAGATCTCCTTTCAGTTGGGCCGAGCCGGGTGTCGAAGAGAGCGGGACAGCGTCACACAGGGGAACTTTCGCCGAAATTCCAACCTAGGAAAGGAGCCAAGCCCTCTGGCGTCTCCGAGTCGTGGTGGCCCGTTAATGGCTGGAAAGTAGCAGCAGAGCGACAACAACGCAAGCGGTTTCTTGCGCCTGTTACGAAAAACGGACAGAGTTGTTCGGGTGTCCGCTTATCCGCCAACACCATCGCCACTTCACCCCCGGTACCCGTGGCCTGCTATCATCCTTCACCGAGGGGGAAAAAGAGAAAATGGGAAACCTGTCCGTGGTTGTGATGCAGTTGAAAAGAGAACGCGAACGCGTGCAAAAAGAAGTCCAACGTATCGATGCGGCACTTTCAGCCTTAGGAGGCGTCAGCTCCCACGGCTCGTCTCACCAGCACTCACTGTCTGCTGCGGCTCGTCGGAAGATCAGCGTGGCGCAGAAAGCGCGCTGGGCCAAGCAAAAGGCGCGATCGAGGCGAACCATCTCAGCTGCCGGCCGGAGGAGAATTGCTGCGGCACAGCGGGCAAGGTGGGCAAAGGTGAAGAACGGGAAGAAAGCGGCCTAGTCATGGTGTTAAGACGGATGGGATCCGAAATGACATCCGTGACTTCATCTTCTTAACCTGCTTCTGCTCAGCGTGACGATTCTTACATTTCTGGCAATGCTTGTTCGTGGTGGTCGTGGGGTTCTTGTGGCACCGCACGTGGGCCGTCGCAGCATGAAGATGACCGCCAATGCCGACAGCGAACGCTTTCAGAACGGTGCGGACAAGTATGCCGCTTACCTGGAGACACCCGAGGGCCGGTTGCGCTCCGATTTGAGCTTTGACAATCTGCAGGATTTTCTTCCTCCTCAGGCCAAGGACTTGTGTGCGCTGGATGTCGGGTGCGGGACAGGAGCGGCGGCGATTCGACTGGCGCGTTTGGGCATGCACATTACCGTGCTGGATTCATCCCCCGCGATGCTGGATATAGCAAAACGCAAAGCAGAAGAAGCGGGAGTTGCGGACAAGATCGTGCTGCAACATGGGGACGCTGCGCAGTTGACCAACTTGTTTCGCGCTGCATCGTTTGATGTAATTCTGTGCCACAACGTACTGGAGTATCTCGACGACCCAATTGCTGTGTTGTGTGGCGCGGCTCGCTCCTTGCGGGATTCATCAGCGATACTTTCAGTCCTGGTGCGGAACCGGGCCGGCGAAGTATTCAAGGCCGCTATCCAAGCAGGCGATTTGGCGGTTGCGGAAAGTAATCTTATCGCTGAGTGGGGACAAGAGACTTTGTATGGAGGGCGGGTGCGACTATTTACGCCAGACCGCCTGCAAGCCATGCTGAACGCGGCGTCGCTGGCGGTGACTGCGGAGCGGGGTGTACGCGTCCTGGCGGATTACTTGCCGTCGCGGATTTCTCGCAGCGCCGACTATGAGCGGATTTTTGAGCTGGAGCGCAAGCTGAGCCGCCGGCCAGAATATGCCGGAGTCGCGCGCTACACACAGTGCGTCGCGCGTTTGGGTTGATGGTCGATGGAGAAACGGTACATGAATAACGTCGCCGGCAAATCTTCATCCATCGCATCCAGCGCGAGGGCGCCTGATGCCGCGATTTCTCTTGGGCTTGGGCTCACCAACGAGTGTAACCTCTCCTGCGCGTTCTGCTACCGGGATCCAACCCGCACGGATCGCCTCTCTCTGGATCAGGTGAAGTCCGTCATGGAGCGACTGCCGATTCGTTCGGTGAATCTGGGCACCGGTGAGAACGGCATGCATCCAGAATTTAAGGCGATTCTGGCGTACCTGCGCAAAAAACTCATCAAGCTGACCATCACTTCCAACGGCCATAGTGTGGCTGTGTTGGATGACAACGAGTTGCGCGCGTTTCACGACATTGAGTTTTCTCTCGATTACCCGACGCAAGCCGAGCAGGATGCACAGCGTGGAAACGGAAATTGGGAACTGATCCACCAGCAAGCAGAACGTTGCGTAAGGCTCGGTGTGCCTGTAACCATCATCGCGGTGATGATGAAGGCGAACTACCTGCGTCTGGGCGAGGTCGCGCGAGTGGCCAAACAGTTTGGCGCTCCTTTGCGCGTGAACGTGTACCAGTCGGTGCGATCCGACATTTATGCGTTGTCTTATGAAGAGTACTGGGAGGGGTTCCGCAGTCTCTTTGCGGTGACGGATGTGATCGCCATTGGCGAGCCGCTGGTTCGAGCGCTGGCGGGCCTCCCGCCACTCCGGGGAGGATGCGGCGTAAGCACCGTGAGGATTACGCCACGCGCCACAACACAGCCCTGCGTTTATTGGCCGGGAGCGGGGGAGCCGCTGTCGGATTTGATCTCCACGGGGCTCGACATTCTAGACTCCGCGCCATTTGAGCAAGCCCGCACGCTTCCCGAGGCGTGCCAGCCTTGCGAGTTTCGAGACTCATGCCATGGCGGTTGTGCCGGACGTCGACGCCTCCAGGGCGCTCTGCTGGAACCGGACTACTATTGTCCGATCGTGCGCGGGGAGCGGCCAGCGCTGAAGATCCGCACGGCGGCGGCGCGCGATCTGCCAAAGGTGGGCAGTTCCTGTACGACGGTAGTGATTGCCAGGGAGGCTTAAAGTCTGCGCCCATCGCGCCGTACTCTGTCGAGATCTGCGAGCAACAGGTTGCGACGCGGCATCGCGAGTTTTTGCGAGACTCGACTTCCTCATACTCCTTCTGCGAAGGAGGAATCGCCTCCCTGGCGGAAATGGAGGCGCAGCGAATTCCTCCGAGGGAGAGGCTAGTTTCCGCCTGCCATTGATTGTCCGGCGCCCGGCGTCAAACGCATGTGAATGACAAGGTTTAGCCGCTCTCCGATCTGGGCGTTGAAATTCTGCGGGCCAGGGTAGTCCTCTCCGATGTGCATACCGGGATCTTCGGGAAGACTGGGGCCTCGCAGGAACGTCCCCGTGCAGTTGGCACCGCTATAGGCTTCACTTGGGGCAGGCACTCGACAATTTTCATCTTGCACCAGTGGCGGCCAGTTGGTACCGAGTACGGCTTTCAACAGCTGGGGAAAATCTTCGCGAAACACCTTCGTAGACGCCGATGCCCGGATCCCTCCGTCTTTCTGCCCCCCATCAGCCGGGAGGTCGAAAACCAGAGTTGCTTGGTGTGAAACACGGTTGGTAATTGGAGGCCCGTAGATCGGACCGCTATATGCTTCGCTAGGGGCGGGCACTTCCACGTTGCGATCCACGCGAACCAGGATCAGATCGCCCGTAGCTTGTATCCGACCGCCAGAGGTCCGGACGACATTCTTGGAGTGGAAGCACAGCATCGTCTGGTTGGCCCGGTTTGCCATCCAACGGCTCTTGAACTTGCCATCCTCTTCGATGGGCTCCGCCATGGAGGTAGCCGGGTAGATGTGCAAATCGACGCTGGACTTCGTGGGGTTACCGTCTTCGATTCTCAATGCTCCCATGACCCTGGCGAAGCCGAGCGTGACGTCGATTTTTGTCTTGCCGTAATCCGTCGTTCCGTCGGTGATAAGTTGCGCATCGGAATGGCCGGCGTCGACCAGCCAGGACCCGGCCAGGGAAGCAGGTTCCTTGGCGCCAAGAGCGAGAACGCCCAGGGCGACCGTTACAGCTATGGCGAATACAGCTATGTGCTTGGACATTATCCTCCTCCTTCTTCTTTTTAGATCTGCTCGCGTGACAAACTCGGCGTTGCAGAAACCACCAAGGATTTCGTGCACTCTTGAAATGAGCAGGGCCACTGTCTATTTGCGTGGTTGTCTCATTGCGCGTTCACCCAGGTGTCTGAGCCTGCCAGCTTAACTGAAATGTCAGAAATGAAGATGTGCAAGGGCTTACCATCGGCGTTGCCGCGGTGCTCGGTTGAGATAAGGAGAGGTCCCGCCTTTTTGTAGCCCGTCCAGGTTGCTTTGACAAGGCTTGGCTTTTTGTCCCCGCCGTGATGGAACACAAGGTACTCGACGCGCTTGTCTTTGCCGACGTAAAGGTCCCATGTGTCGCCAGGCGTGTAACCGCCGAGTTCCGATCCATACTTCACCGAGACCAGCGTCGCTGATCCGGCCCCTGCCGGCAGTTTCTTCATACCTTCATCGGTCACAGTGGCGCTGGTGTCCCAGTAAGCATGCAAGGGGAACAGGAGCCAATAATTATCGTTGGTGAAACCGGCATCAGTTTGCTTCTTCGTGTCGTCGTTGATCTCGGAGCGCTTGTAGGTAACCTTGACCGGCTTACCGTCTTTATCCTTCCCCTCATAGGAGACCTTGCCAGTCTTGGGTTCCCACTCCCACACGCGAGCAGCTTTGAATAGTCCGGTGATCTCTCCGTTCCAGGTGTAGCGGATGGCATCGATTTGCCCGAACGATTCAAGGCCATAGGTCTTGGCGACCTGTTCGAGAATGGGCGGACGCGTCTGCGCCCAGGAGGTTGCAGAAAGCGCTACTACTCCGAAAGCCAGAAGACGGATCATGGTTGCACGGCTTGGACTTGTCATGGAGTTCGCTCCTCAGTGAATTAAACGGATGCTGCGTTGGATGACGCGCAAAAGCTTTTGGATACATGAGCCGCATGGCGGCGCAGTATCCTCAACCACGGCAGCCGATCAGACTTGCTCGGATGGCCCCGGATTATACAGCACACTCCGGGGGATTGTGTTCTGGCATGCGTAGGCGCTAGCTGTGTCTGCAAGTTTGCAGACTGCATTCGGGAGGACACCTAGTCGGTTGAGCGTTGCGTCACCGCCGATCGTCTGAATCGACGCAACACGATAATTGCAGCGAACACCGCCACGCATCCATATTCCAGCAGCATAATCCAGCCAGAAACTATCCACGGGCGACCAAGTGCGCGCAAATGCCAAACGTAGTAAGTAGGGATAATGCTTACCGTCCAAATGATGATGGGCAGCGTCGAGGCCGACCGCAGGAACGGCAGCAGCCAGAGAAGGTACCAGGGATATATGACCGGTGCACACAGAAGCGATGCTGCCATGGGCCATGCAAAAGCGTGTGAAGATTCGGCGGACTTGCTTAGTCTTAGGCAGATTGCGGTAAAAAGGCCGACGAGCACTGCCAGGCCAACTACAAGCTGCGGAGCCGCCACTTGCTCGAGCGCTGCAAACACCGGATCATTAAAGCGGAAACTGTGCAAGTAAGTGCCGAGCGAACCGATCGGAATCCGCCCATGGTTTAAGAATGGCACGTATAGAAGTGCGACCACGAGTGCCGCCAGAGCGGCGTCGCGCATACGAACACGTTTCCAGTAGAGTGGCAGCAGAACAATCGGGAGCAATTTCACAGCGACGGCCAGCCCAAATGCCACTGCTGCAAGCGCACGCCACCGGCGTCCGAGCGCAGCGATGGATACTAACAGCAGAAGGACGCCGACAATATCGATGTGACCGCTGCCCGCCACTTCTATCGCCAGCAGAGGGTTCCACGCATACGCCAAAACCCAGTGCGGTTCTTCTCCTCTATTACGCAACACCTCGAGCAAAACGAAAACAATTGCCAAATCGCAAACCACAAATGCTACTTTCAGAGAAAAGATCGACTCATGAATTGCGGTCACGGCGCGAAAGAAAAGCTCAGCGCCCGGTGGATATGGGGTGGGTAGATCCGGGTGATTCAGCGTGCGGGTCTCGGATGTGTGCAACGCGGCGAGCGCAGGATCGCTGGGCACGGAAATATAAGGGTTATAGCCGAGCCGCTGCACGCGGCCATCCCAAAGATAGCGATGAATGTCGTCATCCGGTCCCGGAGGCGTCAGTAGAAATGGAAGATGCCACAGCGCAGCCAACACGAGACCGATGACGATGACGCGCGGCGGGAATATTGGCGCGGAGAAGAACGCACGAATGGCGAGGAGGTAGGCGACGCCCGCAATAGCTAGCGGAATGAGAAATGACGGTGCGCCCATGCTGCTGAACGTGCGTGAGCAGATGGTTAGCGCCACGCACAAAGCGCCGCCGAGTATGTACACTCTCCACGCCGGGGTGATCTTCACAAGTCTCCTGTGCCCATCCGGAACTGTGCCGCTAAAGGCTCGCAGACCCGGCACCGGCCCCGACAAGGCCCTGATTCCACACAATGGGGATGTTACGACAGTTGTGACGCCGCCGTTATAATTGTGCCCACAAACCGTGTGGAGCGGTGCGAGAATGGACATTCGGCAGAGCTTGTTTACCCTTATCAACATAAGCATCGCCTTCATCGCTGCTTACTTTCTGTTCCGTAGAAAACCTCGCGAAACGATACTCTCTCGCGGTCCTTTATTTATCGTGTGCTTTCTGCTGTTCTTTTCCGCTGGAATCGGAAACTTGCCGTTGGCGCTTCCGGGCCTGTTCGAGCGACTGCTTGGCCACTCGGTGTGGGTAGACTACACGCCTCCGGTAAAAATGAACGTCATGCAAGTGGGAGGCACGTGGTGGCTTGTACGCTGGAGGGAACCGATCCAGGCCGGGTATTTTTATCTGCTCCTCGCTGGAATGGCTTGGGCGCTACTAAACGTCGTGCAGCGTCGAGCGCGGAAATTGAACGTGTTCTGTGTCTGCGGCGGCGTCCTCTGGACGGTCGCCTCCCTTGTTTTTTCATTCGCGTGTTTCCCTTTCTGCCTCTAAGTCGGCGAAATCAGCCCCAGGGGGGTCATTGAATTGGCCATCCGAAGTCCGGGTCAATGAGCGGTTGAATGCCACTCCTTAAGCCACGCGGCCGTGCGAGGCGCCCTTCCCGGAGCCAGCCGCAACTCTTCCGCCAAACGAATCAGGTCGTCAGCTACATCAATATCGTAAAAAGCGTCTGCGAAACCTACGGAAAGCTCAAGCGCTTGTGCGCGCGATAGGAGTCGCTCCAGGGCGCTATTGGTGCCCATTCCATCGCCTGCGAAAAGTCTAGGATGAGAAGCCTTTGCCCCGACGAGATAGTAGCCTCCGTCGTGGGTTGGTCCAACGACCACGTCATGTGCGGCCAGCGTTTCGAACGCGTCCTCGAGAACAGAACGCGGCAGGTGTGGGCTGTCACTGTTGAAGGCAATAATGCGCCGTGGATGACCATCTACGAAGTGCTCAAACACCGACGTGAGGCCTGCGGCAAGCCCTTCACCTTTCTGCGCAACTACGCTCGCTTCGATGTTTGCTAACTGCGCGCCTGCCAACTGCGCCAGCTCGTTTACGTCCGAGTCCGGGCACATGATGGCAACTTCCACATTGCTCACTGATCGCGCCAGCGCAAGCGTGTCGTCCAGAAGGCAGCGATAAAGCTTGGTGACTGCATCAGGTGGAAAGTTTTTAGCTAAACGAGTCTTGACCATGCCCGGCCTGGGAGCTTTTGCCATGATGACGAGGGTGCGGCTCCCGTCATGCGAATGTGCCGAACCTTCTCCGGAGGATTGCATAGGAGATCGTGGTGCCAGGATTCATGCGGGCCGAGACACTCCGGCCCTTCGATGCCGAAAATAATAACGCACTATCAGAGAGAGGATGAACCACGCCGCTCCCACTGTGCCCCTCAGCGTGCCGCTGATCTTCGATTTCCCGATGCGCGGATAGTAGCTCACCGGGACTTCGACCACGTGGAATCCGGCCAGAGCGCCTTTGAGGATCATCTCTACCGCCCAGCCATACGTAGTCTCTTCGAGGGCGAGCGCGCGTAGTACATCCGCGCGGCCAGCGCGAAAGGGGCCGAGATCACTGATGTCTAATTTATACAGAAGTCTGATCAAGCAGGCGGCGAGACGATTGCCAAACGTCTGATGCCAAGGCAACGCGCCGCGAATGCTTTGTTCGCCCAGGCGTGAACCAAGGGTAATATCGGCATGGCCGGCAATGATGGGAGCCAGGAGAAGCGGGAGCTCAGCCGGGCGATCGCTGTAATCACCGTCGAGAAACACTACGATGTCAGGATTATTTGCACTGGCCAGTCCGGTCAGACAGGCGCGACCATACCCGCGGCGAGGTTCGCTGAGAACGCGGGCTCCCATCTTTGACGCGATCTCGGGAGTACTGTCGGTGGAATTGCTATCTACGACCAAAACCTCAGTGACAAGATCGGCCGGGAGATCAGCTAAGACGCGGCCGATGGACTGCGCTTCATTGTGCGTAGGAATGACGACCGACACTCGCACTTGATCTGGGTTCAAGTGAGCACGCTCAAGTCACCACCACGGGGAAGACGGCCAGCGTCGTGCCAGCAAGGCGTCGACGCCCCATGTCCGACCGGCCCGCCCCACGGCGAGCCCAAGCGATGCCATCACCGGAACCAGCAGTTCCCAAATCCACGAGGTGCCCCACTCAGAAATCCAAAGGCTGCCCAGGTACAGAAACGTTACAAAGGCGACCGGGCGCGTTAGTAGACCGACGACGAGCAGAATCCCGAGTGAGATCTCGGTCACTGCCTGCATTGGAGCGGCCATGGCGGCGTGACTCGCCGCCAAACCCATAACTGCCTTCCACACGGCTGGCGAGTGACTTGTCTTTATGTAAGAGTTGATCAGGCCTGCGTAGCCCGCTGGACTGTAGAGACCCTTTCCCAGATTTTCGAAGAAGACCCACACCAACATTGAGCCGATCGTGAGGCGAACTATTGCCAGCCCATTTGCCGCGGGCAGTTGGTTGGCAGGATTTTGCGTTGGGTTTGCGTTCGTCATCATCGTGAACCTCCTACGCAATGGATGCCGCGCCGGTTTGCGACGGGAACAGACAGCTGGTTTAAAACGGGAACAGACGGACTGGACATCTTAAGCGGTTCTTGCGGTTCTTGCCAGTAGATGCGCAGGAGTAATGTACGTTACCAACTGTACATTACAACAAGGGCGCAAGCCGTACTGCTACCACCGGAACCGGAGCCCTTATCCAGTGGTCATCAATCCGACGTGCGACAATTCGCTTAGTGGCGGTTTGAAATTCCTTTAGATTTCAGGAAATCTGTCGAATGGGCGGCCTCTCATCCGTCATACATTCAGGCGCGCGAAGGCGCCAATTATTTCCAAGGAGAAAATCTGATGCAATTTGCCCTGTTAATCTATGAATCACGGGAAGCGTTTGCGGCGCGGAGCAGCGACGGAACCGATCCTTACACTGGCGCCTGGCGCGCATACCATAAGGCTCTCGTCGAATCCGGCAGCTACCTCGCCGGCGATCCGCTCGAAGTGCCGGAGACTGGAACCACAGTGCGGCTTAAGGAAGGAAAGCGGCGCGTACAGGATGGACCTTTCGCTGACACCAAGGAGCAACTGGGGGGATTCATAATCATGGAACTCCCCTCGCTTGACGCGGCTCTGGATTGGGCCGCGCGCTGTCCAGCATCCTCGACTGGTGCGGTGGAGGTCCGTCCTCTTGCGCCCGCAGCCAAGCACCGGGTCATGTGATGAATGGAAACGGCCACGAGAGCACTCATCGCGCGATCGAGCGGGTGGCCCGCGAGTCGTACGGCCGCCTGGTGGCTTACCTTTCCTCGCATACGCACGACGTGGCCAGGGCGGAGGATGCTCTCAGTGACGCATTAGTGGCGGCGCTTGCGACTTGGCCGCGCGACGGCGTGCCGCAAAACCCGGAGGCGTGGCTGCTGACCACGGCGCGCCGCTCCTTCATCGATCTTGTGCGTCACCAGCGAGTAGCTACAGCGAGCGAGCCCACTCTCCTGCTCCTGAGGGAGGAGCCCAAGGAGGCGCCCTTGTCGACCGAGTTTCCAGATGACAGGTTGAAACTGCTGTTCGTGTGCGCTCATCCCGCGATCGACCCGGCCATGCACACGGCGCTCATGCTCCAGACTGTACTGGGACTGGATGCAGCGCGCATCGCTCACGCCTTCCTGGTCTCACCGACGACGATGGGGCAGCGCCTGGTGCGTGCCAAGACGAAGATCCGCGACGGCGGTATTCAGTTCGAAGTCCCGCAAGAGCGTGAACTGCCGCAGCGGCTCGATGCGGTGCTGGAAGCGATTTATGCCGCCTTCGGGATTGGCTGGGATGACATGGCGGGCACTGATCAGCGTGGCCGGGAGCTTGCCGAGGAGGCGATCTGGCTTGGACGCGTCCTTCTCCAGCTAATGCCGGGTGAAGCGGAGGTTCGGGGGCTGCTGGCTCTCATGCTTCACTGTGAAGCGCGACGGCGAGCGCGGCGGGGAACGGATGGCCGCTATATTCCTCTCTCCGAGCAGGACCCGCGACAGTGGACGCTTCCTCTAATCGAGGAAGCGGAACGCCATCTCGCCGAAGCGTCGAGTCGCGGGCGCGCCGGCCGGTTTCAACTCGAAGCCGCGATTCAATCGGTACACGCTGAGCGGGCGCGCAGCGGCCGGACTGAGTGGGTGGCGATTATGCTGTTCTACGAACAGCTGGTCCGTATATCGCCGACGGTCGGCACACAAACCGGATACGCCGCGGCGGTTGGCGAGGCGAACGGACCCGAAGCCGGTCTGGCGACACTCGACGGGATCGCCGTGGACGCTGTCTCCGCTTATCAGCCCTCCTGGGCGGTTCGCGCTCACCTCTTGCAACGGTTAGGGAAGACGCCTGAGGCCGTGGATGCTTTCGACCGGGCAATCGGCCTGGCCGAGGATCCGGCCGTAAGACAGTTCCTGCTCCAAAGGCGGGGCTGAGTTCGGTAGTTTCACCCGTATGTGACGAAGGAAATGACATTGCCATCGGGATCTCGCACCTGAAAATCAGTTCCGCCCCAGGCCTGCTTCTTGAGGGTTTGAGCGAACTCCACGCCTCGCGCCTTGAACTCCTTGAATAAACCCTGCACGTTTGAGACTTGGATGGAAGCGAAGATCAGCGATTTCTCCTGAGCGGAGGTTTGTGCGAAGTAAGGTTGCTGCACGTAGCGCATGTGCAGGCAAACACCGTCTCGCGATACCGCGCCATAAAACGGAGGAAGACCATGGAGAAAGTCGATCTTGAAGCCCAGTTTCTGCTGGAAGAAGGCGGCGCAGGCCTTAACATCCCGCACGCACAGGATCGGCGTTACATCCTTCAGGAACGGCGGGCCAGACGGAGCGCGCGGTGTCTTGGGTGTTCCGGCCGTTGCCGCTTTCAGCTTCGCCCAACTCTTGTATCCGGCTTCAACCGCGACGATCTCCTGCGCCAAGGCAAGAGTGAAGTTGAGCGCCAACACCTCGCGGTCCGTCAAAGACTGATAGCGTTCGAGATTGCGTACTCTCCCGCCAATGGAATAATCCCGTTCGCGATGCCAGCGGAGCAGCAGCTTGGCTTGCTTGCGGTAGGTTTCGATGGTTGGCATAGGCGGACTCCAGCTGAGATTTTTCAGCGGGCGGGCCTAGCCCTTTTGGCAGGGGGTGCCGACGTGCCCCACAGGAACAGCCTTATGCTAGGGCGGAACACAACTTGCTGTCAAACGGAATAACTTGTTCCAGCGACGTCTCAACGCGGCCGCTGAAATTCAAATGGGACACTATCCTAACTTTGTTTCTCTTGCGCTGTCGAAATCGACTCAACTCACCCGTCACCCCTATAGAGGCCGCTTAGCGGTTAAAGCAGAGGCACCATGAATGATAGAAATCTCACCACCACTTTTACCATAGATCAAACTCCGGAAGAAGTCTTCGCTGCCATCAATAATGTTCGTGGATGGTGGTCAGGAGAAATTGAAGGTGGCACCGAGAAACTCGGCGACGAGTTTACCTATCGTTACAAAGACATTCATTATTCCAAACAGAAGATAACAGGATTAATTCCTGGCAAAAAAGTCGTTTGGCTCGTCTTAGACAGCCAGCTTAATTTTGTTAAAGACAAAAACGAGTGGAACGGCACAACAATTACTTTTGAAATCGCTAAGAAGGGCGACAAAACCGAGGTCCGCTTCACCCACGTGGGCTTAGTTCCTGATCATGAATGTTACGGCGCCTGCTCAAACGCATGGGGCTCTTATGTTAACGGTAGTCTACGGAGCTTGATTGCTACGGGTAAAGGGGCGCCCAACCAGAAGGAGCGGTAGACCTGTCGAAATCACATCTCTTCACCCGCAGACTGACCTCTCATTGAGACGCCAGTCGCGTCTGCTGAGTCCTGGCAAAGTCAACGAGTGTGAGAGACGAGTAGGTTTGGAATGCCCGCAACTTCTTCCATTCGCCGCATCACGGCGGAGAAGTCCTCCTCGTCATCACCAGCCAATTCTTCGGAGTTCACGTAAAAGGCAGCTTCTGTCGCCGGCATGCGAACCTGATCTCTTGCCGCCGCGTCCAGAATCAGCTCAAAGTCTTTGTTCATAAGGCGCAGCGGAAACTGCGGAGTGTAGTCGTTGGTCGCGATCTTCGCCAGCTTTCCCAGATGAGCCGGAGCGATCACAGCTGTCTTCGATAAGACTTCGAGCAGTATTTTGCGATCGAGGCCAGCTTTTTCGCCAAGGACCACAGCCTCAGCGATCGCTTGCATGCCAAGACCCAAAAGCGTGTTGACGACCAATTTCATGGTCGTGCCTGAACCAGGACCGCCCAGAAGAAAGTATTGCTTTGCGACAGCCTGGAATATTGGCTGAGCAGCGCGGAACAAGTCTTGATCGCCGCCTGCCAGTAGCGTGAGGATGCCTTGCTCGGCGGCGGGAGTGCTGCCCGAGATGGCGACGTCCAGTATCTCGATGCCGTTAGACGCGCCGAGCCGATGCAATTCCCGGGAGCTCTCCGGCGAGATGGTGCTCATCTCAAGCGCGACGGTTCCTCGCCGCGCCCCGGCAAAAACTCCCGCGGGCCCGGTATAAACGCTCCGGACTGCTTCATCATTGGTCAAGCACGAGAGAAGTACATCGGCAGTGTGTGCCAGTTCAAGAGTGTTTTTCGCAATGGTGGCGCCCTTTGCAGCGATGGCTTCTGTCTTTGCGGAATCTCGATCGTATACTTCCAGTCGATATCCGTGATCAAGCAGGCGTTGTGCGATCCGGCTTCCCATGTTGCCCAGGCCAATGAATCCGAGTGTCACTTGATCCGCTGAAAGACTTTTCATAATCATCTCCTTAAGTAGTGGAACTCACTCTGGACCCTTGAGTGACTTCAGGTAAGTGACAATCTGCCATCGTTGCCGCTCCGGCAGGCTGGCCCAAGAGGGCATGCCGTTATCGACGGCACCGTTTGTGATGAACCAAAAGACCTCCCCGTCCGACGCGGATTGCGTCGGTCCTTCAGACAGTTGAGGGATGTTTCCGGTTCCGCGTCCTTTAACGCCATGGCAAGAGCCGCAGTTCGTTGCGTAAACTCTTGCGCCTGCTGCGACCCCGGAGGGTTGCCCGGCATAAGGGTTCTTCAATTGATTGCTGGATGCGGGCGCATTGTGAAAGTGCACGTCTTGGGCGACCAGCTGCGAAGCCAGGAAGATCAATAAAGCGGCAGATATTGTCACACTGAGAAAATTTAATCGGGTATCGAGTTTCATTGCTCTTCTCCAATCTTGTAGGTTCGCTATCGGCTTGTACCGACCGCCGAAAGTGTTTCTGGTGACGGCTCCGAACCTGCCTGAAGCAGTTTCAGGTTAAGAACAATTGTCGTCTGGTCACCTGCAGGCGGAGAACATAGGGGGCCGCTGTAGTCGTCTCCAATCGAGGCTGGCATGCGGCAATTGTCGTGGTTAGTCGCGGCGATCAACGTTCCAGTGCATTGCGCGCCACTGTAGTCATCGCCGATCGTGGATGGCATTGTGCAGTGTTCGTTCTGCACGACCGAAGGCCAATTGGTGTCGCTTATCGCACTTAACAGTTCAGGAAAGTTCTCACGGCCGATGCCGGCTGACCCCGAGACCTCGAGCCTTGATTGTGTCTTGAACGTTGCGGGAGACGAACCTTCCGATGGAGGAGTGGCGATCGAGCTGGGGAACAAGAACATTACTTCGCGAGTTTCGGTGTGAATGACAGGATCGCCGTAGACGGGTCCGGCATAGGCCTCATTCGGGGTTAGTGTGACGCTGCGTTCCACACGAGTCAGTGTCAGATTCCCGATGACTTCTAATTTTCCGTCGCTTGTCGTCAGAATGCGTTTGGACTTGAAAGTCAGCAGGGTATGATCGGTCGGGTCGGGGACGTAGCCGGCGGGCAAGGTGCCCTCGGCATTGAGTGCGTGGCCCCAGTTCTCATCTGCGGGATAGATGCCAAGATCGAAGACCGAGTTGTCAAGATTGTTCTCGTCCAGTTTTACTTCGCCAGTGACGCGAGCGACACCGGTGTTCACTGAATTGGGATTGGTTGCCGAGCCTTGAAAAAATCTGGCATCAGAAGTAGTAGAGTCGAGAAACCAGCTCTCGCCATCGGCGAAGGCCGCCGGCGAGGTGACTGCGAGTATGACTATGGTCAAAGAGGCGGTTAGAAATGCGCTTTTGGTAGCGCCGATCATGCGAATGAAGAATGAGTTCATTTTTTGCCCTTCCTTTATGAAACTTCTCACTCTGTTAATGCACGGGGCAGGCCAAACGGAATCGTGCGAATCCCGCCGGTTGCCTCACGGGATCTTCTTTAGCTGGAAGCAATTGGCGGGACCACACCATTGGAGCGGAAACCTTGCAGGTTTGCGGTGACAGTCAACTGGTTGACAGGGAGTCTGTATTTGGACGGCGTGTTCGTTTTGATATCACCTGGTCAACTGACACAAGACATAAACTGAACGATTTTGTTGCAGGTTCGTGGAGGCCGAGGCGGACGATTCTCTTTAGGATGGGAGGCAGGTTTGCCTGCATGCGTCTACATGAACTGCGGATTCGACGCCACTAAAATTGCGAGGGCAGGTCGAATTCCAGCGGCGCTGCCCGCATTACATGCGGACCGCTCGGGAGCACAGGCCGAGAAATCCCCAGCTTTTGCATTTTGTGGAGCAGCGTGGTGCGCTTCAAGCCAAGTTTGGTGGCGGCGCCTTTGGGGCCGCCGATCACCCAGCCCACTCCTTCAAGCGTGCGCAGAATCAGAGTGCGTTCGGAGTCCTTCAAAGTAGGGGCGGGTGTAACAGAAGAAGGGGAAGCGACAGTGACACAACTAGTTCGAGTCGCCGGCAAAGTATTGGGAAGCACACCATCGTTTGAGAGGATCACGGCGCGTTCGATGAGGTTCTGCAGCTCGCGGATATTTCCCGGCCACTCGTATGAGGAGAGCGCGGACATGGTTTCCGGAGGAATGTGTTCGATTGTTCGACCCATGCGCCTGCCAAAAACTTCGACAAAATGCACTACCAAGGCAGGAATGTCTTCGCGACGCTCGCGCAACGGCGGCAACTGGATCGGGAACACATTCAGACGATAGTAGAGGTCGCTGCGGAATTCGCCGCGATTCACCATCTCCGGCAGATCGCGATTCGTGGCAGCCACGAGCCGGACGTCGACTTGATGAGTCCGGGTGCTCCCCAAACGCTCAAACTCCTGTTCTTGTAAGACGCGGAGCAATTTGGGCTGCAGGGCCGGCGGAATGTCACCTACTTCATCGAGGAAGAGTGTGCCTTTGTCGGCCAGTTCGAAACGGCCGATCTTTTGCGCAATGGCCCCGGTGAATGCGCCCTTTTCGTGGCCAAAAAGCTCACTCTCGAGCAGATCCAGCGGAATGGCAGCGCAATTCAACCTGACGAAAGGTCGCCCGCAGCGCGAGCTAAGGCTGTGAATCGCGTGTGCGATCAACTCCTTGCCGGTGCCGGTTTCGCCCTGAATAATAACGGTGGAATCCGTAGGCGCGACGCGCTCTACGTGTTCGAGCACTGCTTCCAGAGCCGGACTGTTGCCTATGACCTGCTCGAACCTGCGCTCGTAAGAAGCTTGATCACCACTGCCGAATCTTTCGAAAGTTGCCACGGAGGACCTCCTGGCGCGCGTGTGCACGTCGCTATCGGGCTTAACTCTCCAGAGCTGCTCGAATACTCCCGAGCAGGGCTTCATCGTCGAATGGTTTTGACAGGAACTCCACTGCGCCGGCTCTCAGCGCCTGCATTCTCATTTTTGTGTCGCCGTGGGCGGTGATGAAGATGGTCGGAATCCGGCAACGCTCAGCGTTCAGTTTGGCCTGCAATTCCAGGCCGGATATCCCCGGCATGCGAATATCTGCAATCAAACATGTAGTCTGTTGCTGCTGACCCGACTGCAAGAATTCTTCCGCTGAAGCAAAAGCTTGCGACGGCAATCCCACCGATTTCAGCATGCCTTGCAATGCGCTGCGCATCAAGTCATCGTCATCGACGATCGCGACTAATTTCGTTGTACTTTGGATGGCCATGGTTGAAAAGCTAGCAGCGTCTTCAAACTTGCACAATCATACTTTGGTATACGAACGCTTATACCGGCCAATAATTTTCGGAGCAGCATCGGGAGCGGCGCGCAATAGGTAACGCTAACAGGTGACGAACGCTGTGGAGAACGCGTGCATCATTCGTGCTCTTATTCGTGATCCGGCGTTTTGCTGGGTAGGGTGAGGTGAAAACTCGCGCCGCGCGGAGAATTGTCGGTCGCCCACAAGCGGCCGCCATGCGACTCGACGATGGAGCGGCTGATCCGAAGTCCCATGCCAGTGCCGTCAGGCTTGGTGGTAAAGAAGGCATTAAAGATCTGGTCGGCTTGATGTGGAGGCAATCCCACCCCCGTATCGCTGACTAAGATCGCCAGTTGCTCGTCTTCGGCGCGCTCCGACTGGACGGCGAGCTCGCGCCGCCCATCCACATTTTTCATGGCCTCGATGCCGTTGATCATCAGGTTCATCAGTACCTGCTGCAATTGCACACGATCCCCCATGATCTGGGGAAGGTCTTCTGCCAAGTCTGTCCGCATTACTATGAAGTATCGGGTTGCCTCGCTGCGCAAGAGGCCGATCATCTCTCGAATGACTTCGTTTAAATCTACCAATTCTCGTTGCGGAGTACCTTTCTTGAAGAGCCGGCGGACACGGCTGATGATCTCCGCTGCACGAGCGGCGTCTTTAGTGGTTCTCGATGCAGCTTCGCGTGCCTCTCCCAGATCAGGTGGATCGTGCGTAAGCCATCGCAGGCAGGTATTGGCATCAGTGACGGCGGCGGCAATCGGCTGATTTACTTCGTGCGCTAAAGAGGCAGTCAGCTCTCCCATGGTCGTGATGCGTCTGATGCGAGCGAGATCCGTTTCCGCCTGACGCAAAGCTTCTTCGGCCTGCTTGCGCTCGGTGATGTCGGTGGAGCTGCCAACGAATTGCACCAGATCCCCGGAAGGATTCAAAACAGGATGCCCGACACTGTGGACGTGTCTTACGGCGCCATCTGGAAGAAGAATTCGGTATTCGATTTCGTAATCTGACTTTTCGCTTATTGCTCGATCGATTGCTTGTTGCCGGCCAGCTCGGTCATCTGGATGAATGCGCTCCAGCCGTTTATTCCAAGCCGCCATGCCCTCTTTCGGATCGAAACCATATACGCGATACCATTCTTCGGATAGATGCGACGCGTGTCTCTCATCTACTTCCCAGGCCCAACTTCCGGTATGCGTGAGCTTCTGTGCTTCCGCTAAATAGGCCTCGCTCTGCCGGAGCTTCTCTTCAGTACGCTTGCGCTCGGTCACGTCCATCACGGTACCGACGTACTCGACGAGATCGCCCGATGGTTTGAAAACGGGGTGAGCTACAACGTGGATGTCTCTGATCTCGCCGCCGGGATGGACGATTCGGTAATCTGTCTCATAGTCGATCTTCTCCCGGCCCGCTGCCGCCGATATTTCCCTGATCTTGGCTTGGTCGTCGGGATGGATGCGCTGCAGGAATGTTTCGAATCGCGGTAGTCCGTCGTGCGGATCAAAACCAAGCACGCGGTAGCATTCTTCGGACCAGTACCTCATCGCGCCGGTGGCGGCGAGTCGTGCCCAACTGCCGGTACGACTGAGCCTCTGGGCTTCCGCCAAGTAGGCCTCACTTCGCTGCAGCTTCTCCTCCTGCAGTTCCAAGGTCCTGGCGGCGGATCGCCTGTCCATCCACGACGTCAGCAGAGCCAGCCCGAGGACGATAAACGTAACGGCAACAATTCCGGCGATACCGAGCGCGGAAATGCTCACGGCATGAGACAGGTCGACTGGCGCGCCGGAGGGCGTGAAACTGGCGGCGGCCATGCCGGTGTAATGCATGACGGGAATTGCAGCACCCATCACGACGGCTCCGGCTAACTTCTCCCGGCCAATCCCCGTTTTCTCATCTCGGAAGTGAAAGCTAATCCATAGCGCGGCGAGGGAAATCAGAATCGCGAACACGACGGACAGAACGACGAGAAAGGAATTAAATTGGCAAATAGCCGGTAAGCGCATCGCGGCCATGCCGATGTAATGCATACCCGCAATACCCGCTCCCATCAGAAGACTTCCGGCGACCGCTCGGGACGCGCTCATTTTCTGTCGGCTCACCACGTACAGGGCAATGACCGACGCGAGAATGGCCGCAAGTAATGACAGCAGAACGGTTGGCCAATGGTAGGCTACGGGAATCGGGAGGATGAACGCCAGCATCCCGATATAGTGCATTGACCAAATTCCAGTTCCCATCGCACTAGCACCGCCAAGCAGCCAAGCCGCACGAGCCCAACCGCCCGCAGCCGTTACGCGACTTGCGAGATCCAGAGCGGCGTACGACGCAAACATGGCGATGAACACCGAGAGCGCCACGAGCGCATAGTTGTAAGAGCCAATCAAGTTCACGGCAGCCATTTGATCCATCCGGTTGCCCGGTCGGCAGACGCTACGACCGAGACCAAAGCCAAACCATAGCCCACGGCTAGCCGCGTACTCCATTTCGCCTTAGCCGAATATCCCATCGGTAGAGTCTCTTAAATCTATGTGCGGCATTGACTACTTCTTGCCGGGCGAAAGCTCAAGTTTCGCCGCCATTCTGACCAGGTCCGCCAGCGATTCCGCCTGCATCTTGCGCATCACGTGTCCGCGTTGGATCTTCACGGTGATTTCGCTGGTTCCAAGATCAAAAGCTATTTGCTTATTGAGCATTCCTGAAACTACCAGGCCCATGACCTCGCGTTCGCGAGGGGTCAGCAAGTGGTAGCGCTTTCGCAACTCACCGAGCTCGCTCCTCTGCTGGAGCATTGCCCGGTCGCGATCCAAGGCCTGGTGGATCGCATCCAGCAAGTCCTGATCGCGGAATGGCTTGGTCAGGAACTCGACCGCACCGGACTTCATGGCCTTCACGGTCATCGGAATATCTCCGTGGCCGGTGATAAAGATGATGGGAATCCGGATGCCGGCGTCAGCCAACTCGCGCTGAAAATCCAGGCCGTTAACTCCAGGAAGTCTTACGTCCAGAACCAGGCAGCTTGGACCATCCGGCCGCTGGCTGCGCAGGAACTCTTGCGGCGTCCCGAAGGTCTCGG
>Ga0307478_10001563_pt1 | contig 19535 bp, 14 predicted proteins | sample atmos_gasesECM4C_2_FD_203713 | JGI IMG/M metagenome (GOLD analysis project Ga0307478, IMG submission 203713) | Hardwood forest soil microbial communities from Morgan-Monroe State Forest, Indiana, United States - atmos_gasesECM4C_05 | ecosystem: Environmental > Terrestrial > Soil > Temperate... | reverse complement strand
TCAACTTTTTCTGACCGCCGGCGAATGGTTTGGGCGCACCAAAAGGAACCTGCCAGCCCTCCATCTAATCGATTTCGGCACCGTCCTCGGCGACAATGGCAAACCGCTCAAAACTCGCAGCGGCGACAACGTCAAGCTTCGCGATCTGCTCGCCGAGGCCGGGGACCGCGCCTTCGCGCTCGTCACGGAAAAAGTCCCGGACCTGCCCGAGGCCGAGCGGCGCGACATTGCCAGCGCCGTCGGCATCGGCGCCGTGCGCTATGCCGACCTGGTCCAAAACCGCGGCAGCGATTACGTCTTTGACTGGGATAAAATTCTCTCCTTTGAAGGCAACACGGCGCCCTACCTCCTCTACGCCGTCACGCGCATCCACTCGATCTTCCGCAAGGCCGGCCTCGACCCGAATGACCCCCTGACAACCGCCGGCGCGACGCCACCGGAGACCGACGCCGAACTCGCTCTCGCCCGCAAGTTAATCGGCTTCGCCGCCACGCTTCAGCTCACGACCACGCAGCTCCGTCCGCATTTCCTCTGCACCTACCTCTACGAGCTAGCCGGCCAGTTCAGCACTTTCTACGCAGCCGACAAAGTCATCGTCGACGACCCGGCCCTGCGCGCCCGCCGCCTGCTGCTCTGCGCCCGCACGCTCCTGGTCCTGGAAACAGGCCTGCATCTCCTTGGCCTGCGCACACTCAAACGCATGTGAATAAAACCTGTCTCAAAATTAAAACTTTGCCTGCAAACGGCATCGGATTCTAATTTTTAGATGGGTTCCCTAATAAAAGTTTGTTAACCCGAACCGACCTGCCGACAAAACTCTTGCCGCTCCCCCTTCCCGCGCCCAATCTACCTTTTCATGTCCACGCAGGAATTTTACATCCGCAACGCGGGTGCTACCGAGGCCCGTGGCCCCTTCACTCAGGAACAGCTCTCTTCCCTGGCCGAAGCCGGGCAAGTGGGGCTCGACACGCTTTATTACGAAAGCACGTCTGAGAAATGGATTCCTGTCGGCACCAATGCCGACCTCAAGAACGCGCTCTTCCCAGAAAAGAAAAAGCTCACCGTCAAGCCCAAGACCAATGTGGCCACGCTCAACATCGAGAAGGAAGACCAGGCGCCCATCACCGTACATGACATGCTGGCCGCGGCCGAGGGCAAAACGGACGACACCAAGCATGCCAAGGATCCTGCCATCTCCCGCGGACGGGCGGCCAAAATCGGCCTCTATGCCTGCACGCTCTTTCTTTTTATCGCGGCGGCCTCGGAGGCCCTGCCTTCCATCGACGAACTGCTCGCACTCAATTTCAATAAGCTCCTGGGTCAGCCGCTCGTCTTTCTTGGCGCGTTTGACCTCGTCCTCACCCTGCTGCTCCTGCTGCAAATGGTCACGCTCTATCCGCTCGTCCGCTTTCGCGCAGCGCTCGGCCTCGGTTTTATCGGCTTCCTGTTCTGGGTGCGCGGTGAGACGGCGCCACTGGGCGCGATCGCAGCCGGCTCGGCCGGGCTCTATCTTTGCACGATCTTTCTGGATTTCATGGCGCTTGGCATCTCCGTCGCGGTCGGCCTCGCCGGCATGGTGGGCTTTGCCTATTACATGCTGATGACATAGCCTTCGCTGCGGCGCGGGAATTTCACCGATCATGGCGCGGATGACCCATCGCTGGGGAAAACTCTCCCGGCTGCTGAATAAAGATATCTGGCAACCCTCCCGCCTGAACGACCCTTCGCCCCGCGGGCGCCTTTACGCCGTGCTGCGCGTGATCTCCATCACGTGGAGCGGGCTTTTTGAAAACAAGACCGCCAGCCGCGCCGCCGCGCTCAGCTTCAGCTCGCTGCTCGGGCTCGGTCCGCTCGTTGCCATTGTCGTGCTCGTGGCCGGTTTCATGCTCGACAAGAACGACCCCCAGATTGCGGTCAACACGCTGCACGGGGTGATCACGTTTATCGCACCCACCATCTCGGAATACGAAAAACTTTCCGACCAGGGCAAGGTCCCGCCGCTGCCCGAGGCGAAAAGCGATGTCGTTTCAGCCGCGATGCTCAAGCTGCACCCTGCGGAGACGGCCGCGGCCCCGGCCCGCGCGCCACCCCCGGGCAAAGTCGCCGTCAACGAGGACCTCGTGCAGCTCATCAACGGTTTTATCGCCGGCTCGCGCTCCGGCACTGCGGGAGTCGTTGGCGTCCTCACGCTCATCATCATCGTCCTGCAGCTTTTCACCTCAATCGAAAATGCCTTCAATGAAATCTGGGGCGTGCGCCGTGGCCGAAGCCTGCTCATCCGCGTCGTGTTTTACTGGACCGTGCTCACCCTCGGCGCCGTGCTTTTTTTCGCCGCGGTCGCCGCGTTCGGCGCCAGCGCGTTCCTCAACGTTTTTATCGAGCACCTCCCCCTCGGCGCCAACCTGCTCGGCCTGGTCGTCGCGCTGCTGCCTTCGCTCTCCATCGTGGTGCTCATCGTCGTGCTGGCGCTTTTCTACCGGTTCATTCCCAACACCCGCGTCTATTGGCGCGCGGCGCTCATCGGATCGGTCGTCGTGGCGGGGCTGCTCGTGCTGAACAACTATCTCGCGTTTATTTATTTTCGTCGCGTCCTCATCAGCAAAAGCCTTTACGGCTCGCTCGGTATCCTGCCGATGCTCATGTTCGGCCTTTTCATCTTTTGGTTCGTCGTGCTCGTCGGCGGACAGCTCAGCTACGCCGTGCAAAATGTCCGCTTCCGCAGCAGCCAGGCGGCCTGGCACTCCCTCGCCGAATCCACGCGCGAACGCCTGTCGCTCGTCGTGCTGCTCACCATCAGCCGCCGCTTCCAGGAAGAGCTGCCGCCCGTCAACGCCTCCCAGCTCGCCGCGTTGCTCAAGGTCTCCACCCAGATCCTCAACGAATGCCTCAACTGCCTCGTCGATCTGAAATTTGTCACGCCCATCCCGCCCGCGGGCCACGACTCGTCCACGGATTACCTCTATCAACCCGCGCGGCCACTGGCCCACATCACCTTGCGGGAATTCAAGCTGGCCTTCGACCATTACGGCGCCGATCCCGCCGGCGACACCCTCGACGGGATCGACCCGATCGCCCGTTCCTACCGCGAACACATGCTGACGCTCGGCAAGGACAAATTTCTCACCAAGCCGCTCGACCAGCTCCTGGCGGATTTTCCGTTCGATAAGGGAGCGTTTCCAAATTGGCCGGCCCCGGCGTGAGGAGCCAGAATGGATCGGGCGCGTGCCGCGCGGAATATATCAACTTGCGTCGGTCTCTTATCATCCTAACCTGCCTTTCCCATGTTGCGCCTCGTTTTGGCAATTATCGCTGCCTGGAGCTGCGTGTTCGCGCAGGCTCTGCCCGCGGCGCCGGCCAAATGTCATTGCCAGGCCGCTTGCTGCGCGCACTGCGCGGGCACTGGTTGCAATTGTGCAACACTGCAGACGTCCCCGCAATGGATCGGTTCCTCCGGGGACAAAAACCATGAGGTGCGTTCGATTGACGCATCCAAAGCGATTGGCTGCGGCACGATCACGTGGAGCAGCGCGCGCGCGAACCAGTTGCTGGTGCGCGGCGATGGTTACTCCTCCCGCCGGCTGGCGTCTGCAGCGGAAGCCCCGCTGTTTAGGGAACACTGCAGTCTGTTGATTTGAGCGCGCTCGCGTAGCGCGCCCACCCGCCGGCATGGACCGGCGGTTTTCGCCGTGCGTTTCTTCACCGCATTTTGCGGTTTCACGCCTGCACGCAGCTCTCTCCATGTGTCCATAACCATGAAATTTTCATTCCCTATTATTCCAGTTTTAATTCTTGCGTCCACCTGGTCCACCGTAGCCCAAGGCAACGTTGCCGGTGAGCGGATGGCCATCACGCCCGATTTGGTGGACCAGCTTCTGGCCGAGGCCCAGACGAACAATCCCGCCTTGCAAGCCGCCGGCGCCCGGGCCGACGCCGCGTCCGCAGGAGTCGATTCGGTTCGCGTCTGGGAGGACCCGATGTTTACGCTCGGCTATTGGAAATCCACCTCGCAAGGCTTCGAAGCCGCACAGCAGGGCGACATCATTTACGGCATCGAGCAGAAACTGCCGACCTTCGGCCGACCTGAGCTTGCTCGGCACGTGGCCGAAGCAGAAGCGGCCAAGGAAAAACTCAACGTCGGCTACGAAACCCAGAAACTCCGGCGCGACCTGACCGTGGCCTTGGTCGAATTGGCGCTGGCTGGCGAATCCGTCGATTTGGCACAGCAGGACTTGAGCTGGCTTGAAGCCACCGTGACCGCGGTGGATAGCCGGTACAAGGTCGGCAAATCCAGCCAGGTCGAGTGGTTGAAAATCCAGACTGAACGCGCCAAAGCCGCCAACGATCTAACGACACTCAAATTGGAGCGCGACCACCGGCAGGTGGAAATCAACCGCCTGCTCAATCGCGCCCTGCACGCGCCCTGGCCTGTGATGACTTTGCCGGGCATCGCAGGCGCGGTGCCCGACGACGACCGGTTGGTGAGCGCGGCGCTCAATTTCGCGCCGGAACTGAAAGTCATGCAGCAGGAGATCGCCGAGAACGAGGCGGCTGCCCAGGTTACCAAACGCCAGCGCCTGCCGGAAATTGGCGTGGGACTTGACGCGCGCCAATACAGCGGCGACGGCGGAATTCGCGAGGGCACATTCACCGTGAATTTCAGCCTGCCGTGGCTCAACTCGAAAGGTTACGACAGCGACTTCCGGCGCGATCGCGCCAAAGTGCGCGCCGCCGAACGCGATGCGGCAGACTACCGGCTAAGCGTCGGCGAGGAAGTCCACCATCTCACCGTCGATCTCGACGCCGCCCGGCGCCAGGCCCTGCTCTACCGCGACGAAATCATTCCGCTCACCGAGCAGACGCTGGCCAGCGCGAGTACCGCGTGGGAAAATAATCTTGGACTTTTCCAGGACGTCCTGGATGCGCGCCGCATGCTGGTGGAAAACCGGCTGGCGCTGGCCGAGGCGGTCGCCGATCAGGCGCGCACGCTGGCTGAACTCACCCTGCTCACCGGCATAAGGGATTTTCCGTCTTACGTCGCAGACAACACCCCGACCGCAACCCACTGAACCCAATTTCGAACGGAGAACCTACCATGCACACAAAACTCTCGATCAACCTTTTTCTTTTGCCATTGGCGTTGCTCGTCATGGCCGGAGTGTCCGCCTGCTCCAAGTCCGGCCAGATGGCGAGCAAGCCAGACAATGTCGATTACTACACCTGCACCATGCATCCGTCGGTCAAATCCCAGAATCCCGACGACAAATGCCCGATCTGCGGCATGGATCTCGTGCCAGTGATGAAGAAAGGGCGCGTTGCGCCCACCGGCACAGGCATGTCCGCCCAAACGATGGACACATCGGCGGCTTCTTCCGATCAACCAAGTGAATTCGCCATCCCGCTCGACCGCCAGCAGCTCATCGGCGTTACCTACGCAAAGGTGGCGCGTTACCCGCTGCGCTCCGTCATCCGTGCCGTCGGCACCGTGGCGATCGACATGCAACGCCACTGGGAATACGTCGCCCGCGTCGATGGCTACGTGCACGAGCTCAAAGTTTTCTCGCCCGGCGAGATCGTCGAAAAAGGCCAGGTGCTCATGGACATTTACAGTCCCGATCTTACGGCCACGCAGAACGAATTCCTCGACCTGCTCGCCATGCGCGACAAGGCCAGCCAGAACGGTTCGTCGGAAACACTGGAAAATGCGGATCATCTTCTCGCCTCCGCTCGCAAGCGTTTGAACCATTGGAACCTCACGGATGCACAGATCGATCGACTCACGACTTCGCGCAAAGCCGATGAGTTTCTGACGCTCACTTCGCCGTTTCGCGGCCTGGTCGAGGCCGTGCCGGTCGACCAAGGTCGGCGAATAACGATCGGCGATCACCTGGTCGATGTGGCCGATCTCTCCCACGTTTGGGTCTGGGCGGAATTTTATCAGGAAGAGCTGCCACTCCTTCATACGGGCATGACTGTTTCGATTTCGACCGCGTCGCTCCCGGGCGAAGTTTTTACGGGGCAGATCGCAGTCATCGACCCGTTCATTAACGAAATGAAGCGCACTGGGCGCGTGCGCATCGACCTTGAAAATCCGGATTTCAAATTGCGGCCGGACATGTATGTGGACGTTGAACTCGCGGTGGAGCACGGCGAAAGCCTGGTTGTACCGTTCAGCGCCGTGCTGCCGACCGGCACGCACAACATCGTGTTTGTGGATAAAGGCGGCGGCAAACTGGAGGCTCGTTTCGTCGAACTCGGTGGCAAGTTCGGCGATTTCTACGCCGTCACCTCCGGCCTGAAGGAAGGCGAACGCGTAGTCAGCAGCGCGAATTTCCTGATCGACGCAGAATCAAAGGTGCAGGGTGCACTGAAGGATTTTTGATCGAAGTCACACCATGGAATCACCTTCTCCAGTCCAGCCACACCCTGCCCTGCCTGTCCGCCATAGCTTTAGCGACGGCGGAAGCCCGCCGAACGGAACAACCCTGATTGAGCGCATCATCGAAGCCAGCGCACGCAATAAGTTCCTCGTCTTCATTCTTGTCATCTTTGCGCTTGCCGGCGGTTCTTGGGCGCTTCGCAACACGCCGCTCGATGCGATCCCCGATCTCAGCGATGTGCAGGTGATCGTTTACACCGATTGGGACGGCCGCTCGCCCGATCTCGTCGAGGACCAGATCACTTATCCGATTTCCACCCGCTTCATCGCCGCGCCCCACGTCAAATTCGTGCGCGGCGAGTCGATGTTCGGAAAATCCTTCGTTTACGTCATCTTCGAGGATGGGACGGACATTTATTGGGCGCGATCGCGCGTGATCGAATACCTCAACTCCGTCCGCGGCTCGCTGCCCGAGGGCGTGAATCCCGTGATCGGCCCCGACGCGACCGGTGTCGGCTGGGTTTACGAATACGCGCTCGTCGACGAGAGCGGCAAAAACGATCTCGCCGCCCTGCGCAGCTTCCAGGACTGGCATCTGCGCTACGCACTGGAGTCGGTCAAGGGCGTGGCCGAGGTCGCGCCCGCCGGCGGCTTCGTCAAGGAGTACCAGGTCGATCTCGATCCGAACAAGCTCGCGGCCTACGGCATCCCGATGGCCGATGTCGTCGCAAAAGTCCGCGGATCAAACAACGACGTCGGCGGCAAAATCTTTGAGGTCGGCACGACGGAGTATTACGTCCGCGGACGCGGCTACATCAAGTCCATCGCCGACATCGAAGACATTCCGCTCAAGGTCGTGAATGGCACGCCGGTCTATGTGAAGAACATCGGTTCCGTGCATCTGGGTCCGGATCTGCGGCGCGGCGTAGCCGAGCTCGACGGCAAGGGCGAGGTGGTCGGCGGCATCGTCGTGATGCGCTACGGCGAAAACGCCCTCACGGTCATCGACGGCATCAAGAAGAAAATCAAAGAAATCGAACCTTCGCTGCCACCCGGCGTGAAGATCGTGCCGACCTACGACCGCAGCGAACTCATCCGCAACTCCATCGCCACCCTGCGGGAGAAATTGATCGAGGAGAGCATCGTCGTCGCCCTCGTCTGCCTTGTGTTCCTCTGGCACGTGCGCTCCGCCTTCGTGGCCATTGTCACGCTGCCCATCGCGATAATTCTCTCATTTTTGCCGATGTATCGGCTTGGGCTCACCTCGAACATCATGTCCCTCGGCGGCATCGCCATCGCCATCGGCGCCATGGTGGACGCGGCCATCATCATGGTCGAAAACGCTCACAAACACCTGGAGCATTTCCGGGAGGAAAACGGGCGCGATCCCACCGGCCCCGAGCGCACCAACGTGATCATCGCCGCCGCCAAGAGCGTCGGCCGGCCGCTGTTTTTCTCACTGCTGGTGATCACGGTCAGCTTTATCCCGGTCTTTTCGCTCGAGGCTCAGGAAGGGCGGCTCTTCAAGCCCCTCGCCTTCACCAAGACCTTCGCGATGTTTTTTGCGGCGCTGCTCGGCGTAACGCTCGTGCCGGTGCTCATGACGCTGTTGATCCGCGGGAAAATCACGCCGGAGAAACGCAATCCGGTGAACCGCTTCCTCATTTGGGGCTATCAGCCATTCGTGAACTTTGTGCTGCGCTTCCGCTGGCTCACGATTTTCACCGCCGTCGCCATTCTGGCCGCGACCATCATTCCCTATCGCCGCCTCGGCAGCGAGTTCATGCCGCCGCTCAATGAAGGCACGATTCTTTTCATGCCCACCGCCGTGCCGGGCATGTCGATCGGCGAAGCCACGCGCATCCTGCAGGTTCAGGACCGGCTGATCCGGCAGATTCCCGAAGTGGATCGTGTATTCGGCAAGGCCGGCCAGTCGGAGACCCCGACCGATCCCGCCCCGCTCTCAATGTTCGAGACGGTCGTTACGCTCAAGCCCCACGAGCAGTGGCGGCCGGGCATGACGTGGGACAAAATCATCGCCGAGATGAACGCCAGGCTGAAGACGCCCGGCATGGCCAATATCTTCTGGATGCCGATCCAGACGCGCACCGAGATGCTCACGACCGGCTTCCGCTCGCCGCTCGGGATCAAAGTCTTCGGCCCCGACCTTGGAGGGATTCAGGACTTGGGCGTCCAGATCGAAAAAGCGCTCACGGATTTTCCCAACACGCGCAGCGTTTTTGCCGAGCGCACCACCGGTGGCTATTTTCTCGACTTCACCGTTAACCGCGGGGCCGCTGCGCGCTATGGCCTCACCGTCGGCGACGTGAACGACATCATCGAGACCGCCATCGGCGGCAAGACCATCGCCACCACCGTCGAAGGACGCGAACGCTATCCCATCAATGTGCGTTATGCCCGCGACTTCCGTGAAGACCTCGACGCGCTCAAGCGCGTGCTCGTGCCGACGCCGACCGGGGCGCAGGTGCCGATCTCCGCGCTGGCTGACATCAGCTACCACACCGGCCCGCCCGATATTCGCAATGAAAACGGCCAGCTCGTCGGCTTCGTTTTCGTGGACGCCACCAGCCCGGACGTCGACGGCTACGTGCAAGCCGCCGCCCAACGCATTCAAGAGCGGGTCAAATTTCCGCCCGGATATTACATCCAATGGGCGGGCCAGTTTGAATATTGGAAGAATGCCAAGCAGCGGCTCGCGATCGTGATTCCGTTCACGCTGCTCATTATTTTCGTGCTTATTTTCATGAACACAAAATCGGTGGCCCGCACCTTCCTCGTGCTGCTCGCCGTGCCTTTCTCCCTCGTGGGCGCATTCTGGTTTCTGTATTTGCTGCATTATAATCTCAGCGTTGCCGTAGCCGTCGGCCTCATCGCGCTCGCCGGGCTCGATGCTGAAACTGGCGTTGTCATGCTCCTCTATCTCGACCAGGCATGGGACAAATTCCAGGCCGCCGGCCGGCTGCGCACGCCCGCCGATTTGCACGACGCGGTCATCGAAGGGGCCGTGCAGCGCATCCGCCCGAAGATCATGACGGTGTGCGCAATTTTGTTCGGGCTATTGCCGATCATGTGGTCCCCAGTGACCCAGGCCGGGGCCGACGTGATGAAGCGCATTGCCGCGCCGATGATCGGCGGCGTCATCACCTCCGCCATTCTCGAACTATTGCTCTATCCGACAATTTATTTTCTGTGGCGCCGGCATCACCTGGCGAATCCGGACGGCCCCGAGGCATCGCGGCTGGTTGCACCGACCGCGGCCAAAGGCCCATCCCGCCGATTTTGGTTGCCGTGGATGCCGGTGCTCGTTTTCGCCGGCGCGGCAGCCGGCAGCTACTATTTCTGGCAGCATTCCCAGGCCGGCTCTTCGTCGATGGCAGCCGACGCGCTCGACGCACCGTTTGCCACGCGCAGCGCGAACGGCCTCACGATAAATTTCTACAACTCCGAGGGCGGTCTCCGTTTTGCCGAAAACGAAGTCATCATCCAATTTCTCGACGCAAGCACCGGCGGTCCCATTGATGTCGGCACCGTAAAGTTCGACCTCGACATGAACATGCCCGGCATGGTCATGCACTCGGGCAGCACCATCGAGCCGGCCGGCGGCATCGGCCGCTATCGGGCCAAAATCAAACCCGACATGGCCGGCGACTGGACCGCGCAGTTACATTATGACGGCCCGCGCGGCGCAGGACAGTTCAGTTTTGACGTCAACGTGAAGCCCTGACCCTCAACTGCCGCGCTTTCGTCGCGACGCGATGCCCACGGGAATAATTTCGTTCCTTCCCGCATCTAATTCCAATAACCTTCTGCTTTCGGAACGTCCAATGAAGGCCAGGCCGTAAAACCATCGAACCGCCATGTTAATACGTTCTAAAAAAGATTGGGAGCTTCCCGGGAAGGACGTCACCCCCGAGCAGATTTACCGTCTGCACAACCGGCGTGATTTCCTGAGGACACTGGGCCTGGGCGTCGCCGGGGCCATCGTTGCCTCACGCAATTTAGTCGCGGCCACCGCGGGCTTTCCCGCCAGGCAAAATCCCGCGTACCCCGTCGGCGGCCTCAAGCCCACGCCTTACGATCTCATCACCAGCTACAACAATTTCTACGAGTTCGGCACCGACAAGGGCGATCCCAGGATCTACGCCAACCAGGGATGGAAAACCGAGCCGTGGACCTTCGAACTGGCCGGGCTCATCCGCAATCCCGGCAAGTTCGACGTCAACGGGCTCGTCAGGAAAATGGGCGGCCTCGAACAACGCGTTTATCGCCACCGTTGCGTCGAGGCGTGGTCGATGGTCGTGCCCTGGGACGGTTTCCCGCTGGCGAAACTCGTGGCGCTCGCCGGACCGAAACCGGAGGCGAAATACCTGAAGTTTACGTCCTTCAATGACCCGGCCAACGTCGAAGGCCAGCGCGAAGCCATTCTTGCCTGGCCTTACGTCGAAGGCCTTCGCCTCGACGAAGCCACCAACGAACTCGCTTTCATCGCGACCGGTATTTATGGCAAGCCGATTCCCAACCAGAACGGCGCGCCGCTGCGGCTTGTGACGCCGTGGAAATACGGGTTCAAGGGCATCAAATCGATCGTCAAGATCGAATTCACCGCCGACCGGCCTCGCAATACCTGGAACATCATGGCCCCGGATGAATATGGTTTCTACGCCAACGTGAACCCGCAGGTGGATCATCCCCGGTGGTCTCAGGCGAGCGAGCGGATCATCGGCGGCGGAATTTTCTCGGGACGGCAGGACACGCTCATGTTCAACGGCTACGAGAAACAGGTCGCTTCGCTCTACCAGGGGCTCGATCTCGCCAGGAACTTTTAGCCGCACGGATACCGCGGAAAACCGCGAATGAACGCGAATAAGAATTGGCCGGGATTTTGGCCACGCCTCCGGACCCCTCCCGGTGAATGGCTCCCACCACTATTCCAGCCTTGCAGTCATTCGTGTTTATTCGCGTTCATTCGCCGTTAAATTGTATGGATCCAATTAAGAGCGTCAGGCCACCGCCGGTGTCCTTCCTTACCAGGCTGCTTCGCTCGAAAGCCTTTGTGACAACGCTCATCGTGCTGCCGGGCCTCTGGCCCGCCTGGCCGCTGCTTCGCCAGGATCCGACCGTGCTCGCCGACCCGCTCAAATACATCCTGCATCATTTGGGTTTCATCGCGTGCGTGCTGCTCGCCGTGGTGCTGACGTTCACGCCGCTGCGCGTGCTTTTTCCAAAATCGGGCCTGGTACAGGCGCTCAACCGCCATCGCCGGCTCGTCGGCGTGAGCGCCTTTTTCTACGCCCTGCTGCACCTGTCGACCCACCTGCTATACGAAGGCGGTTTCGCGATCCTGGCCAGCGACGTCAGGAAGCCGTTCCTGCTCACCGGCCTGGTGGCGTTTTCGATCCTGCTCGTGCTCGCGGTGACGAGCCTGAACCGAGCGGTGCGCTGGCTCGGCGGCAAGCGCTGGAAAAACCTGCACCGGCTCGCTTATGTCGCCGCCGCGCTCGTCGCCTACCACCAGGCCGCGGCCCGTAAGATTTTCCCGGTGCAGGTGTTGTGGATTTTTGTGCCGCTGGTCCTGCTCGAATTGTTGCGCATCGTCCGGCAGGCCATGCTGAGCCGGACACGTCACAACAGAGTTTAGATGATGCATCCGTTTGCGCCGATTCAGTGGCGCAAAGCGACTTGTCGCGGTCAGCCCCGACCAGGTCGGCCTTGCAGGTGCATCAATCACACGAGGATGTACGATTGATGCAGGCTGAAGCGCGCGACCCCCGCCACGGCTGCAACGCGCAGTTGACAGCCGCCGGGCGAAATCCACGCTTGTTGGTTTCTACCCATGATTACCTGGATTCAGCGCAATTTTCAGCACCACTTTCGCGCCATCATGGCGGTGCTGGGATTCATCAGCATCGCCTTCATTTTCACGATCGGCTCGACGCCGGGCGTCGGCCGCAGTGAAACCCGCTCGCAGTCGCGGCCGTTTTTTAGCTTCAACCTCGCCTCGGCCGACGATCAACGTCGCATCTTCGACGATTCCCGGCTGAGCATATTCCTCAAATACAAACAGGAAGTATCGCGCAGCGAAGGCGCCCAATTGGAGCAATTTGCGCTGAAACGCGCCGCCAGCCTCGCCCTCGCCGACCAGCTTCACATCCCCGAACCTTCCGAAGACGTGCTCGCCAGCTCCATTAATGGCGCGCGCGCCTTTGCCAGTCCCAGCGGTGAATTCGATCCCAATGTCTACAATTCCTTCCGGGAAAAACAGGTTTTGCCGGGGTACAGCTCCCCAGCCACCGCAGCCGATGTCAGGCGCGTGCTCATCGACGACTGGCGCGCCGAGCAGGTTAGAAAACTTCTGGGCGGGCCCGGCTACATCCTCCCCGGCGACATCAAGACCCAGCTGGCCCGCAACGACACGCAATGGACGCTCGCCGTCGCCAGCGCCGACTACGCCAAATACGCTCCGGTCATCACTCCCACCCCGGCAGAACTCGCAAAATTTTTTGCGGCCGGCCCCGCTCGTTATCAGGTCCCCGACCGCGTCAGCGTGGATTATATCTCATTTCCCGCGGCTGATTTCGTTCCTCAAATCAATGTGACTGACGCCGAGGTGCGCGCCTACTACGACGCCAACCCCGCACTCTTTCCCAAACCAGCCGCAAGCAAGCCCCTGGCCAGGCCCACTCCCAATAGCGATTTCGCCACTGCTCGCCCGCAAGTCGAGGCCGCCCTCAAGCTCGAGCGTGCACAAAACCTGGCCGCACAGGCCGCCTCCGATATCGCACTGGCCCTCTACAACGAAAAAATTACCGGCATCACCCCGCAGCTCGACACCTTCCTGGCCGAGCATCACCTCGCGCTCAAATCGCTGGCTCCATTTTCCGCCGATGCGCCGCCCGCCGAGCTTGGCAGCTCGCCTGAAATCGCCGATGAAGCCTTCCGCCTCGGCAAGGACCACTTCTTCTCCGATGTGCTCGCGACACGCGCCGGCAGCGTGATTTTGCTGTGGAAAGAAACCATTCCCGCTTACACCCCGCTCCTGTCCGAAGTGCAAACCAAGGTCGCCGCCGACTATACGGAAGCCCAGAGGCAGAATCTTTTCACGAGTGAACTCGGCAAGACCATCCACGACCAGCTCGTGGCCCGCCTCAAGGCCGGGGACACCTTCGATCAAGCCGTCACCGCCGCCAACGGGGCAAAGCTGGAGATGAAAACCTTCCCGCCGTTTACCCAACAACAGCCACCCAAGGATCTCGAGAGAAGCATCCCGGAAAAACTCGACCGCCTCGAGGCCGGCCATGTTTCCGATATGATTTTTTCCGACAACAAGGGCTGGTTTGTTTACGTCGTCGCAAAGAAACGCCCCGACCTCACCGAAGCCAACCCCCAATTTGCCTCCACCCGCGCCGATCTCGCGCCGATGGTGGCAAACGCCACGTTCGAAGCCTCGCTCACGGAGATCGTCGCCAGGGAGCAGAAGAAATCCGCGCCCGCCGACACACCTTGATCCTGCCTGTCCGATCGTTTGCCACGGACACCGGCATGATCTTCCATCGCGCTGAGCTTGTAATTTACTAGAAATTGCGCCCCATGCGCCGCGCCGTCCGATTCGCCAAAACTTTCCGCCGGGCCATCCGTCACGCCAACCAAAGCGGCATCCCCGTTGCGCCAAAAGCTTTCTGCCCGGACAAATTGGTAAAAACATAATTTCACGACACCCTGCGCATCTTCACTTGTCTTTACGCACGCCCATGTCCCGCCTTTCTGCCCGCGCCACCGTCGCTGTATTTCTACTCGCGACCAGCAGCCTCGCCGCCGAAGACACACCTGCGCCTGCTTTGCCCCCCGCGGTGAGCTCGCCGAATCCAGCGGCGGAACCGACGAATGCCGCCACGCCAAACCCCGCTGTGGCGAGCCAGCCTCCCCCGCCTGCCCTGAGCCTGCCGGCGGTGAGCCTGTCGAACCCGTCGAACGGGCCTGCCCTGAGCCTGTCGAACGGGCCTCCGCTGACCTTGGATGAATGCGTGGCCCAGGCGCTGGAAAAAAACTTCAACGTACGCATCCAGAAGTATTCCACGGAACAGGCCAAGGACTCCGTTATCATCGCCAAAGCCGAGTACGACCCTAACCTCACGGCCGCCGGCACCCGTTCCTTCAACCAGGCTGCCGCCTCCGGCAGCGCCCTCGACGGCTCAAAAACCGGCCTGCGCACGAACACGACCAACGCCACTCTTGGCCTTTCCCAAAAAATTCCCACCGGGGCCACCGCCACCCTCGACACCGAACTTAATAAAAACGCCACCAACTCGACGTTCTCGACGATCAATCCCGCCTATACCGGCAATGTTTCGCTCTTCGTCACCCAACCCATCCTGAAGAACGCCGGCTTCGACGACAACCTTGCCGCCATCAGGCGCGCCAAGCTCGGCGTGCAAATCGCCGACCTGAATTTCAAGAGCACGGTGCTCACGGTCATTTTCAACGTGGAGACCGCTTACTACAACCTGATCTTCGCGCGCGAACAATACAAAGTCCAGGAGGACAGCCTGCGCCTCGCCCAGGAACTTTATGACGAAAATGTCGTCAAGCGACAGACCGGCGTCCTCACCGACCTCGACGTGCTGCAGGCCCAGGTCGGCGTGGCCACGGCCCGCAGCCAGCTCATCCTCGACGAGCAGACCGTCCACAATGACGAGGACATCCTCCTGCAAAGCCTCAGCCAGCGCGATTTCAGCGGCCAGGTCGGCCCGGTGGATTTCCCGCCCATGGAGAACGACCCCGATGTTTCATTCGACCTCTCCTACAAACTCGCCCGCGACAACGGGCCCAACCTCGCGATCATCCAGACTACGATCGAACAATTTAAACTCGACGCACTCACGTCCAAACGCAACGCCCTGCCAGAGTTCGATGTCAACGGCGGGGTCGGCTTGAACAGCCTTGGGCATTCCTACAACGCCGCCGTCGACCAAGTCCCCAATGACAACGGCCATTCATGGCAGGCCGGCGTCACCCTTACTTTTCCCCTTGGCCTGCGCGCCAACCGGGCGCTCTATCATCAGGCCCTGGCCAGCCAGCACAGCGAAGAAACCTCCCTTGAGCAGGAAGACGAGAACCTCACGGTCCAGGTCCGCTCCGCGGTCCGCGCCGTGCAGACCGGCATTGAAAGCGTGCGCGCCTCGACCGAGACGGCAACCCTCAGCGAAAAACAATACGAGCTGGAGAAAGCCAAGTTCGATGCCGGCCTTGTGACCAGCCTCGATGTGCTCCAGGAACAAAATGCCCTGTTGGCTGCGCGCGTGGCCGAGCTTCAGGCCAAGGTCAACCTGCGCACCGCCATCGCCAACCTACACTTTCTTGAAGGCAGCTCCCTCCAGCTTTATCACGTCAATCTGGTGGAGTGAGACGCGACGCTTCGCGCGCTGATTTTTCTGAATGCCTTAACACCCTGTCTTGCCTTCGCGTGAGCCGTTTCCAAGCTACCCAATAATTCCATTTTATGCCACATCCAAGAATCATCCGCATGCTACTTCATTTAGTCGCTGTATCACTGTTGATTCCCGTCTTGCCTGGTTGCGCGGTCGTAATGGCGGTGAAGCAGCCGCCAAAAAAGGATCTGAGTGTCCTGAAGCCCGGCACCGAACGGGACTTGGTCTTGGCCGAACTCGGCACTCCGGTATCGTCTGAAAAGATCGGGAATGATAAGAAGGATATTTATACTTTTGTTCAAGGCTACAGCAAGGGAGTGAAGGCTTCGCGCGCGGTGTTTCACGGCGCAGCTGACGTATTCACGCTTGGCCTTTGGGAGATTGCAGGGACCCCACTTGAAGGCAGTTTCGATGGGAAGAAGATCTCTGAGCGGGTCATTTACGATGCCAATGACAAGGTCAAAGAGAGCACAACGCTTTCGGTCACGGATCCGTGAGGTGTGAAACGGCGGATCGTTCCGTCTAGCCAAAAAGATCCCCGGCCGACGCTTCCGCGGCGTCCATCACCTTGTGTGCCGGCAACTGCGTGCGAAACCAGGTCCGCTGCTTTTTCACGAGCGCGCGGGTGTTCTTCGCGATTTCCTCCGCCAGCGCCGCCTCGCCCAGCTTTCCCTCCAGCATCGCCAGCACCTCGCGATAGCCGATGGCCCGCACTGCGCTCGGATTTTTCTCCAAACCTGCCGCGCGCAATCGTCGCACCTCGTCCACCAACCCGGCGCGCAGCATGGCCGCCACCCGCGCTTCAATGCGCCCGGCCAGGTCCAGCGCCGGCCGGTCGAGTCGCGTGAGCACGCTGCGCCAGCCGTCAAACGGCGCGCGTTGTTGCGCAAACTCCTCCGCCAGCTCGCGCAGCGTTTTTCCGGAAGCCAGGCACCGCTCCAGCGCGCGCGCCACGCGGCGCGGGTTCGCCGCGTCCAGTTTTTCCAATCCGTGCGGGTTTAGCCGCCGCAGCTCCGCCACCGCTTCCGCCAGCGGAAGTTCTTCCACGCGCGCCCGGACCGCGGCCGGCACATCGACCTCGTCCGCCACCGGCGCAAAAAACATCTTCAGGTACAATCCGCTGCCGCCGACCACCAGCACGGAGCGACCGCGCGCCACGATGGCCTCCACCGCCGCCCTCGCGAGCAGGACAAACCGGGCCACATCCATCCGCTCCGCCAGGTCGAGGATGTCCACCAGGTGATGCGGCACGCGCCCCTGCTCCGCCTTGGTCGGCTTCGCCGTGCCGATGTCCATCCCGCGGTAAAATAGCAGCGAGTCGCACGACACGATTTCCGCGCCGTGTTTTTCCGCCCAGCGCAGCGCCAGCCCGGTCTTGCCCACCGCGGTCGGGCCCGTCAGGATGTGGATCGTGCCGTGTGTTGCCTCCGTATTCATCTGGAATTCGTTTCAAAACCCAAAACAATGCCCATTTTGGGTTTTGAAATGAGTCCTTATTGTTACGACCATGTGATATTACCCTGCCCGCGTCACTTTACTTTTGCGTGAAACCGGAAAATTTTTCATTCGATGGGTGCCACCGCATCCACTCCCTGCGTTGAAACTCGCGCTCGTTACCGAAACCTTTCCGCCCGAAATCAACGGGGTCGCCATGACCCTGCAACGCCTCGTCGAGGGCCTCGGCCGGCGCGGCAACGATGTGACGGTTCTGCGACCGCGGCAAAACTCGGCCGACGCGCCCGGCGCGCAACGCAACTATCGCGAGCAGCTTTTTCCCAGCCTGCCGATTCCCGGCTACAGCTTTCTTCGCCTTGGCCTGCCGGCCCGAAGCCGGTTGCTGGCGCTCTGGGGCGGCGACCGGCCGGATCTCGTGCACGTCGCGACCGAAGGGCCGCTCGGCTATTCGGCGCTGCGCGCCGCGCGCACCCTCGGTCTGCCCGTCAGCTCCAGTTTTCACACCAACTTCCACGCCTACAGCCGCCACTACGGTTTCGGTTTCCTCCACCGCCCCGCGCTCGCCTACCTGCGCCACTTTCACAACCGCACCTGCGCCACCTTTGCCCCGACCGATGGGCTCAACGCCGAGCTCGCCAGCGCCGGCTTCGCCCGGCTCCGCCTGCTGGCGCGCGGGGTGGACACAAAACTTTTCTCGCCGGCGCATCGCAGCGAGTCCCTGCGTGCATCCTGGGGCCTCGCGCCTGATGACCTGGCCGTCGTGCATGTCAGCCGCCTCGCCCCGGAAAAAAACTATCGGCTGCTGATCGAGGCCTGCACATCGCTCCGTGCCGCGCATCCGCGGGCAAAGTTTATTTTTGCAAGCGACGGCCCGCTTCGGAAAAAGCTTCAGCGCGCGCATCCGTGGATTCATTTCACCGGTTTCCTCGACCCCGCGGCGCTCGCCGCGCATTACGCATCGGCCGATCTTTTCCTCTACGCCAGCCTGACCGAGACGTTTGGCAATGTCGTCCTCGAGGCGCTGGCCAGCGGCCTGCCGGTCGTCGCTTTCAACTACGCCGCCGCCGCGCGCTTCATCCGCCACGGCGAAAACGGCTGGCTCGTGCCCTGCGCCGATCATATTGCCTTTTGCGACGCGGCCCGTATCCTTGCAGCCGATACTCCGCTCCGCCGCCGCCTCGGCCCGGCCGCGCGGGCCACCGCTGAAATGATCCCCTGGGACAGCATCGTCGCCGGCTTTGAACGCGATCTGATCGAGCTCGCGCCACCCACCCCGCGCCCGACCTCCCTGCAACTCGCCTCATGCTGAAGACCCGGTTCATTTTCAACCCCTGTTCCGGCCGCAACCGGCACGATTCGTCCCTGCTCGCGCGCTGCCACGCCTTTATCGCCGAGCACAAGCTCGATGCCGGGGTCGTCGTCACCGAGCGCCCGCAACACGCCACCGAGCTCGCCTATCGCGCCATTGATGACGGCTGCAGCCTCATCGTGGCCGTCGGCGGCGACGGGACGATGAATGAAGTCGCCCAGGCCCTCGTGCACCACGACGCCGCGCTCGGCCTCATTCCCTGCGGCTCGGGCAACGGCCTCGGCCGCCATCTCGGCATTCCGGGACCGGGCCAGGGCGCGTTCCGCACCCTGCTGAACGGTCAGATCCGCGAAATTGACACCGGACTCGCCAATGGCCGGCCCTTTTTCAATGCCATGGGCATCGGTTTCGACGCGGAAATCAGTTTTCGCTTCAACCAGCTTGCCCGGCGCGGCCTGTCGGCCTACGTGCGGACCGCCCTGGGCACCTATTTTTCCTTCAAACCGCAGGCTTTCATCATCCACAACGGCAGGACGTTCGCCACCCGCGCCTTTCTCATCACGGTCGCCAACTCCGACCAATACGGCAACGACGCCATGATCGCGCCCGGCGCCTGCGTGGACGATGGTTCGCTCGACCTCATCGCCATCAAGTCCGTCGGCTTTTTCAACGCGCTGCCCCTCGCCGTGCGCCTCTTCACCAACACCCTCGACGGCAGCCCGAGCGTGCAACATCTGCGCGGCGGGCATTTCATCATCGAACGCACCGCGTCCGGCCGCCTCCACACCGACGGCGAGACGCACGACACGACCGCCAGCGTCGAGGTCACGGTGCTGCCGCGCAGCCTCAAAATCATGGGGCCGGCCAGGCCCGTGGCCGCCAAACCGGGTGAATCGGCATCGGCAGGTGAAGATTGCGTGACTTTTTCGCCCCACCCCTAGCCCGGCTG
>Ga0307478_10001562_pt1 | contig 19535 bp, 15 predicted proteins | sample atmos_gasesECM4C_2_FD_203713 | JGI IMG/M metagenome (GOLD analysis project Ga0307478, IMG submission 203713) | Hardwood forest soil microbial communities from Morgan-Monroe State Forest, Indiana, United States - atmos_gasesECM4C_05 | ecosystem: Environmental > Terrestrial > Soil > Temperate... | reverse complement strand
TTTGCCAGCTCTGGCACGTTGGGAGAGCTTCTCACCCCGACTTTCACGAGGGCAAACTTCCCGTTGCGCCTTCCGCAATTCCATTCAATGGCCAAGTTTTCACTCCTCACGGGCTGAAAGATACGGTTACACCCCGAGCTTTAAGTCTCGAAGAGGTCAAGAGGACAATTCAGGACTTCAGAAAGGCAGCCCAAGCAGCAAAGGGAGCTGGATTTGACGGCGTTGAGGTCCACGGGGCTAGCGGTTACTTACCCGCGCAATTCCTGGAAGATGGCACAAACCAACGGACAGATATCTACGGCGGATCACTTGAGAACCGCGCTCGGTTTCTCCTCGAAGCGACAGACGCAGCCATCAGTGTTTGGGGAGCCGCTCGGGTTTCCGTGAGGCTCTGGCCCAGATTCACCTACAACGGGATGAGTGATTCAGATCCTGAGAAAACCTATCTGTATGCCGTCGAGCAACTTGAAAAGAGAAAGCTGGGCATTCTGCATTTTGTGGAGATGGCCCAACAGCCGGAGGGCGTGAAGCCTCTTGCTCCTGCGGTCAGAAAAACATTTTCTCGGGTTTTGGTCCTCAATTTTCGCTACAACAAAGAGACAGCCGAAACCGCAATTTCAGAGGGTCGCGCCGATGCTGTGTCGTTTGGCTCTCTCTTCCTGGCAAATCCCGACTTACCAAAAAGATTTGAACTCGATGCGGGCTTCAATGCGCCAGACCAGACAACTTTCTATGGCGGGACTGAAAAAGGATACACGGACTACCCGAGTTTAAACAGGGAGTAATTCGTATGCCTAAAAGAGACAAGAATTTCGTTTGGCCTCGCGTCGATGCTCGGAGCCTCAACCTCAAGGGAATGAAGGTCGCGATCGTGGGCGGAACCGGCGGCATTGGGCGTGCCTTGAGTCGTTTCTTGGTGTCGCGCGGCGCGGCTGTTGTGGTCATCGGCCAGACCTTTCGCGATTCCGACGTGCCTGGGATCGAGTTCATCAAAGCGGACCGAGCCTGATGCGCGAGGCTCTCCGCATTCGGTAGTGTCACGTTGCTACGCAGTCCATTTCGAAAGGAGACACACATGTTGGATGATCGCTTGATCCTTCGTGGGGCCGACGGATACCACGAGGCGCGCTTCGCGCGCGTATTCAACACTCGTTGCCCCGAGCGTTACCCGGCTGCTGTCCTGGTCGCCGAATCCCAGGACGATGTCGTCCAGGGTATTCGACTAGCCCGGGATCGCGGCTGGAAGGTGGCGATCCGCGCGGGGGGTCACAGCTTTCCGGCCTGGAGCCTGCGAGACGACGGGCTAGTGATGGATCTCGGCGGCTTCAAGGAGACCGCTTTCGACGAGAGCACCGGCATTGTCAGCGTCACACCCTCCGTTACGTGCGGCGAACTCAATGCCTACCTATCTGGCTATGGCCGCTTTGTCAGCACCGCCGACTGTCCCACCGTCGGCCTTGGTGGTTTTCTGCTCCAAGGCGGGGTGGGCATGGGCTTCCGTGGCTGGGGTTACGCAGCCGAGCAGATCGCCTCGATTGACGTCGTGACCGCAGGCGGCGAACTGGTAAGGGCTGATGAGCAGAACAACTCCGATCTATTCTGGGCGGCACGCGGCGCGGGCCCAGGATTTTGCGGAGCGATTACGCGATTCCACCTCAGGACCCGCCCCGTTCCACAGGGACTGGCGGCAACGACGCACATCTATCCCCTGGTGCGGTATGCCGAGGTCGTCGAATGGGTGTGGAAGATCCATCACAGCCTCTCGCCGAACGTCGCCCTGGTCGCCGTCTCGGTCATCCCCCCATTTCCAGTTCCGGGCACCGGTGAAGGCTTCATGCTCATTGTTGCCGGGGTGGCTCTCTCGGCGTCACGAGACGATGCCCTTGAGGTGCTCGCACCGCTCGCGGAGTCTCCCTTCCTCGGCGATGCGTTGTTCGCCCAGCACGCTCAGCCTACAACGATCGCTGAACGATTCGAATTCGCTGGCGCTATTCACCCACCAGGCAGGCGCTACCTCGTGGATTCAGCGTGGGTCAAGGGCACGCCACGCGACATCATCGCCGCGGCCAAACAACTCGTGGCCGAGCGGCCGAGCGGCACACGGGGCCATGCCTTTTTTGACTTCTCCCTTCCACGTAGTGACGCACCCGACATGGCGATGTCGCTACGCACCGACGTCATGCTCGGCTCCTACATCATCTACCAGGGCGAGCAGAACGATGACGCTTACAGAGCGTGGCATCTGGCTGCCATGAAGCCATTAGAGCCGTTCACCGTCGGCCAGTACTGGGGGGATTCTGACCAGACCCAACGCGAGGTGAAAACTCTGACCGACGATGCATGGGCGCGCCTGCAGCAGATCCGTGCCAAGCGCGATCCGAACCGCCTATTCGCCGACTACCTCGCCGGCCCAGGTGGTTTCCGTAACCGGAATAGCTGGGAGACGAACCACTGAATGCCCAGTAAGACAGGAGGATTCACGATGCCCAATAACGCGAAGCACGAGAAGCCGCCCAAAGCCGACGCCAGCGGAAAAAATGTCGATAAACAGGCAGGCCGACGCAGGTCGGGTTCTCCCGTTGAGTCAGATCCGGCCGACCAGACCGGTCGAACGGCTCCCGGATCGGCCGAGATGACAGCGATGGTGCTCAGGAGCGATCGCAGCATGGGCCTCGAGCACCGACCGGTGCCGACACCCCGCGACGATCAGGTCCTTGTCGACATAGACCTGTGCGGCATCTGCGGAAGTGACCTGCACGCCCCGCAGACCCCAGAGGTCTACCTTGGCGGATTCATCATGGGGCACGAGCCGGTTGGCCGGATCGCTCGCGTTGGGCGTGACGTGACCGGTTGGCATGTCGGCCAGCGCGTCTGCATCAACCCGAACGGCAACACGTGCGGCGTTTGCGAGGCGTGTCGCTCGGGACGTCTGAACCACTGCATCCCCGCGACGCTCGAACGCGCGGTCGGCCTCCAGGCTGACGGCGCACTGGCGGCGCAGGTGGCGGTCTCACCGAAAACATTGCACGCCGTGCCGGACGAGATGGGGCGCATCGAGTCAGCCTGGGTCGAGCCAGCCGCCACGGCACTGCGCGCGGTCATGCTCGCCGGCGACCTGACTGGGCGATCCGTACTCGTCGTTGGCGGTGGTCCGATCGGTCAGCTGTGTTGCCGGGTCGCACGCCACTTCGGGGCGGGGCGTGTCTGGCTGAGCGAGCCGTCCGCCGAGCGTCGCAGCTATGCCGAAGCCTCAAAGGTTGACCGCGCATTCGATCCGAGCGTCGACGTCGCTGAGCTCGAGGGTCTGAAGGCCGACGCGGTCCTTGAGTGCTCCGGCAGTGAGCCGGGCTTCCGCACCGCTCTGGCGGCGGCGAGGCCCGAAGGCACCATCGTCGTAGTCGGCGGCGGGCGTGCAGGGCTCGATCCCCTGACGATCCTGGTCAAGGAGCTACGCGTGCTGGGCTGCTTCACGTACGTCGACGAGTTCACCGAGGTGATCTCCCTACTGACCGATGGAGCGCTCCAAGTCGCCGATCTGACTTCCGAGATCGCCGGCATCGACGACGCCCCCGCCGCTTTCGAGCGACTTCGGGACGCGAGCACGATGAAGATCTTCATCGCACCGAATGGTTCGTGATCCAGCCCCCAGGAACAAGGAATTTCGACGAAGTCCATTTTTCGAAGGAGACACATATGGGATCGAAAATAAAGACAAATGACCCCGAAGAGAACAAGGCCGTCGCGCTCCGACTAGCCGAGGTTTTCAACGGTCGCCGGCTCGATCTGCTTGAAGATGTGCTTCATCCCGAGTTTCACGCGCGAGGGATCTCAGCCTTCCCGCCGAGCAGCCCCGATGTCGGACCCGGTGCCCGGCGAAAGCTCTACGAGATGTTCTATCAAGCAATCCCCGACGCGCGAGCCGAGGTGCTCGAAGTTGTCGCGGAAGGCGACAAGGTCGTAATCCTCGATCGCTTCGGTGGCACGCATCGCGGGGAGTTCTTCGGGCGCCCCGGTACGGGCAAGCGTATCGAGTGGATGGCGCTCCACATCTACACCATTCGTGACGGCAAAGTCCTCGAAGACGCCACCATGACCGACGCGCTTGCCATCATGCAGCAACTCGGTCTTGTGCCAGAAATCACGAAGGCGCTGGAAACAGGGAGGCAACAGTGAGTGATCGTCAAACAGCGTTTTCGATACTCGACGAAGCCGCTGCCGCAATTGGAGGCTGGCCTGCACTTCAGTCCATCAGGTGCGTCCACTGGGATTCCGAGGGGCAGGATTGGGAACCGTGGCAAGCGTATGACGTCGGCGGGACAGTTGACGTTTCCACTTTCCGCAGTACGACTGATCTGGACCTGGGCTCGGGCGCGGGCCGTGTCGAAATGGACGCTGCGGTGGTCTATCCGTGGCCGCATCGCGTCGCTTACATCGAGATCACCGACGCTGAGGCGGGTATGCAGGCTGACCTGAGCCTGGGAACTGTCGCTATCGAGCGGCTTCACCCAAGCCTTTATGCCGCGGCGCGTCGCGATTTTGCAGCGTTTCCTCCGGAAGCGCTACGTCTTGCGCGCGCCGATGCTGGCGCCGTGCAAGAGACATCGAAGTCTGTCCGCTTCCGACACCATGATGCTGACAGATGGGCAACGCTCGAGTTCGCCGACGATCGTACGCCAACGAGCCTGACTTATGACGACCACGACCCAGCACAGGGCGATATCGCTTACCGCTTCGAATGGTCGGATTGGCGGAAGGTGGATGACGTTCGTCTCCCTTACAGATTGCGTCGTCTCATCGACGGCCGTCCGATCCGAGAAGAACGGTTGGGACAAATCGCGTTGAATAAGTCCGTCTCGGATGAAAAGCTCATGGTCCCGGCAATTGTTCGCACTCAGGATGAAGCCGGTGGGCGCATTGTCACCGGTTGGACACAGCGCCGCCGCGCCGCGGGGCTGCCTTACGAAGAATATACGCGGATCCAGCGCGTAGACATGGCGCCGCTTGCGCCTGGAGTCTGGCTCGCGCGCGGTGGAACCCACAACTCTTTGATCATCGAGATGGCGGATCACCTTGTCATCTTCGAGACGCCTCTCTTCGAGGAGCGCTCGGAGGCGGTGATCGCCGCGGCTAAGGAGTCAATCCCCGGCAAGCCCATTCGCCACATCGTGCTCAGTCATTTTCACGATGACCATATGGGCGGAGTGCGAACGTACGCCGCCGAGGGGGCGACTGTTGTCGTCCACTCAAGTGCCGGCGATTACATCCGCGCCGTGCTAGATCAACGGCGTACGGTTATACCAGATCGACTGGAAATGGCGCACCGCGACGGCCGCCAGAGCCAGCCTGCCGTTATGCTCGTCGAGGAAGCAATCACGCTGACTGACGGGACACGCGCGGTCGAACTCTACCATGTGCCAAATCTTCACACGTCGGGAATGCTGGTCGGCTATGTGCCCGACGCCCGTGCCCTTTTCACGGCCGACCTAGTCAGCGACACTTTTCCCCTAATTCCATCCTTCGCTTCATCCGTGTATGAGCTAATCCAAAAAAATCGGCTTTCGGTCGAGATGATCGCGTGTGCGCACGGCAACGCTATGCCTTATACGCAGCTTGCGTACGCGCTCGGGAAGTCGTCCAAGAGCACCGATACCGCAGAAATACAGGCGCTTGAACAGCGGCTCATCGACGGAATCAAGGCGAAAGACGTCAAGCAGATCATGAGCTGCTACTCGGATGACCTGTTCGCCTATGATGTCGTGCCGCCGCGCCAGTACGTCGGGGCGGCGGCGTTTCAGAAGCCCTGGCAGGGTTTCCTCGGCATGTTCGAGGGACCAATTAACGTTGACGTGAACGACCTGATGATTAACTCCGACGGCGAGATCGCGTACTCGTGCTGCGTCCAGCACGTGACGGGAACCACAAACGAGGGCAAGCCGTTCGACTCGACGTTTCGGATCACGGATGTCTATCGCAAGAGACACGGCAAGTGGGTGATCGTGCAGGAGCACATCTCATTGCCACCAGACGTCGCCCGGTGGTGAGCACCAGACCTCACCCGTGAGATCAAGGAATTTCTATGAAGTCCATTTTTCAAAGGGAGACGCGCATGGCATCGAAAGCAAAGACAATCGGCAGTACTGACCCCACGCAACCGCGTACGGCAGTTGAGGAAAGTGAACGGTTACTGCAGTCAACACCTGAGCAAGAAATAAGAAATCGCGCGTACGAGATTTATCTGCAGCGTGGAGCACAACCTGGCTATGAGGTGGAGGATTGGCTTCAGGCCGAACGTGAGCTAACCACACAATCGTCCAATTAGTTTCATTCTTACAAACGGAGGAGAAGAGAGTCCATGACACGCAAAGTGGCTTATTGGGTGAGCACCGGTCTGCTGGCCGCACTATCGGTCTTTGCTGCATTCACTTACTTATTGGGTAGTCCGCAGACGGCTCAAGAATTTGCGCACGTGGGATATCCGCAGCAACTGCGCGTTATTCTTGGGATCGCCAAACTCCTTGGCGCGATCACCCTCGTGGCCCCTGGCTTGGCCAAACTGAAGGAGTGGGCCTATGCGGGATTCACATTCGCGTGGATCTCGGCATTTGTAGCGCACTATCTGGCGAAAGATGGCCCGAAAGCATTCATGCCACTAATCTTGTTGCTGATCCTCGTCGTCTCCTATGCGACCCGGCCAGCAACTCGCCAATGGCAGGCGAAAGTCACGACGGTCTAAATTCGGAGACATCAAGCTTCAGGGGTCAGGAGATTCGAAAATGACCAATGTATTGAATGAGGAAAAGCGATATGACTTCATCGTGGTGGGAGCGGGTGCGGCCGGTTCGGTTCTTGCCGGGGAATTGTCCGCCTCTGGCGCGCAAGTCCTCGTCATCGAGTCAGGAGGACCTGACGAAGCATCGACAATCGCGAATCCAAGCGTCTGGTTTTACAATGTCGGCGGCCCGCTCGATTACCACTTACCCGTTGCTCCTTCGCCGCGACTGAACAATCGCAAACTCAATATGGCCCTCGGCCACGTACTTGGCGGCGGCAGCAGCATCAATGCCATGGTATGGACACGTGGCATGCAACGTGACTACGACGGGTGGGCGAAGAATGGAGCCAAGGGTTGGGCTTTCGCCGACGTGCTTCCGGTCTTCAAGAGTCAGGAGGACTGGGAGGGCGGCGCCAATGCCTGGCGCGGAGCCGGCGGCCCCATCCACATCCGCCGTCCAAAAAACCCTCATCCCACAGCGCCAGCCTTCATCGAGGCAGCCCGCGAGATGGGCATGCCCATTCTGGATGACGTGAACGGACCGATGGTCCCAGGCGCCGGCTATATCAACATGAACATCGCCGCGGATGGGACTCGCGTGAGCGCCGCCCGCGCCTTCCTGCGTCCGGCTTTGTCGAGGCCAAACCTGACGCTGCTGCTCAACACCAATGTGGTGAAACTTAATTTCAAAGGCACTCGTTGTGTGGGCGTCAAGATAATGAAAGGCCGCTCCGTAACTGATATCACGGCCGATAAGGAAGTGATCCTTGCTGCAGGCGCCATCAATAGCCCCAGGCTTCTGATGCTCTCAGGCGTCGGGGAGGCGAAGGCGCTTCGCAGCCTTGCAATCGACGTCGTCGAGAACCTGCCCGGCGTTGGCGAGAATCTGCAGGACCATGTGGTCGTCTCCGGCGTCGTGTTCAAGTACAAAGGCAAGATGCCGGATCGGCCGGCCGACAGCAATGCAGTCGAGGCAGAGGCTTACTTGTCGAGTGGTCCTTCGAGTGATACCGACATAAATCTTGTCCTGTTACAGCTGCCGAACGTTACACCCGAAGCGGCCGCGCGCTTTGGTGAGCCTCCGACAGACACATTCACGATCACACCGGCTCTTGTGCAGCCGACGAGCCGAGGCACCGTCCGATTGACGAGCAACAACTTTCAGGATGCCGCCGTGGTCGATTGCAACTATCTCGGCACGGATCACGAGTTTGCGGCCATCGTGCGCGCCATCGAAGCCGCGCGTGAGCTTGGAAATCAGCGTGCCTTTGACAGTGTGCGCGAGATCGAAGTCATGCCCGGCCCGAAGGCGACCGCGGAGGAGATCCGGGAACTTGCCCGGCTTGGCTCGGCGAGCTTCGGACATCCCGTCGGCACATGCAAAATGGGCGTAGATAAACTCGCGGTCGTCGATCCACATCTTCGCGTGCACGGCCTTACGGGCTTGCGCGTAGCCGACGCCTCCGTCATGCCGCGGATCATTACAGGTCCAACGAATGCGCCGACTCATATGATTGCCGGCCGCGCAGCCAAGCTGGTTCTCAGCTGACAACAGGGGGATCGCATGACGATCGAAGGGTTGCTGGCAAGCAGCACGGCTGATATGGGGGCCGACGCTTAGGCGAACATCGGCGCTGGTCACAGAATGGTCACAATAAATCGGCCATCTTGACGAGTTAAGTTGTTGATTGAAGGGGTAGTTAGGCCCGTTGATCGTAGCCCTGAAAAGGCTGGCGTCGGCGGTTCAACTCCGTCCCTGGCCACCATCATTCTAAAGAACTTAGCGGACTCGCACCTTGCCTTCCCAGTCCGCTTTCAGTCCGCTATTTCTCGGCGAGATCCCGTTCGGTTCCTGGCTCCGATGATGGTGAAGGACTTAAACTCGCATCGCCTTTCGCTCAGTCCGCTTTCAGTCCGCTTCTGTCTGCTGGTGGCTGAAAATTGCAGTCAGCCTTGGTAGAGCGCAGCCCATAAGGGCTTGGCGTCAGCGAAATCTATTGGCAAGTTTCATCATTATCGTGTTTCCTCTTGCTCAATGATTGGCACGAATGCGCTGCGAGATTTTTTCCGACCCAGACCCCGAAGAGTGCCTTCGAGTTGGCAGTGAGTACCGCCGTTGCAAGGCAATCACTCATGACCTCTGCCTTAGCGGTGATGGCTCAATCAGATCACTGCTGCCACCCTCCCCCCAGTGCCCGATACAGTTGGACCAAGCTGCGAAATTCGTCACCTCGTGCGCTCGCCAGCGTCAGTTCGGCGGCGTAAAGCGATCTCTGACTGTCCAGGACCTCCAGGTAAGTCGTCGTTCCTCCCTGGTAGCGGAGAGTGGAGATGCGAACCGTTTCCTGTAAATCGGTGACGGTATCCTGCTGTCGAACCCGAACTTGGTGGAATTTGTCGTAGCCAATCAGCGCGTCCGAGACGTCGCCGAACGCTCGCTGGATCGTTTGTTGATATGCGATGAGAGCCTGCGAATGCTCGGATTCGGCGAGGTGCAGATTTCCACGAAGAGCACCTCCAGTGAAGACCGGCTGCGCGACCTGTGCCCCATACGACCAAATCCCTAATTGTGTTGGAAAAATGCCCGGGTATGCCGAGGTTCGTCCGAATGAGCCTCCACCCGATCCAGTCAGCGTTATCTGCGGAAAGAACTGCGCTTTGGCGACCCCGATTTCAGCATTGGCCGCAACCAGGATCTGCTCCGCTTGGCGAATGTCCGGGCGACGCTCCATGAGCGAGGATGTCAAGCCAGCAGGAACTTCCGGCGGAATCTCTTGATCGACCAACGCAAGTCCACGCGGCACACCATTGGGGTAATTGCCCAGCAGAATGTTAATGGCGTCTTCCTCCTGGCCGATCTCGCGCTCCAAGTTCGGGATGTCGGCGTTTGCAGTGTCGAGAACCTGCTGCGCCTGCAAGACATCGAGCTTCGTGGCAACACCGTGTTCCAGGCGGAGCTTCGTCAGCTTGACCGAATCCGTTTGTGTGGTGACTGTTTCGTGCGTGATCTGCAGCTGCAGGTCCAGCTGTGATAGGGTGAAGTAGTCGTTCGCCACATCGCTGACCAGAGTCAAGACAACCGTTTGTCTCGCATCCTCAGTAGCCAACAACTCAGCGCGAGCAGACTCGTTGGCGCGTCGCAATCGGCCGAAGAAATCCAATTGAAACGCCGCGTCTCCCAGAAGCGAAAGAAAGTTGTATTTCGCTTGAAAGTTATTCTCCTTGCCCCCATTGAAATTGACGCCAGCCCCTACTTGGGGAAAGAGGCTGGAACGTGTAACCGCAAGCTGAGCGCGCGCGGCGTTAATTCGTTCGGTAGCAATTTCCAGATCGTAATTTTGCTTAAGCGCCGTCCGGATCAACTCCTGCAGTTTTGGATCCTTGAACACCTGCCACCAAGGCAAGTCTGCATAAGACGCTGACTGAGCCTTGATCTGTGGATTGTCCGCCAAATCATGAAAGGTGTTTGGCGTCTGAACAACTGGCCGGTGATACTTCGGGCCCACCATGCAAGCGCTCAGAAAACCTAAACACAGCACAGTGGCGATCAAGTTCCTGATTCTGGCGCGAGAGTGCATGTTCAATCTCCTGTGGCGGGTGAGGAAGCCGGTAGTGTGCCGGACGCGGGCTCCTTGCCCGAGCTCGACCATTTCTCGACGGCGTAGAAGACCGCCGGTACGAAGAAAATGCCGATAACGCTGGCAGCCACCATCCCGCCGATAACTGTGGTTCCTAGAATCCGACGCGCCACCGCTCCCGCACCGGTCGCAGTCCATAGGGGAATACAACCGAAGACGAAGGCAAAGGACGTCATCAGGATTGGTCGCAGGCGGAGCCTCGCGCCGTCCAGTGCCGCGTCTACAAGCGGCTTGCCGTTATCAAATTCACTTTTCGCAAACTCCACGATCAGAATTGCGTTCTTGGCTGCCAATCCAATGAGCATGACCAACCCGATCTGCGAATAAACGTCGCTTTCAATCTGGACCAAATAAGGCGGCAAGAACCAACCAAGTACCACACGACGTAACCATAGGACCGCAAAGGCTCCAAACACCGCTACAGGTGTGCTAAGCAAGACGCTGAAGGGCAGCGACCAACTTTCGTAAAGTGCCGCCAGAATCAAAAACACAAACAATAGAGACAGGCCGAAGACGACCGAAGGCGCCACGCCTTGCCTTGCCTGTTGTTCCTGGAAGGAGATGCCCGAGTAATCAAAGCCCATCTCACGCGGCATCGTTTGCTTAAAAACGTCTTCGAGTGCCGCCGTCGCTTGGTCCGCACTGAATCCCGGCGCGGCACTACCGTTGATTTGAGCGGAACGGAATTCGTTAAAGCGTTGGGTAAATTCCGGTCCGAGGCGTGACTTGATGTTGACTAGCGTAGACAGCGGGACACTTTCTCCTTTGTTGTTGAGAACATAAAATCGTCCGACGTTGTCGATGTTGCCACGGTCTTCGCCTTCGGCCTCGATATACACCTGCCATTGGCGGCCGAATCGATTGAAATAGTTGATGAAATAACCGCCCATAAAGGCTTGGATCGTCCGATAGACGTCACTCAGGTTGACGCCTTGCTTCAGAACCTTGTCACGATCTACATCAACGAATTTCTGCGGAACGCTCGGCAGGAAAGTCGTATTGATGCTGCCAATTTCGGGACGTTTGCGTGCGGCATCGAGAAACGTGTTGACGTTCTTCGCAAGGAACTGAACATCACCGCCGGAACGATCTTCAAGTAGAAACGTGAATCCGCCGGCTGTGCCGACCCCCGGAATGGCTGGCGGAGAAAACCCGAATATAACCGCCTGAGGCACTCTGCTGAATTCACGATTCAAATTGACTTTCAGGGTTTGAAATTGTTCTGCGCGAGTCGTGCGATCGTCCCAAGGCTTGAAGGTAACGAAGAAGGTCGCGTTATACGTTGTACGAACGAAGCTCAATAGACTGAAGCCGATGAAGCATGTCGAGTTTTGAACTCCTGGCGTATTCCTGATGATCTTTTCTACGCTGTCCACGACTGCCGTCGTTCGTTCCAGTGAAGCTGCATTGGGGAGTTGAACGGAAACATAGACATAGCCCTGGTCTTCATCAGGAAGAAAGCTCGTCGGCACGCGGTGGGCGACGAACCCGGCCGCCACGCCGAAGGCGACAAGTAACACAGCCATAACAACCGTTTTCTGAAGGAGTACCCCACTCCAACGTACGTAACCGGCGTTTGCGAGCGCGAATACACGGTTAAACCAGTTAAAAAACCTGCGTAGGAACCCGTGGCTCTCCTCCCGTGGACGAAGCAAGAGCGCCGCCAGTGCTGGGCCCAGGGTAAGCGCATTGAACGCGGAGAAGAGAACCGAAATCGCGATCGTCACCGCAAACTGCTGGTAGAGGCGTCCAGTGATACCGGGAATGAACGCCGTGGGCACAAATACGGCGGACAGAACCAGCGCAATTCCGACGACCGGACCAGAGAGTTCCTCCATCGCCTTCAACGCCGCGGCCTTGGGCGAGAGTCCTTCCTCGATGTGGCGCTGGACGCCCTCAACAACAACGATCGCGTCGTCGACTACCAAGCCGATCGCCAGGACCAGCCCGAACAGAGAAAGCGTATTGATCGAAAAGCCGAATAACGGAAACAGAACAAACGTGCCTACGAGAGATACCGGCACCGCAAGCAGCGGAATCAAGGTCGCTCGCCACCCCTGCAGAAAAAGATAGACGACCAGGATCACCAGGATGAGAGCAATCACCAGCGTTTTGACAATTTCTTTAATCCCTTGCGTTACGGACAGGGTCGTGTCCAGGGACATGTCGAAGTCGAGATCCTCCGGGAAGCGTTGCCTCATCTGAGCCATGAGCTTCTTGACGCCGTTCGCGGCATCCACCGCGTTCGATCCCGGCAGTTGATAAACCGCGATAACTGCTGCGGGTTTGCCGTTGAAGCGGCTGGCAGCGCTGTAATCCTGCGACCCTAGTTCAATGCGGGCGACATCACGAACACGGACGGTACCTCCATCTGGCGTTTCCCGCAACACGATCTGACCGAATTGTTCAGGCGACACCAAACGGCCCTGGGCCAAAACGGTATAAGTCAGCTCCTGACCTTTGGGGACAGGCGGGCCTCCGGCCTTCCCCGCGGGATTCACGGTGTTCTGCGCTTGAACGGCGCTAATAATTTGAGGAACTGTGATCCCCAGCTTTGCCAGTTTGTCCGGGTTCACCCACATTCGCATCGCGTATTGGCCAGGGCCGAACACCTGGACATTGCCGACGCCGGGCGACCGAAGGATCGGATCAACGAGATTGATGTAGGCGTAATTCCCCAGAAAAGTTGCGTCATAGGTTCCGTGCGGCGAGTAGACGGCGATCAACATGAGGGGAGCCGTCACCGATTTTCGTACCGTGATTCCGTAGTTGGTCACGTCCGGCGGAAGCTGTGAAGCAGCCTGCGTTTCACGCGACTGGGCGAGGATGAAGTCGCTATTTGGATCGGTTTTTGTATCGAAATCCACGATCAAGCTCGTGGTCGAGTTTCCCGTTGCGTTCAGGGAGTACATGTAATTCATGTTGTCCACACCGTTCATCTGCTGTTCGAGAGGCGTGGCCACCGCTTGTTCCAGAGTTTGCGCGTCGGCGCCGACGTAGGTGGCGAGGATCTGGATTTCGGGTGGAGCGATTTTCGGGAACTGGGCAACCGGCAGTCGAAGGATGGTCAGAGCGCCGACCAGCACTAGCACGATCGAGATCACCATCGCGACGATGGGCCGATTGATGAAGAACTTTGACATTGACTCACCTACCCGTTGCGTTCGCAGTGAATGGCTTTGGATTAACGTGCATGCCGGGTCGAACCTTCTGGGTTCCTTCCACGACCACCAGATCCTCGGGCTTGAGCCCATCTGAGATCACCCAGCGGCTGTCCACCTGTGCCCCTACTGCAACTGGTCGAATTGCTACCTTCTTGTCGTGATCCACTACGGCAACCTGGTAGCCGCCTTGTAACTCTGAAACTGCTCGTTGTGGGACAAGCAATGCGTCATGTTGGACGTCGACGAATACCCGCACTTTGGCATAACCGCCAGGCCGCAAGATGTTGTTGGGGTTCGGGAACAGTGCGGCGATGCGGATTGTTCCAGTGCTCTCATTCACCTGGCGATCGGCAAAATCAAATGATCCCAGTTGCGGATACGTAGAGCCGTCCGCCAGCACAAGCTCGATCCGCAAACTCTTTTGATCCGCTCGCGTACTTGCTTCCGTAGGGAATCGTTTTCTGAAAGCGAGATACTGAGGCTCTCCCACCGTGAAATAAACTTTGATTGGGTCGACAGTAGATACTGAAGTCACGGGTCCGGTGGCCGGACTGACGAGAGCACCCACCTGGAGTTGCGCCTGGCCTGCAATGCCATCGATCGGCGCTACGAGTCGGGTGAAGTCGAGGTTGATTCTCGCCGTTTCGACGGCGGCCTCCGAAGTCTTGATCTGGGCTTTGGCAGTTTCCACGCTCGCGATGGCGGCCAGATTGTTTTGAACTGCGTTGTCGAGATCTTGTTGGGTGGCAGCCTGCTCTTTGGCCAGAGGAGTGTACCGCTTGACGTCAAGCTCTGTGCGGCCTTGGACGGCTTCGGCGTTGGCAAGCTGGGCTTGGGCCTGGGCCAGTTGGCCTCCCGCCTGGTCTAGTATCGCCCGAAACGGCCTGGGATCGATCTGAAAGAGCAGTTGTCCCTTCTTGACGAACGCACCTTCCTCATAACCTTGCTTGAGCAGATACCCTGTCACCTGCGCCCTGACATCGGCATTGACTAATCCATCGAACGTGCCGATCCATTCGTGGACGATCGGAACATCCCGCTGTTGGACTTGCACCACCTCGATGTCCGGAACGATTGTGGGTGCGGCCTGTGCATACTTGCTCGGGCGAATCGCTCCAACAGTCAAGCCAATCAGGATGACGGCGACGACTCCGCCGCCTAACAGGTAGCGTTTTGACGCATTCATATTCATCTCCGCCGATTCAGCTCTGCTCACGCACAATGTGATTACGCCGAACCTGCAAGGACCGCCCTGACTGTGGCAGACACGATGTTTTTCGAATAAAAGATGAAAATTGCGGCAGCTATACCCAGCTGAACAATAGTGGTAGCCAAACTGCGAATTGGCGAAAACTTCATTCGATGTGCCAGTTGCTCTCGAAGGTCGTGCACCAGCCTCTCTTCGGCGTGAGAACCTGATACCCCATCTGCTTGGCACGGAGTGGCCCCGTTGGTCACAGCCGCCCCCGCAGCACACGCTGCCTCATCTCGCGAACTGAAGCCGAGACCAACTATGCTCGTGTCCGCGATGAGGCCGCGAAGGGTTTCTTCGTTTGGATACGCAAGGACTAGTCGTTCAGGTGAACCCTTTGCACTGGATAGCCGTATGACGGCAAATCGTACGTTAGAGAATTGGAGCAACGCACTCATAATTTCACTCGTGTCACCCTCGCTCTTTTTGGCCCAAGTACGCGTCTTGCAGTTGCAAACCCGATTCCAAACGCGACAGCGGGATTCGAAGGTAGAGAGTGCGTGCTCGCCAAAGGTGTGGCGTACGGAAGACTTTCCCAGTGCAACTCAGCGACCGGGCTTGCTTGTACAAGCTCTTTCAAACTCCTCAGCGTTTCCGAAGGCTCGGGGCGAATTGTGTAATCGGCGTTGACCTCCCCTGCCTCAAAAAGTCGTAGCAATGGAGTACTAATTGGCGCGCAGTCATCTTCGCGTCGTTATGACGTCTCGAATGACCATACATTGACTGCGGTTGAACTCCTCGTGGTCTAGATCTCGATAATCTGCATATATCAGCCAGCGAACTACCTTCCTTTCTTGCTGACGCTGCGTTTGAATCGGAAATCGGTATGGCGATGTTCGTGCATTTGCTCGGAGATGAAGCGACCTGCGGCGACACTCACGGGGGACCGAAGTCCAAGATGCTGGAACGAATCGCTCAATCAGGAGGAAGAATATGAAACAGACATCGCACGACCATTCCGCATTTCTCATCTAGGCGGGCGAGGCCAAGATTTTGATCGATCCGTTTCTGTCCGATAACCCGCCCAAGGACAACGGATGGAGCGGCTGCCTTACAGGCAAGAACTCAACACAAGGAGGTGACCGATGAAGGCGATTGTGGTGACGGATCAGGCTGCGGGAACGGCTGGTATGAAGTTGATGGAGCGGCCCAAGCCGCAGGACGGGCGCGCGCTGTCGGGCGCGAACTACGGCGATGTCATTGTTCAGGTTCATGCGTCGGGATTCACCGGGGATGAGCTGTCGTGGCCCTCGACCTGGATCGACCGTCTAGGCCGTGACCGGACGCCTTCGATCCCCGGCCACGAACTGGCCGGAGTGGTCACCGCCCTCAGCTATGGAACGACGGGGCTGTCGGTGGGACAGCGGGTGTTCGGCCTCACGGACTGGACTCGCGACGGCACGCTGGCGGAGTACGTGGCCGTCGAGGCACGCAACCTCACACCGCTGCCGGGCGACGTTGACTTCACCGTGGGCGCGGCCCTCGTGATGCCGGGCCTTACCGCGTGGCAGGGGCTGTTCGAGCACGGCCGCCTTCGCGCGGGGCAGAGCGTCCTCGTGCACGGTGCGGCCGGCGTTGTCGGTTCGATGGCGACTCAGTTCGCACGTGAGGCGGGCGCGTACGTCATCGGCACCGGGCGCATTGCCGGCCGTCAGACGGCTCTCGACTTCGGCGCACAGGAGTTCGTCGACCTCGATAACGACGCCCTAGAAGATGTCGGCGAGGTCGATCTGGTTTTCGATGTCCTCGGCGGCGACATCGCGAAGCGGTCTGCGGGCGTGATTCGCGCCGGAGGAACGCTGGTGACCATCGCCGGACCGACTGAGGCGCGGCCCTCTCGCGGCCTGACTATCGACTTCGTCGTCGTACCCGATCGCGTCCAATTGAGTGAGGTCGTCCAGCGAGCCCGGAATGGTCGGCTGCGGACAAACATCGGCAAGGTGGCCGCCCTCGACGATGCTGTTGCCGCCTTCAACCCCACCGAGCGGATCAAGGGAAAGACGATCATCCGCGGATCGGAGAGAGTGACAAAAAGATTAGCTGCCTAGAGCCTTAGCCGCTCTCGTTTCGTGCATCCCTGGGGACTCGGGGATTGCCTAACACCACGAAGGTTCATTTCACACCCCGAAGGAGAGTTTAGATGTCGAACACAATTACGCCGACCGTTTTCTGTCGCACGCTTAACTCGAACGCAACTACGCCGACCGTTTTCTATCGCACGCTTAACATGGCGGGCCTGGAAATCTTCTATCGCGAAGCTGGTCCCCGAGATGCTCCCACAGTTTTGCTCTTGCACGGCTTTCCGTCGTCTTCTCATATGTTCCGCAATCTGATTCCCATGCTTGCAGATACATATCATGTCGTCGCCCCAGACTTCCCTGGATATGGCGAAAGCTCAGCACCGTCAGTCAACCATTTCGACTATTCCTTCGAGGGGTTAGCGGCGGTGACCGAAACGTTCACCGAAGAGCTGAACCTTTCTTCCTATGCGTTATACCTCTCAGACATAGGTGCATCGGTTGGCTTCCGGTTAGCGGTCATGCATCCCGAACGAGTGACCGCTATAGTTGTGCAAAACGGCGGCGCCCATGTTGAAGCCATAAACAAGGAGTTCGCCAAAAAAGGATTATTTGACTATTGGGAAGATCGGAGCGAAAAGAATGCTCAAGTTCTACGCGACTGGCTTCTGACGATTGAAGGAACCAAGTGGCACTATCTGCATGGTGTCAGCGATCCGTCGAAAATCAGCCCTGACAATTGGGTGATCGACCAGGCTTATCAGGACCGACCGGGGAACAAGGAAATCCAACTTTCAATCCTCTACAACGCAAAAAGGGATCTGAATGTCTTTGCCGACTGGCAGGAGTATTTCCGTAAACAACTGCCCCCCACACTGATCACTTGGGGCAAAAACGATGGAATCTTTACGGTGGAGGGTGCTGAACTCTTTAAAAGAGATATTCCGAGTGCAGAGCTCCATCTTCTCGACACGGGCCATTTCGCGCTGGAAGAAGAAGTGGATCGGATTGGGTGGTTGATGCGTGAGTTTCTCGACCGAACAATAGACAAGAGTTAGGCATTGCATTGAAAGGGCGTGGCCCGTCTCGTCCACTGGAGGGCACATTTTGATCTTGCGGCGCATTTCGAATTGCCTTACATGAAGGCATTCCCTGCGGGGTTACCCGAGGTGCTCGAAAGCGAAACGGAGTTGCGGCATTGTTCGATGGTTACGAAGATCGAAAAAAGGTAGAGGAGAAATCATGGCACGCATCGTTCGCTTCCACGAATATGGCGATGCAAGCGTACTGAAAATCGAGAATCTGGATGTTCCGCCGCCAGGTGCCGACGAAGTCCAGATCGATGTAAAGAGCATCGGCTTCAATCGAGCGGAGGTCATGTTCCGCACGCACGCTTTTATGCAAGAAGCTCAATTTCCCAGCCGCCTCGGGTACGAGGCTGCAGGCATTGTCAAAACGCTTGGTACATCCGTCACCAGCTTCAAGAAAGGCGATGTTGTCAGTTTGATTCCGCCATCCGATATAGCCCGGTGGGGCACATATGGAGAATTGGCCAATGTGCCCGCTCGCAACCTCGTCAAACATCCGCGGAACATCTCTTTTGAAGAGGCGGCAGCTTCGTGGATGCAGTATGTCACTGCATGGGGCGCCCTCATTGAGCAGGCCAAGCTCACCACGGGTGATTTCGTCATCGTCACAGCGGCATCAAGCAGTGTCGGTATTGCCGCGTTCCAAGTTGCGAAAGCTGTGGGCGCGACAGTCATCGCAACTACTCGGACCCGAGCCAAGAGGCAAGCGCTCATTGACCACGGAGCAGATCATGTTGTCGTGACGGATGAGGAGAATCTCGTCGCACGAGTAATGGAGATCACTCGCGGCGTCGGCGCGCGCGTTGTGTTCGATCCAGTCGGTGGTAAGTTCTTCATCCCCCTCACCGACAGCATGGCGCGAGGCGGCATCTTGCTCGAATACGGCGCACTCAGCACGGAGCCGACGCCGTTTCCTCTGTTCACGGTACTGGGCAAGAGCTTGACCTTGAAGGGTTATCTGAACGGAGAGATCACGAACGACGACGCTGCCCTAGAGCGTGGAAAAGCATTCATTACCAGCGGGCTCGCTTCGGGGCAGCTAAAGCCCGTCATCGCACGCACGTTCCCTTTTGAACAGATCCAGGAAGCGACGCGTTTCCTTGAATCCAACGCTCAGATCGGCAAGGTAGTCGTCAATGTCTGATTGGACCCGGACGCGAGCAATGTATTTCCCGATGAAATCATTTTGCGTAAAGCAATATTCCTTACGCGGAGGCACGTACTAACTTTGATAAGCGTTGCCACGGTTTCCGTTCCGATCGTGGCGGAGACATGCGCACGCAGAGGAGCTGGGTTTTCGCGATTTCTCCAACTCGTTCCTGGTGAAGGAGAATCGCAGACAACTGGGAAACTCTGCGTGTTGCATTTCTTTTATAAATGGCAGCTTAACATCGCGAGTCTTTGCATATGAATTCAAAAACCGCGCAACTCGCCGAGAATAGGACAGAGATTGTCCGCCTTTTCGCACGGCTTGCGCTAGCGGGAGTTTACTGCGAGTTGAGAGAACAAGCTTGTAAGCAGATATTTGTGAGGGAGTTAGAAGCATTGCGTCGTATTACCCACGTTGGGTACTACGAAGCCATGGCAGCAAGGCCCAGAGTCT
>Ga0307478_10001561_pt1 | contig 19535 bp, 12 predicted proteins | sample atmos_gasesECM4C_2_FD_203713 | JGI IMG/M metagenome (GOLD analysis project Ga0307478, IMG submission 203713) | Hardwood forest soil microbial communities from Morgan-Monroe State Forest, Indiana, United States - atmos_gasesECM4C_05 | ecosystem: Environmental > Terrestrial > Soil > Temperate... | reverse complement strand
CCTTTCATAACTCGAAGCCCCAACAACGGTCTCAGCACCGAGATCAGCAATACGGAATACCGTTTAAGCGCAACTACATCCGGCACGCACCACACAATACGGTTCAAGGCATGGTCCAGCGCAGGGGAGTGTCCTGAAAGTGACATCACGGTCACCGTGAGCGGATTCACCACCAGCGAGGCCGACAATGTGGACGATGTTTCCAACGCTTCGAGCTGGAGTCCAAATCCGTGTCCCGACACGCAGAAGAGCACGTCCGGGCTGGTGGGCTGGTTCTGGGTATACGACACTGGAACGAAGCCATGTACCTGCCCGGTCGATACTAGTAAGTATGCGGCATGCAAAGGTACTGGCAGTACCACCTACACGGAGACCGGCACAACGATTGATGGCGACGCCAGGCTCTTCTACACCGACTGGATCGGGGAGGGGAGCGGATATGAACCGGGCGAGCGATACTCTGAGACTTACGGAAGCACAAGCACGGCGACGCATTTTGTATACGACGCCTACATTTATTTCACCGATCCGCAAAACGTGCAGAACCTTGAAATGGACGTCAACCAGACCGATAGTAATGGCGACCTCTACATTTACGGAGTGCAGTGCGCTCTTAACCAGTGGGAGTACACGACCGACAGTGGCGGAGCCAAGTGGAATTCCACGGGAATGGATTGCAGCAAACTATTTGATTCGAGCGGTTCCGCCAACATATGGCATCACGTGCAAATCGCCTCTCACCGCGTGGGCACCGGGGCGACCGGCAAAGTTTATTACGACTCGGCAACGCTCGATGGAAAGACGGAAACTCTCAATCTGAGCGGAGTCGATTCTTATTTTGTCGAGTCATGGAGCCCGAACATTCTGATGCTTAACTTCCAGGTGGATGGCATTTATAACGGCGGAGCGGAAGCTACCGCAACCATCTACGTGGATGGGGTGACGATGATGTGGTATTGACGAACGGGACGGCTGGGGGCTGGCCCAGCCGCACTTTAACACGACACGGGTGGGGCATCAAGTTCATGCTAGCTCGGACGAAAGTGCGTCGGCTGGGCCAGCCCCCAGGCGACACGTTCTGGATCGCCGAGCGCGGCGTGGGCAAGGCCGTGTCGATCCCCATGCCGAAGTAGTTTGTTGCTTAACCAGCCCGCGTCCGACGGGTCGAACTGGCTAAGCTCAAGTCCTATAGAGTCATTCGGGTTTAATTGGCGGATGTTCAGAAAGCGTGGGGCGATTATCTAGTCTTCCATCTTGGATGAAGTAGGTGATGTAGGGGTGAGTGATCCCATGGCGTTCGACCCATTGCGCAGCGCGTCGGAAGCCCTCAGGAATTAGCAACTCTGCAAGCTTGAACTCTTCTGGCGATTGAATCTCTGCCACAACGGTGACAAGGACCTTGCTTTGCTCGAAACACATGGAAGGGCAAAACGTGATCGGGAATTGCATCGTGGGCCCCTGTTCGGGACGGCCAAAGAACTTGCTGAATCTGTGTAGTGCGGCATGTAGAAAACCACCTAAGGCCACCTCAATTGTTGCAGTAGTTGCCGGTTCCTTCAGAAATTCGATTAGCTGAAGAAAATGGGTATAGAAAGCAGACGCGGTCGGACCTTCTTTTTTCCACTCCAATGGATAAGGGGGAAGTCCTGACAGGCGTTGCGACGCTTCTTTTGAGTCGAGCGCCCTGAAGCCCTGCGACTCCCATTCTGCTTCGAAGCCTTCAAAAGCCTCAAGGAATCGACGCTGCTGGGTTGTAGTGCCAAACATGTTGAATGTGAATGAAGGCTTTCCCGCTGCAGTGCTCATTTAGATCGTCCTCGAAACCCGCAGTTTACCAGAACCTTCGCCCACAACTTCCGATGCGCTCTTTTCCTGCGACGCATGAATATCACCACTCAAGCAAAAACCGGCTTGGGTGGCCACCTGTCGGTTTTAGCCAGCGCCCCCGATTCAATTTCTGGATACTCCTTCCTTACGCTGATAAAATGCTCGTCCAGGTCAATGCCCCATGAGGAATCCGTACGGTCGTGGAAAGCTCGAAGATAGGCCGACACCGTCAACGACGCACGGCTATCACCGGCCTTTTGGTGAGTTCCTGTTGGGAAGTGAACTCCGTATCACGTTCTGTGTTGTGCTCGGCTTGCTCTTGGTTGTCGTTTGGATTAGTTACCCATGCTACTTCGGCGACTGCTATGAGCGTCACAGATTTCTGAGAGAGCTTTTGGTCGATGCACACGGAAAGATATTGGATTTGGTGATCGTTGGCATAATCGTGTTGTGGTTCAACCAGAGATTAAGGCGACGTCTTGACTCGATCGAGTACCAGGATCAGATCGATTCACTTCGTGGTTGGAATAATAGTGAAGCCGGAATTAGGATTCTTCACAACGTGCGACGTCTGAACCGAAATGGAATCACGTCGATATTCTTGGGTAACGCAGTATTCGATGGTCTTGATCTTCGACGCGATGGGGAACCGTGGGCCTCAAAACGGAGCGCAGATCTAACTGGCTCTTATGCTCCAAATTCCAGCTTTCGTGACGCTGTGCTCTCAGGGATATCACTTAAGGAGGCCTATCTCCAGCAGGCGAACTTCACGAATGCCTATTGTGCATGGGCCGACTTTTCAGGTTGTCTCCTGCTCGGTGCCAATTTTACAAACGCGGTACTAACTGGTGCTAATTTCTCGGGGGCACGCCATCTAAAAGCTGAACAGCTCGCCAAATCTAGAAATCTGCACCAGGTGAAACTTGATGATCGGCTGATGAAGGAAGTCTTGGCACTTAATCCCAAGATCTTTGAACCTGAGCCTGTCGAGTCGAAGATCGGCGAATTTCTTGAGATGCTTGATCCATGGCAGCTGGCCGAAGACATACGAAAGGCCTATAGAACTGGTCCTGATAGGTGACAACGTGCCGATAGTTAGATCGGTGGGGGGCTAGCTCAGCCGTACTCTAGCACGACACGGGATGCCGTCGACTAGAGCACGACTCGCAGGGCAGAAATCTCATCGCCACTAGGCGTACAGATCACTAAGCGTACAAATCAATGAGCCACCCGCTCCAGCCAGCGGGATCGGCCGCATACGATAGATAATTTGCGATTGCCGTGCGTCCCGCAGAATAACTTGAGGCCCACCCGGAGACATACTCCCAGCCCGAGCCTCGCATCTCATCGTTTTGGGAATCGTCGACGCTTTGGGAATCCTCGACGAACGTTCCGTAGATGCGATTTGCCCCGCCCCGACGCGCCGAAGACGACCAAGTGAAAGCGTCGGCGGAAGGAACAAGAGTAAGCTGCCGCGTGCCGGTCGCTCTCGGAGTAGTGGCGACCGCTCTCTGAGTAAGAGGCACCAGACTGGTCGATACATCGGGCGCCTGCGGCGGGTCGACCGGATTCACCGCCGCCGGGAACAGTTTAATCGACATGGGAAATCAATTTGCCAACGCTCAATCTATCGGCACTTCCGCTCGATCTAAAGAACACGCCGGTACTTTAGCGCCGCTCCGTGAGGACTCATCCCCTCAACCTTACTGGCCTCCCGACCAAAGCGCATCAAGGCTGAGGTGGATTACGATAGCCGCCGTAACCAAGCCATAGGGCCCATTCTCGTCGCAAGCGTCTCATTGGGCGAAATCCACCACTGCCTGGCCGAAATCAACCGGGGCAAGTCGATCAAAAGAACGGAACTCTTCCCCATTTTCAGTGTTCAATCTAGTAACAGGAATTCTGGGGGACTTTATGAAAACCAAATTATCCAAAACGATTTTTACCGCGGTTTTGACGAGCGCAGTGGCGCTCGGCACTGGCACCTCTTTATGGGCGCAGGATCCGTCGATGGACAAACCTTCAGCGGGTGTGAGCGCACAGGTCGATCAGGCACCGCCGCCGGAGCAGACCGCGCCGCAATACAACGCGCCGGACCAGAGCGCGCCTCAGGATGTCGCGCCCCCACCACCTCAAGATCAAGGTACCTACCAAGACCGTGCATATCAAGACCAGGCGCAAGCGACTCCGCCTCCAACGGGTCCGGATCAACGGCAGTACGCTATGTTGCCTCCGGAGCAGTTGCACAAGCTGGTAGCTCCGATTGCGTTGTATCCCGATTCGCTCGTGGCACAAATACTGGCCGCGTCAGAGTATCCAACGCAGATTGTGGTGGCGAACCGGATGGTGCGGGCGAACCCGGACTTGAAGGGACGCGATCTGGCCCAGGAAGCGGACGGGCAGGATTGGGATCCAAGCGTGAAAGCTCTCGTGGAATTCCCAACCGTGCTGGCGAACCTAGACAGGGATTTGTCGTGGACCTCTGAACTGGGCGAAGCTTATCGCAACCAACCGGATGACGTGATGCAGGCGGTGCAGTACATGCGTCACAAGGCTTACAACGCGGGCAATCTGCGGAGTACGCCGCAAGAGCGCGTCTACGAGCAAGGGTCGGATGTAGACATCCAGCCAGCTGATCCGAATGTAGTCTATGTGCCCACTTACAACCCGGCGTATGTATACGGATATCCCGTAGGCCTGTGGCCTGGATTTTATCCGTGGTGGGGAGTTGGATTTGGCGGCCCATACGTTTCTTTTGGCCTGGGCTTCCCAGTCTGGCCGTTCTTCGGTTTCGGCTGGGGATGGCATGGATGGGGCATCGGCTGGGGCTTCCACGGTGGAGTCTTCTTCGGTGGCCGTGCTTATGCCTTCCGTGGCGGTGCGTTTTATAACCACGCCGCGTTTGTGCACGGAAATTATCGCGGATTCGCTTCTCGTGGCGCATTCGGAGCACGCGGGTTCGGTTCAGCCGCGGGTCGCGGATATGCGGGCGCAGGTCGAGGCTACGCGGGAACTTCGCACAGCTTTGCTGGCAATCGCGGAGCAGCCGTCAACCGGGGCGCTGTAGGTAATCGAGGCTACGCAGGCAACCGGGGATACTCCGGCGCCAGCCGCGGCGGTGAGTCGCGTGGCGGTTCGTACAGTGGCGGACACTCTAGCGGCGGACACAGCAGTAGTGCGGGTCACAGTGGTGGCGGACACGGCGGCGGCAGGCGCTAAGTATTCCGTATAGTCATCACCGTTTCCTGCCCAAATCGAAGGCCCCGCTCTAACGAGCGGGGCTTTTGTTGTTCGGGCAGTCTGGGTGGTGGCCACTTCTATACGTTTCTTGTCATAGCGAAGGAAGATCGTGTAGGGCGGACACTCCTGTCCGCCGCCGTTGATCTTGATTTCGACGGAGTTTGTAGTTGTGACTTATCTAGATGGTAAAGTTGCCCATGGTCGGCGGCACAAATCCTGAAAGCTTTGAGGAGATCGTGGAGTGGGCATATAGCACCCTGCCGCAGGAGGTTCGGGACCTTCCAGATTTCCCCGGCATTCAGGTGCTTGACGAGCCGCCCGCGGACGTATTGACGGACATCTCGAATAAAAAGAAGTGGCACCCTGACACTGAGCTATTGGGGCTGTACAGCGGCACCGTGCGGACGAAACAGTCCTATACCCAGGTGAAATTCGCGCCAGACTTGATATTTGTTTTTCGTGGTCCCATTCTGCGATGCTCAAAAGGAGACTTGCGGGCTGAAGTCAGACGGGTGGTCTGGCATGAAGTCGCACACTGGCTCGGCTACGAAACCGAGGAGCAGGTGAAAGCCTTGGGTTTATGATCACAGCTCGTCGAGCCAGATCAATAAGCGTTATGGTGGGAAGCGTTTTATTACCTGATCGGCGATGCGCGCAAAACTCTGGAGGCGTTCGCGCAGTTACTAAAGGGATCAACCCCGGCTAATTTAGTAGAGAAGTGGGACAAAAATCTGCTCCATAAAGGAAAAGTCGAGACTCAGCCTGAAATCCGAAACCTAAGACCTAGGACCCAAGACCTGCGACCGGAAACCGCTAATTGCCAACTGCTAATTGCTAAATTGCGACCTGCCTCTCAATCCACATGCTCTCCCACCTCAAACCCTTCCTCCGCTCGCGGTAGCACGTCTCGCTCTCCGGCCATCAACACATACAAAGTCGGCAGCAGGAAGATGCTCATGACCAAATCCGCGATCAGCCCACCGACGATCACGATTGCAAATGGACGCTGCGAGTCGGAACCGATCGCATGCGACAAAGCCGCAGGAAGCAATCCTAAAGTCGCGACCAGCATCGTCATCATGATGGGGCGCAGCCTCAGCACCGCGCCTTCCACTGCGGCGTCTTCGATCGAATAACGCCGCGCCCGCAGCTGGTTGATGTATTCCAACATGATCACGCCGGTTTGCACCGACACACCAAAAAGCGCCAGAAAGCCGACGCCCGACGACACGCTGAAGTTCGTCCCGGTGACGACAAGCGCCAGCAAGCCGCCAAATCTCGCCATGGCGACGTTCGCCAAAATCAAAAACGCCCATTTGAACGAGCGGAACATCATGTAAAGGATGATGAAGATAATAAAAACCGTGATGGGCAGCACAATCAGCAGGCGTTGGTCGGCGCGTTTCTTGCTCTGGTATTCCCCTTCCCACTTGACGTGGTATCCCACCGGCAGCTTCACCTGCTGATTGACTTTTTCGATCGCCTCTTCGACCGCTCCGCCCAGGTCGCGCCCGCGAACGCTGTATTTGACCGCAATATAACGTTCGTTGCCTTCGCGATAAATTTCCGATCCGCCCTCGGCCACATGTATTTTGCAGAGTTGCGCGAGCGAAACACGTTCTCCGGTGGGCGAGAGCAACCGAATCTTCTCAATCGCTTCCTGGCTATCGCGATATTGAGGAAGATATCGCATCGTCAGATCGTAGCGCGCCTCACCCTGCAGAACTTGCGTGAGCGCATTGCCTCCCACCGCGGTTTGCACCGCGTCCTGCACGTCCGCGACATTAATCTGATACCGCGCCGACGCATCGCGATCGACCGTCACGTTGAGATTAGGCTGGCCAAGCACGCGAAAAACCGCCATGTCCTCAATGCCTTTGACTCCGCGCATGATGCTCACGATCTGATCGGCCTTATCTTCGAGCATTTTCAAATCGTCGCCAAACACTTTGGTGGCGAGCTCGCCCTTCACGCCGCTGACAGCCTCTTCCATGTTGTCTTCGATAGGTTGCGAGAATCCCCACACGACGCCGGGAATCTTATCGAGTTCGCGTTGCATCGCCGCGATCAACTCGTCCTTGTTTTCGTGAAAGATCGGCCGCCACTCTTCTCTAGGTTTCAGATCGACGAAATACTCGGTATTGAAGAAGCCGGTCGTATCGGTTCCGTCGTCGGGACGCCCGACTTGGCTCGTGCATTGCGGGACCTCAGGGAATGAGCAGAGGACGATGCGAGCTTGGTTTGCCACGCGGATGCCTTCATCCGGCCCAGTGCTGGGCGCGAGCGTGCCACGCACCCAAAGCGCGCCTTCATCGAGATGCGGCAAAAATTCCGATCCGATCACACCGCCCAGCGCAAGATAAATCGCAAAACAAAGGCCGAACACACCCACGCCAATCGTGATCATGCGCCTGCGAATCGCCCAGCGCACTCCGTGTCGATATTTATCTGTCAGGAAGTGCATGACCGGGTTGTGCCATTCCTTCGCTCCCTTCGCGAAAGCGAAACTCGCCAGCACCGGCGCGATCAGAATCGAGAAGACCAGCGCGCCGAGCAGTGCAAACGCAACCGTCCACGCCATGGGATGAAACAGCCGGCCTTCCACGCGCTCCAGCGTGAAAATGGGCAGATACGCAGTAATAATGATCCCGATCGCATAGAACACCGGCCGCTGCACTTCGTGCGACGCTTCGCCGATTTTTTCAATCGGCGTCTTCGTGCCGTTCGGAGCGTTCATGTGGCGCACGATGTTTTCGATCATCACCACCGCGCCATCGACCACCATGCCAAAATCCAGCGCTCCCAGCGAAAGCAGGTTCGCGGGAATTTTTTTCAAATCCAGGCAGATCGAAGCGAACAACAGGGCAAACGGAATCGTTGTCGCCACAATCAACCCGCCCCTCACGTTACCGAGGAAGATGAACAGAATGATCGAGACCAGAATCATTCCTTCGGTCAGGTTGTGCAGCACCGTGTGGCTGGTGAAGTGGACTAGATCGCTGCGGTCGATGAAGGGAACGATCTTTACTCCCGGCGGCAGAATGTGATCGTTCATCTCCTCGATTTTTTCGTGAAGAGCTTTCAGCGCGGGATCGGCAGCGGCGCCTTTCCGCAACAACGCAATTCCGGAGACTACGTCGTCGTTGTCGATGATCTTTCCATTGTCGCGGAGGATTGCACCGTGCGGCCCGTAGGGACAAACGCTACAAGCCCGCGCGAACTGTCCAAGCCTTATCTTCGGGCCCTGCGAAACCACGGCGACGTCCCTGACGCGAAGGGGCGTGCCATTCTTGCTGAGAATCACTGTCTGCTCGATGTCATGAACGTGATCGACTTGTCCCACTTCGCGGACATTGATCTGCTGCAGCCCTTCCTGAATAAAACTTCCGCCGGCGTTGGCGTTGTTGTTGGTCAGCTGTTGCTCGACCTGCGCCAAACTCAGCCCGTAAGCCACAAGCTTGTTGGGATCAACTCGCACCTGGTATTCGCGCGTGGGCCCGCCGAAGCTGGAAACGTCGACGATGTCCGGAACGGACTTGAGATTTTTTTCGACGACCCAGTCTTCCAGGTGCTTCAGCTCCATCGCGTCGTACTTGGGGTTCGAGCTGTGTAACGTGAAAAAATAAATCTGGCCGACCGGGCTCCAGTCCGTGCCCATCTGCGGCGTCACGTTCGGCGGCAGCGTTACCTGGCTCAGCCGCTCCAGAACCCGCTCTCGGTTCCATGCATTGTCGGTTCCGTCGTCGAAGATCAGCTTTAAGTCGGAGAGTCCGAACAACGAGAACGAACGCAGGTGCACCACGCCGGGAATTCCATTCATCACAGTTTCCAGCGGAATCGTGACCTGCTGTTCAATTTGTTCCGCCGAGATTCCCGGCCACTGCGTGATGATCTCCACGTAGTTGTCGGCCACGTCCGGATAGGCCTCGATCGGCAGGTTGTGGAAGGAAATGATGCCCCACACAAACAGCACGAACGCCAGCCCCAGCACCAGCAGCCGGTTGCCCAGCGCGAAATCGACGACGCGTCGAATCATCTATTGCTCACCGTTATTGCTCCACCGTGTTTTGCAGTGCCAGCGCATTCGAAACTACTTGATCGCCCGGCTTGATTCCTGATGTAACCTCTTGCAGATTGTTCGGGAGCATTCTCCCCGTCATTACCTCGAGACGCTTGAAATGTCCCGTGCCCAGCGGCGCGTACACCCACTCTCGGTCGTGCAAGTGAAGAATCGCACTCGCCGGAATCGACGCCCGCGCCTCCGCCTGCTTCCCATAAAATGTTGCCGTCACGAACATTCCCACCCGCATGACTCCGGGATTCGCAACTTCCAGGCGAACTTTCGCGGTACGGATATTAGGGTCGAGCACCGGCAAAATGTTATCGATCCGTCCCTTCAGGACTTTGTCGGGATACGCGTTCAGCCGGATATCCGCGAAGTCGCCGACCTTCACCGCATCCAGATCGTTTTCGTAAACGTCGCAGATGATCCACACAAAAGAAAGGTCCGAAATCGTGAACGGATTCGGCGAGCCCAATCCCTGCACGCCCGATGCATTGGTAATCTGTTGATCCGTGATCACGCCGGAGATAGGCGCCTTCACGTCGACAATTCCCGACGGATGATCTTTGTCGATGCCGAGCAGCCGCAATTGTTCGCTGGCCGCGTCCAAATCGGCCTGCGCATTTTTCGCCACATCCTCCGCCTGCTCCAGTGCACTTTTCGCAACCGCACCTTTGTCGTAAAGCAACTTCTGCCGCTCCAGTTGCAGCCGCGCCAGTAATTCGTCATTCACCGCCTTGCGATAATTCTGGTAGGCGCCGGAAACGTCGTTGCTCTGAACTTTCATCAGCAACTGACCTTTTTTGACCACGTCGCCCAGCCGCGCCTTCACTTCCACCACTCGCCCCGCGGCCACTGAAATCACCGGCACTGCCCGCGCAATATCGGGCTGCACCACTCCGGTAACGTTCAGCGCCGGCGCAGACTTATACTCCGCTGCAGTTGCCAGCGGAAATTGCTCCGGGTGGTCGACCTTGAAATTGTTGGCGTCAAGATCGGGCTCCACTTGCACCGGAGGCGGCGCCTCAGCCTTCGGGTCCGCCTTGGCCCCGTTGCAACCCGCAAAGAAAGGCAGGAAGAAAGCGAGGATCAGGCAAAATGCCAGATAAACCTCCCGCCCCGCCAGGGATTGAAAGCATCGATTTCTCATTGCACAACCTCCCGCCCCACCGCCTGGTTCAACTGCGCGGCCGACGTCAAGTACGAACCCACCAGGTTGGTGTAACTCAGTTCCACACTGCGGTAGTCGCTTTCCGCGTTCAGAAAATCCAGCAACGACGCCCCGCCATGCTGATACGAAAATAAAATCGTGTCCCGCACTCGCACTGCCTGCACCAGGTATTTCTGTTTGTAAGGCCGCAGCAAAATCACATTGCTGTTCAACGTGGCATACGCCGAATCCACATCGCTGAACACCTGCGCCTGCGCCGCGTCCCGCAACTTTTCCTGCCGCGCGATGTCGATCTTCGTCTGCAGCTTGTTTCCTTGATTCCGGTCAAAAATGCGCAGCGGAATGCTCACGTCCACGCCAAAGTAAAAATCGATCGGCGGATTTCTGCCCACGTCGAAGCTGAACGTTGGATCCGTCGACCCGTTCGCGACCGCCAGCTTGTAATCGGTCTGCGCCTTATCCACCGCCTGCACCGCGGCCTTCAAGTCTGGACGCGCATCCATCGCCATTTGCCGGTACCCATCCAGCGCCCCAATCTGATCGTTAAAATCGAACACGCCCACAATGTCGAACTGCTCCACCGGCGTGGGGTCGTTCAACAACATCAGCATCTGGATCTTTGCCGTCCGCAAATTCACTTCCGCCGTCTGCACATCAGACTCGTACTGCACCCTCTGCAACTCCAGCCGGTCCAGATCGATCTGCGCGATGTCGCCCGCTTCGTATCGGTCGCGGCTGATCTTCAGCACGTGGTCGTAGTACTCGAGATTTTCTTTCGAAACCTGCAACACCGCCTTCGCCTGCAGCGTCTGCACAAACGCGCTGCGAAGATTGAAAAGCAACCCCCGCTCCAGGTCATCCTGCTGCGAGATTCCAATGGCTGTAGCCTTCTTCGCGCTCTCCGTGCGCAACTCCCGCTTATGCGCGCGCTCGTGCAAATAGCTCACCGTGGCCGAAGGCAGCAAATAGGCAAAAGCTCCATGCGGCTGCCCCGTATTGAAAGGAGCGATCTGATCCGAAAGCAGCGTCAGACTCGGATTCGGCCGTAGGTGCGCCGTGATCTCCTCGGCCTGCAATTCGTTGATGTTCAATTTCCCCGCTAGCAGCGTAGGGTTGCCCAGCTCCAGCCGGTCTTTCACCTGCTCCCAGGTCAGCGCCAGAGTCGCTGGCTGCCTTGCCTGCGGCCCAGCCGAAGGAGCCGTCTGCGGCATCGTCTGCGCAGCGGCCCCCGCCGCTGCACTCAACAAAGCCAGCACCGCCCAACCTCGCGAGATTTTTCTCAGCATCATGAAATTCGCAAAATGCTTCTGAATCCCAACCTGTTTCTGAATCCCAACACGTTCTAAATCCGAAGAAAGATCGACAACACGACCCGCGCCGGCGAACGCAGATTTTCTTGAGTGTCCGTTATCCCGGTAAGTATCCGCTAAAAAGGATCTGCTGAAGATGTGCGGACCCCGCTGCGGATTTCTGAATGATCTCCATCAGCGATTTGGAACCATCGTCGTATCCAACGATGATTCACCCGGGATGATTCGGAGAACTACCCCAGACGGGAAATAGGAGGCGCGCGCCCGGCGGGAAGAACGCCACTCCTCACCAGCGGCAACAAAGAAATATCCAAAACTTCAAGCGGTCGAACTTCCTGAACATCCAGCCACGTCGCACTCGCCACCAACGCTGGAGGCCCTTGCAGCCGGTTGACCCAGGTCGAACCCTTTTCGCTTCCAGCCTGCCGCACGGTCCTCTTGCTCGACGCCGACTCTTCCATCTCGGCCCGCATCGCGTGTAGATCGTCGGTGGCCGAAATTACCGGGAACAGCAGAACCAATACACATCCCAGTGCCAACAAACACTGCAACGGACTCGGCCTTCTGACCGTCGCTCCGGCACTCCGCCGCCACAGCCAGTAAGCCGGCAATGCCAGCAAAACCCACACGAGATTAAGCAGCAGCTCCATCACAAAAGACGAAAGAAAGAAGACCCTGCGAACGTCCTCTTCTATCAAGCCCCTAAATACAAGCGCGAACGCTAGTTTTTCAGAAATCCAAAACCCAAGTCAACATGACCACAGTTACGAGACCCTGCGTTGTCATCCTGAGTGTAGCCGTTCTTCAGGCGAAGCGAAGGACCTCGGACTCAGCCGACCTCGCGCGTAAGCCAAACCGCCCACCACGCTAGCCGAAAAAAGCTACGGTCCCACCGTCACCTGCAACGGCCCCGGCGTCTGCATCGCCCTTTTGTAAATCGCATTCCGTTTGGCGACTTCGCCCACTACGTTGACGTAGATCACATATCCCCCGTACGGCAACGTCTCGCCAAACGGCAGTAACATGCCCTGCGTCCCTTTGGTCAGCGCAAAGTGCTGATAGCCAATCTCGGTAGCCCGGCCATTCTCCGCCACAGCCTTCACGTCAAAGGTTAAATCGAGGTCGTCCACAGTCGTGTTTGAAATCTCGACGCTGCCCTCAATGCGGCTCCCTGTCACATGCGCGGGATCCTTCCACGCCAGCGTGATCGCCTCCACTACTTTAATGATGTATCCCCGCTGCACCGCCAGCTGCGGTTTGCCGCCATCTTTCACCACCACCGTAAACTGATATTCGCCCGCCCGCTGCGCCTCTCCATGCAAGTCTCCATTGTCGTCGAGCGTGAGACCCGGCGGCAGCGTGCCTTTTTCAACCGTCCAGTGCAGCGTTGGCACATAGTTGCCTCGCGCATGAAAAAACACATGATATTGCCCATGCGGATACGTGGCTGGCAACTCTGCCGGCTCAATCACCAGTTCATCCGCCGAAGCCTGCGGCGCCGCACTTTGTCTCGCTGTAGCCTGCGCCCCAGCCTGTCCAAACGCCATACCCACCGCAATCGCGAACGCCAACGCCCTGCAGGTTGTCATCCTGAGCGAAGCGAAGGACCTATGCAATCTGCCTGCGCAGCCACGAGCCGCGTTCAGTCTCATTAGAATTCCAACCTCGGTACAGACACCACACAACCATGCTACCGGATTCCCTACATCAGAGCACAACTCCGCGACCGCAGCCTAGCTTCGCCTCCGATTAAGATGCGAAAACTCCCACGCCCGCATCCGCATCCACCTAACATTAATGTAAAGATATATATGCGCCGAAAAACTTGCGCTACTTATTCCCGTGGTTCGGGTTTAGTGCAAGGGAATTCACCTGTGCTAACCTCGACTCAAAAGGTGGCCCGGTTCTAGACTCAGTTTTCGTCCAGGGGGAAGTTTATGTCAGTACGCAACGGATTCGTCCTGCTCCTCGCGCTCTTCGCGCTCACATTCTTAGTCGCCTGCGGCGGTAGTTCGCCCAAAGCAGTGCCGCCACCTAGCGGTGGTTTCACAGCGAGCGACCTCAACGGAACATATGTTTTCTCCTCAACGGGGCTCGATTCGTCGGGAGCGTTCCTTGCTATCGCTGGCACCTTTGTTGCCAACGGAAACGGCGGCATCACCGGGGGCACGATGGACATCGTCGATCCCAGCGTTACCCCGGCCTCCCCAGTCGCGCAAGCCATTCCCAGCGGCTCCTATACCATCGGTCAGGACGGTCGCGGACAGGCTAAGCTCGGAGCCGTTACTCTGGATTTCGCCTTAACCTCCAGCTCGCACGGGCTGGTCACGGAATTCGATGGCCTTGGCTCGGGAAGTGGAACCATTGACCTACAGAGCGCAGTCACTTTAACACAGCTTGCCGGCTCTTATGCTTTCAGCCTCGCGGGGGTGGACGGCAGTCTCAATCCCACCGCTACCATGGGTTCGTTCACACTCGGGGCCACGGGGAACATCACCACCGGTGTTCAGGACTTCAATGACGACGGTTTTCCTTTTCTCGCCAACATCATCTCTCCCGGAACCTTAACGCTAGGAACCGGCACTGGCCCGGCCTCCACGACCCTCACCACGACGGGCGCGCTTCCCGTGTCGCTCGCCTTCGATGTCTATCCGATCGACGCCACACACATGAAGTTCATCGAAACCGACTATGTTCAGTTCCTCGCTGGCGATGCCTTCACCCAAGTCGGCGCTTCTATCCCCAGCGGTCCGATGGTCTTTACCGCGGCGGGTCTCGACTCCAACGGCCCTGTTGCGATGGGCGGACTCATGACCTCGGATGGAACGGGTGGTTTTACCGGCGGCCTTGAAGATGTCAACGATGCCGGTACCCTATCTCCCGCGCAATTGGCCTTCAGTGGCGCGCTCGGCGGAGCGGTGGGCGGCAGGGTGATTGTCAATCTCAGTGGTTTCACTCCCGCTATCCAGTGGGTGATCTATCCCATCAACGGCGGAATTCTTATGCTGGAGACGGATAGTTTGGCTATCACCGCTGGCACCGCTTACGCTCAGACAGGTCAGACGATACAAGCCTCCCAAGGTTACGGACTAAACCTTAGCGGCTCGAACTCAGGCGGCTTCGAGGAAGACGACATCGCCGAATTCACAACCACTAGCACTAGTTTCAGCGGCTTGGTTGACCTCAATGATCAAGGCAGCCTAACTTCCGACAAAGCACTGACCGGCACCTACGCCCCTGATTCACCGGCCACTGGGCGCGGCTCGGCCTCAACTAATTTTTTCACCTACGAGTACTACGTCGCAAGCGGGTCGACCGTCCTACTTCTTGAGAGCGATACCAACCAAGTGGGAGTGGGAACGATGGAGCTTCAGACCACTCCCGGTTCTGCGGCGGTGGCGCGGCCGGCCATCTCAATCGTGCACCCAGCCGCGCGCGCGCACGCGAATCTGCGGCAACGCAAGTAGGCGCCTGGCAAGCATGCTCCAACCCACCAGGGCGCGGCTCACGCCGCGCCCTTTTTCATCCCCCACCTCTTTCCCATGACCTTCGTTACCTTTAACAACCCCCATTCCTGAAGCACAATCACTTAAGTTTTCGTCCCAACCACGGGAGAAGTACGGAGAGACCACGGTGCGCGAACGACGCATACAGCGTGCATTCCAATTCGCCGTCCTATTTGTCTTCGCCAGTGCATCACTGGTGGGGGCGCGCGATATCGCGCTGGTCTCCAACAAATCCACCAATCGCGGTGACGTAACCCTCGCCGAGTTGGTGAAGGTCTGCAAAGCCCAAGCCACTCGCTGGCCTGATGGCAAGCCCATCACCTTCGTGATGCGCTCTCCCTCCGCGCCTGAAATGAAGATGGTTGTCGAAAAGGTTTACGGCATGTCCGAGAGTGAACTCAACAGTCTCATCGTTACCTCCAATCGCGGACGCCCGGCGCATCCCGCGATTCTGGTCGTCGACTCTGACGAAGAACTGGTGAACAAGGTGGCCTCGACGCCCGGAGCCGTTGGCGTTGTCGATGTGTACTCCATCAACAGCAGCGTCGCCATCGTCAAAATCGCCGGCAAACTCCCGCTAGAACCCGGCTACCTGCTGCACGGAAACTAGAAAGTCGGTGGCTAGTGCTAGTGGTCAGCGGTCAATATTGTCATTCCGAGCGAAGCGAGGAATCCTGGTTCTTGCTGGCACAGGCAGAAACCCAGATCCCTCATTTCACTCGGGATGACATTACTGAGCACTGATCACCGACCACTGACTTTGACCAATGTCTGCTCCTGGTAAAAAACTCGCACCAACGCCGCCGGCGAAATCCGCCGAGCCCGCGCGTCTCAAGTCCTATCCGCGCCGCTATCCGCGCTTCGCCGTCGATGCACGCATGCAGGTCCGCATGTTCAAGGACGGCGAATTCCGCAGTTGCTGGGGACGCTCCACAGAACTCGGCCAGGATGGCATTGGCGCAACTCTCACCGGTGACCTCGAGCCCGGCGAAATCGTCTCTCTCCAGATTCCGCTGCCTCTGAGCAGCTTCACCTTGAAGGTGCGTGCCATCGTCCGCTACCGCCAGGGCCTGCGTTACGGCTTCGAATTCCTCACCGTCAGCGACTACCAGCGCGACATGGTCCGCCGCGTCTGCGAAATTCTCGCAAGCAAAAGCTAGACGATCACGTGACCCAATTCGTCCAGTAAAGAGGGGTGCCCCGTCCTTGTCCGTCCGTTCTTTGGGCGGACAGAGCCTGCCCTGAGCTTGTCGAAGGGCGGGGATTTTGACTCTGTTCAATGACTCAATCACTCAATGACCTGATCACTCAATCGCTCAATTTCTTAAATTACCTCAGTAACTTTCGAGTCACTCCCGCGCATTCTACTATCGCTCCTGCTGGGTATTTCACACGGAGAATTTTTTCAAAATGGGTGATCGGTTCACCCAATCGTCTCGGCCACAGGAACTCGTGCGCGCTCGCAGCCTTCAGCAGGCGCTTCAGCGCGGAGCCCCCCCCACGTTTATTCCGCCCAGCATTCCCAATCCCGTCGCGCAACCTCTGTTTCTTTCCTGGTGCGTGGAAACAGAGAGCGACACTAAGCTCGAAGCGAGTTCGGAAAAAACTCTCGACGTCCGCCGCCAGTATCTCGAACAGCTCTTTGAACGATTGCCCGACGCCGTGATCGTGTTCGACGCCTCTTTCCGTACGCAGTGCGTGAACCGTGAGTTTCAGCGCATCTTCGGCTACTCCGCCGAGCAAGCTCTCAGCCAGCCCATCGACTCGCTCATCCTTCCTCCCGACCGTGCCGCCGAAGCCGATTGGATGTCGCAATGTCTGCTGCGCGGCGAGCAACTCACCCTCGAAACCCAGCGCCGCCGCCACGACGGATCGTTGCTCGATGTTTCCATTTCCACTGCGCCGCTAATTGTCGATGGCATGCCGGCCGCTTTCTACGCCATCTATCGCGACATCTCAGCGCGCAAAAGCGCCGAAGCGCTTAGTTCAGCTCTTTATCGCATCGCCGAAAAAGTCAGCGCCTCGCAAAATCTGCAACAGTTTTTCGCCGCGATCCACGGCATCGTCGATGAGCTGATGTGCGCCCGCAATTTTTCCATCGCCATTCACGATCCCGAATCGCAGATGCTCACCTTTCCCTATTTCGTCGACGAGCAAGAGTCCGCTCCTACTCCGGCAAAGCTCGGCCGCGGCCTTGCCGATTACGTGCTGCGCACCGGCGAATCAGTACTCGGTAATCCAGAACTCCTGCAGAAACTGCTCAAGCAACGCGAAGTCGAACTCACTGGCCCGCGCCCGGTCGATTGGCTGGGTGTGCCGCTCAAAGTAAATGACCACGTCTTCGGCGCGCTCATCGTGAAGAGCTATTCCGAAAACGTGCGCTTTCGCGAACGTGACAAAGATGTCCTCACTTTGATCGCGCAGCAGTTGGCTGCCGCCATCGATCACAAACACAACGAGCAGGCATTACGCCGCTCCGAGGTCCGCTACCGCTCTCTCGTGCAAACCGCGGTCTACGGAATTTACCGTTCCAGCCTCGAAGGCCGGTTTCTCGACGTAAACCCGGCGCTCATCGGAATGCTCGGTTATAACTCGCCCCTCGAAATTCTCGCGCTGGATCCGCGGAAGGATGTTTTCTTCGACCCCGCCGACTACTCGCGCCTGGTTGACGAATTCCGCCGCAATGGACGCATGGATGGCTTTGAAGTCCGCTGGAAGCGCAAGGACGGCTCCGCCATCAACGTCCGCATCAGCGGCCGCGCCGTAGCCAGCGGCGACGCACCCACGGACGTGCTCGAAGCCATCGCCGAAGACATCACCGAGCGCCGCCTGCTCGAAGATCAATTCCGCCAGGCCCAGAAAATGGAAGCTGTTGGCCGCCTCGCTGGCGGCATTGCTCACGACTTCAACAATTTGCTTATGGTCATCAGCGGCTACACCGAAGTTCTTCTCGGCCAGCTCTCGCCCGGTGAGCAGCTATATGCCAAAGCTGAAGCCATTCAGCAGGCTTCCGATCGCGCTACCACGCTGACTCGCCAACTTCTCGCCTTCAGCCGCAAGCAACTGCTCGAACTCAAGATCATAGATGTCAATGCCATCGTCGCCGACATGGAGCGGCTCCTTCGCCCGCTCATCGGCGAAGATATCGAACTCACCACCAGCCTTGCTCCCTCGGTCGGCTGCACTCGCGCCGATGCCGGCCAGCTCGAGCAGGTCATCATGAATCTCGTCGTCAACGCGAAAGACGCCATGCCGAACGGCGGCAAAATCTGCATTCGCACCGCCGAAGTCATCCTCGACGACTCTTACCGTCCGGAAAATACTTTCATTAAGCAAGGTCCATACATCATGATTTCGGTCAGCGACTCCGGCCAGGGCATGGACCGCGAAACTCAGGCTCGCATTTTCGAACCTTTCTTTACCACCAAGGAAAAAGGCAAAGGCACAGGGCTGGGGCTTTCCACCGTCTACGGAGTCATCAAGCAGAGCGGCGGCTACGTTTTCGTGCAGAGCGAACTCGGCCGCGGCACCGTATTCACTATCTATTTTCCCCGCGTTGACGGACCCTCCGAGGCCCACAACACCACTCAAGTTTCTCTCACCGAAGGCGGCGGCTCCGAAACCATTCTGCTGGTCGAAGATGAAGATTCCGTCCGGCAACTGGTCCGCGAAACTCTCGAATCCCGCGGCTATCGCGTCCTCGAAGCGGAGAACGGCAACGCCGGACTCGCCCTCGCGGCCAGCCACGCCGACACCATTCACCTCGTCATCACGGACGTTGTCATGCCCGGCCTCAGCGGCCACGAACTCGCCCAGCAACTCAAGCCCGCCCGTCCCGGCATCAAAGTCCTTTATCTCTCCGGCTACGCGCAGGACGCCTTCCCCAGCCCACTCCCCGCCGACAGCCAAAAAGCCTTCCTGCAAAAACCCTTCACCCTGCAAAGCCTGGCCCGCAAAGTCCGCGAAGTCCTCGGCCCACAAAACAACTAACCCTCAACCTTATTGCGATCATGTTGTCGTCGGAGATGGAGCCGATCCAGGACGAGTTGGCCTGAAGAGCCGGACCGCTGGGAGCAGTCCGAATACCCATCCCGGATCGTGAGAATTAGGATGCCTCGGGCGAGTTAAGCTGCGTCGCGACGAGAGCCGGTTGTTCCTTGATTGACCTTGTCCGTAAGCGCTTGCCGCTGATCGTCTGACAACTTAACGTAGTGCAGCGCCTGATGGGACCATTCCGCCGGCCCGCTCATGAGAGCGGCAAACAACTTGTCTTTGCCAATCTCCGCTTCGGCGGTAGTGAGAATGTCCTCGTAGCAAGCGCCCGATCGAATCCGTGCCAACGTCTGGGTAGCGCCCTCCTGTTTGGCCACGGCAATGCCTGCTACGCGTTGATCGGCATAATCCACCATCGCGTGCGG
>Ga0307478_10001559_pt1 | contig 19546 bp, 15 predicted proteins | sample atmos_gasesECM4C_2_FD_203713 | JGI IMG/M metagenome (GOLD analysis project Ga0307478, IMG submission 203713) | Hardwood forest soil microbial communities from Morgan-Monroe State Forest, Indiana, United States - atmos_gasesECM4C_05 | ecosystem: Environmental > Terrestrial > Soil > Temperate... | reverse complement strand
GCGCAAATCGTATTACTGATCTGGGCGGGTCATGGCGATCCCGTTGCAGTGGTGTTCTCGGTTGGTGTCACGTGGGCTCTTCTTCTTTTAGGTCCTGGCGCATTCTCGGTGGATGGCCGAATGTACGGCCGCCGGCGGATCCTTCCGTCAAATTCCACATAAATACCCATCTCGGCAGTACCGCCAAGTGAGTACTCTTCGGCGCCTCTTCTTGCCCTGTGACCATTGGCTCGAATGAGCCAGTAGATTCCCCCCCCATTTGGCGTCGCGCGCTTCAAGGAAAGCTTCTACTGTCTCCTAAAGAAACACGACATGGAGGTCACAGGTGACACCATGACTTCGATCGAGTTAACACAGGGGCGGCAAGACGAAGCTGGAATTCCACCAGGGATGAACGTTCTTGCGACAAGTGAATCTGCAACATCCGGAGCTTATGGCGATCAAATCGCTAAGTATTTCCGGCTGAGCAAGGCTCCGAGTCTCCTCATTGGCTCCTCCAAGTTGCGGATCGCCATCACCCGCCTGACGTCCGCTACAGGGCTGCCCTACCGCTCCGCACCCATCCCATATGAGAAGGCATTTGTTATGGCCCTACACTTGACGCCAGGAGGCGAGCAGGGATTCGAAATCTGGTTAGGCGACCGTTATTCCCGAGTCATGGAATGGCCCGTCGGAGGCATTGGCATTTACGACTTAGAATCCAACCCACGTGTACGGAACTGCGGCCCCGTCGACTGGGTCCACTACTATATTCCGCGGTCGACGCTGAAGGCCTTTGCAGATGACCTTGAGATACCCAATGTGCAAACTCTTCAATGCTCGTACGGCACCGCCGATCCGGTCCTGCACCGGATGACAGAGATGGTCCTGCCGTCGCTGAATGCTCCAGCGCCTTTTTCGGAACTGTTTCTCGACTATTACTGTTTGCTCTTCTGCACGCACGTTACGAAAGCGTATGCCCCGTCGTGGGTGCCGATAAAAGCCTACCGCGGCGGTCTCGCGCCTTGGCAAAAGCGCAGGGTGATGGAGCTTCTGACAGAGCATTTGGACGGTTCGGTGAGGCTCACGACTCTAGCGGAGGAATGCGGGCTTTCGGTAAGCCATTTCGCACGCTCTTTCCGGCGAACCTTTGGCAAATCGGCACACCAATACCTGATCCTGCAGCGCATCCAAAAAGCGAAAGTGCTACTTTCGACCTCGATGTGCGTTCTTTCCGAAGCGGCGTTGCAAGCGGGGTTTTCCGACCAAGCCGCATTTAGTCGAACTTTCAAAGCGGTCGTAGGAAAATCTCCAGGGCAGTGGAGGCGAGAAGTCAGTCATCAGCATTGTCAAGTGTCGTATCGGCGCGCAGAACCCGTTTCCCGAGCTGTTGCCAGACTAGCAGCGGGTTCCTGATTTCGCGTATTCTGGTTTTCGCAGACTCAACTTGAGACAGAATTGCGATCCGTCGCGGCATTGGCTCTCTTCCACACTCTTCGATACCATGGTACTGAAGTTCCAATGACATCCGATGCGTAAGCCCATCGCGCCGGAATTCTAAGTTCCACCTCCGTCCCTGCGCCCGATTGACTCCATACATCAACTTGCGTGCCGATTTTCTTGGCCCTTTCCCTCATGCCGGGTAAACCCCAATGGCCGCTTCGATGCCCTTGCTCCAGAATCTTCGCGTCGATCCCCTCCCCGTCATCGCGGATCCGCAGCCGCAGCTGGTTTGGTTCGTAGTGCACTTCCGCTTCGATCTGCCTCGCGTGGGAATGCCGAAACGCGTTGCTCAGGGCTTCTTTCCCGATTTGCGATAATTCGTCGCATACGACGGGATGAAGCGCGCGTGCCTCCCCATTCACAATGACGTTGAATTCGCAAGGATGAATAACCTCTTGAAATCGATGTCCCGCTTCCGCGAGTGCCCTCGGCAAGTCTCTCCTACCCTCGGCGGTGCCTCGGAGATCCAGCAGAAGCTCTCGACCCTCCTTCATCACGTCGTCGGACTGCCGAAGCGCCTTCTCGAAGATGCCGCGGGCGGGCTCATTGTGTGGCAATTGGGAAGTCGCCGTGTGGAACCGCAGGAACAGTCCTTGTATGCCCTGGAAAAAGGTATCGTGAAGGTCGCGAGCGATTCTTTCCCGCTCCGCCAGTCGCTCGAACATGCGATCTTGAACCCGCTGGGTCACTTGTTTTAGTCGCATCAGATACGCGAGGCACAAAATCACCAGGGCCGCAAAGACGCTTAGCGACCGGACCCATAACGTCTGATAAAAATAGGGGCGTTGCGTTATGTTGTACACGATGCCGTTGCGATCCCAAACACCATCGCTGCTGCTCGCGCGCACGTGAAACGCATGGGATCCGATGGGAATATTCGTGTACACGGCGGTTCGCGATGCGCCCGCGTCAAGCCATGCTGCGTCAACGCTGTCCAATCGATACTGAAGGCGTATCTTTTCGGGCGACGAAAGATCCACCGCTTGCAAATGAAACTCGACATGATTCGTTCCGAGAGGCAGTACCGTCTCGCTGCCTGCAAGTAATCTATCCTTTCCAACGGTCACAGCCCCGACGAACACCTTTGGCTTGCGGCCCGCGCCCGGCAGATGGGCAAGATCGAGCATCGCCAGCCCCTTAACGGTCGCTATCCAGAGTTTTTTGTCCGGAGTAATGGCCATATTCGGAGAGCCGACGCTGCACTGGATCGAATTTAGTCCATCCGCCCGGTCAAACAGCTGATAGTCGAGAGGAGCATCGCGATGATCCAGCGAACTCTTCAGATCGTTTAGTCGAATACGAAGGATTCCGTTTGTGCCACTGAACCAAAGATCCCGCTGCGGCGATTCAACCATGTCCAGTACCTTCAAGTCTTCGTTGACCGTAACGATCTCGTTGTTTCTGATCAAGCTGATCCCTTTCGGAGAATCAGCGGCGTACAGATTACCGAGGGAGTCCTCCGAGAATCGAATGGAAAAAGGGCCGGCTTGCGGTTGCCCAGAACGTAATGACACGAAGCGTTCCCCAATAAGCCGGTCAATCCCTCCTTGTGTCGCGGCCCAGATTGTGCCGGATCGGTCTTGGTAGACGCTGAGAACTTGATTGCTCGACAATCCATCTGCACTGGTGTAGTTGCTGAACCCCCCGTTCTGCATGTGGCTGATGCCATCGGGTGTGGCGATCCAAAGTGAATCATCGCGGGCGACAACGATTTTCAATACAATTTTGCTTACGAGCCCTTCGTTCAGAGAGTATTGAACAAAGTGGCCATTTCTGAATCGAAATAACCCACCCCCATACGTGCCAATCCACAGGTCTCGGTCTTGGTCCTCGGCCAAGGACCAGACGCAAGAATTCGAAAGACCATCTCTCTCTCTATAAGATGTGAATCGCCTCCCGTCATAGACAGAGAGCCCGCAATTGCAGCCTATCCAGAGTTTCCCATCGTGGCTCGATAGGACTGTCATCGCGATATTGCTAATAAGACCGTGTTCCATCGTATACATATGCGCGATGCGGCGCTTGAGGTGAATCAGCCCGTTGCCGTTTGTGCCGACCCAATATCCACCCACGCGGTCGGCTGAAAAACAACGCGGAAGGACATTGGGAACGGGGGTATCCTCCATCACGTCGTCGACAATTCGGTACACGCCCGTTCCATTTAAAACCCATACGTTGCCTTGTGAATCTGTATATGGTCTGCGGAAGGAAGCTGTCGTTGACGCGGAGAGGGGGCGCAGCTGCGGCAAGGGTTTCGCTCCTCGCCGGAAGATGCCCTCTTGCGTCGAATACCATATTGTTCCGTCGTGGTCCTGGAATATGTCAAAGATGTTGCTTTCGGGTATACCCAAGCTGGCTACTAGATCAGGACGGCGGATGGGTTTGTGACCATCCCATTCGGTGAGTTTTGTGCCGTTTATAACCAGCAGGTGACCCTCTGATGTTTCGGCAATTCGGGTGATAGTGCCTTGGATCACTTCCACAAACTTTCCGGAGTCTTCTCGATACAGACCGTGCTTGCTTCCGGCCCAAAGCGTGCCGTCGCGAGCCTGAAGGAGCGCTTGGACCTGATTGCTCGGTCCATCACCTAGGCGATAAAAAGTCAACAGGCGGGGACCAAATTGATCGAGAGCCAGTTTTGGAATGCGCACCACTCCGGCGTCCGTGCCTACCCAAAGATCGCCGCCTAATGATTCAAGTAGTGAGTGGACGCCCCCCTGTGCGGGGAGCCCTGCGGTTTCAAGAATTATCGGGCTAAACTCGCGGCCGTCAAAGCTCGCCAGCCCCGAATCCGTACCTACCCAAAGCAACCCATTCTCGGTCTCCACCACGGCGTTGACGACATTGTTCGGGAGACCGTTCTCAACCGTGAAGTCGGTTCGGATATAGTCGCCAGCGGGAATCAGCTTGCCAGTTGGACTCCGAACACTAGATTGGATCGCCTTAGAAGATTGATCATTCCCTGCAAGAGGAACTGGATGCCATGCTGCGCAAGCGCCGAGGGCAAACAGACAAATACTCAGTTGACGGCGCATTCCAAGACTCGCTAATGAATCCATCGGTTGACACGCAGTCGAGAATAAGAGCAAGGATGAGGGTATCTTACTCTTTTTGCTTAGACTACTTCGCAAATGGAATGGAAGAGCCCTGTCACATCGTATCCCCCTGGTAAGATTGAAGTGTTTGAGCGAGAAAAGGCGATTAGAGATGGCCGCCCGGCTGGGGGGAGAGCGGGCGGCGCGCGGAAGCTAGAATCGCCGCGCCATGCCTACTTCCGCCCGCTATTTCGATCCGGTGCGTGAGATGAAAAACGCCTACAACCATCGCCTGCGGTTGGTCGAGAGCGCCAAGCAGCGCAGCATTAAGCCCCGCCCGGCTGTTTAACACCACGGCGCCCACCGTCCGCAAGTCGCTGCGGCGCTTTCAGCAGCACGGCCCCCTCCGGCTTGCTCGAACAGTCGCCGCGCAAATTGCTAAAACGAGTCTCTTTCTCAAATCATTGCTGCGACCTCGCGCGTATCGAAAGGCGATTTTCCCGATCGATTTCTCACCGTCACGTCTGACGACGGCTCTCTATTAGCCGACAGAAAACGCTTTTCTTCGGGGCCACGCATGGGAGCTCACGCTCCCGCCGGGAAGTCCAGCAAAATGGACTCAACTTCCTTATAGCGCGAAACCATGGTATTCGCGTATTCCGCCTCGCGGGAGTCCGGAGGAAGGTGCTCCGTCTCCAAGGGTGTTTCGCGAAGTGGAGCAATCGGCCTCTGTTCTACAACGGCATCGGCCATCGTTTCCAGTCTCTTCGCTAGCACCGAGCGAATCCTCAGCAGTCCCTGGCTGGTAACCAAATCGCGGTCCTGCGTCCGCTCCAACACAGCCAGTTCATTCCAAAACAATGAACCCGAGGTGAGTGCAGCCCGGAGCATGGTTTCGCCCGCGGCCTTGTGGCCTTCGTGGTCCACACCGAATTCGTAAAGCACGGCTTCCCGCAAGTTTCGAATTTCGGTAATCCTCGCGCTTACATCGTGACGCAGTCCGTCGATCCGAGAACCGAGGTCGGGGGACTGCACCTCTGTGCCAGAGAGGGAGAGGAGCTGAGCTTCTCCTTGCAGGACTGATGCGAGAGCTTGTCGCATCATGGTGATCGTCCGGACCGGCCAGACCTGATCGAAGACGAACCACATGATGGTCAGCGCGAGACCGATGCCGACGAGCCGGTCGCGTGCGGGCGCCAGTTCCGTGGGAGCGCTCGACGTAGCGAGGGTTACGGTGAAGAAGGAGAACGCGATCTGGAGCCCGATGTATCCGAATCTACGGCCGGCAGCGCTCCACGCCGCAATGAAGGTGACGGCTGCAACGAGGCCGGAGAGCGCGGTGATGGAGTCCATGTGTGGAAAGAGGAACACGATCGAGCCTAAGCCCAACAAGAGCCCGCCCACGATTGCCCCGGCCAGCCTGTGCGCCAGCTTCTGCTTCATGGCTCCCGTCGTGGTCAGGCCGGAAACCAGGACTGTGGTGACCGCCGTAGAGATTTCGGGATAGTCCAGCGCGTGGTACAGGATGTAACAAAGGGTCGCGCAGAAACTAAGCTTCAAGCCAAACGTGAATGTACCGCTCGCCTTAAGCGCCCCGGGTATGAAAAAAGGAACCTTTTGAGCCGGGAGGACTATTAGCTTCTTGTCGTCCGGATCTCCGGAATCGACAGGCATCGCCATCATGGTTTCCAGGATTTCTTGTACTCGGCTCAACGGCAGAATTTCTGATCGTGGCTCTCGGACGAGTTCGGGCGGCGGAGCGTAGCTGGTGGCCCGTTCCGAAAGACGATCGGCGATCCATGCGCAGCGTTCGCGCAGGTGCGGGTCGTCAGTGGAAGGGTGGGCGGCTCCGAACGCGGCGGAGACATCCACGAGCTCGGCGAGGAGGGTAATGCGAACGCGCATTCCCACGGGGAGGCCCTTCGGATCCAGATTGCGTTGAACGATGACCTGATAGAGCTCCTGCATCCCACGTTGTCCGGCCAACGCCAAGCGTGCCACCGGCAAGTAGGCGGCGAACAGGTCGTCCGCCGACGCGCCCCTCGCATAAGCGCGAAACATTCTTTCAAGGGCGCGATACCGGTTCCTGCGCTCCTCTTGCAAGCGCTCGACCGCATTCCTCGTCGCGAAAAGGTATTCGATAAAAACGGCGCAACCGAGAGTGATCCCTTCTGCCGCTATCAGATAGAGAGAATTCTTTACAATCCTGTCTGCAGGCGTCTGGCTTTCCCAAAGGGCAATGACTGTGCAATAGAGAAGTCCGAGTGTGGGAGCCAGAGGAGCAAAACTGCTAGCCTGCGTAAGCACGCCGGCGACGAAGGTGACTCCAGCCACGCTGAGAAGCCGAACCATCGGGTCGTTGTCGGTCCCCATCACAACAACCAACTCCACGAGCACGGCCACGCAGCCGACGCTCAGTGAAAGTAGGGCGGATCGCAGCGAGATCGCAGGGGATTCGCGTCCGACCACGAAGATGATGTAGAGCGCCAGGTTGACAAATGGCACTTGGAGAACGAGTAGTAGAATCAGGGCCAAGACAACAGTCAGGACGACTCGCACGGAACTCGCGAGCCGTCCCGGCGTCGGCTGCAAGTCTTCCAAAAGCCACTTGTACCATTGGCCGACTGATGGAAGAGGCGCCGTCAAGAAGAATTACCTTACGACCGTGACGGCTGTGGCTCCGAGGCGAAAGAGCGTGGGATCGGGATCCTTCACCCTAACCCGCACAGGGAATCGTGATGAGAGATGGACCCAATTCAAGGTGCGCTCGATTTGTGGCAAGCCTGCCTGAACCGTGCCGTCTTCCGGAAAGACTCCATAGCCGATGCTTTCGACGACACCGTGGAACTTGCGGTCCGGATGTCCCATCAGGAAAACGTCGACCGTCGAGCCGATGCGCACGTGTTTGAGTTTGGATTCGCGATAATTAGCGACCACGTACCAAACGGTTGTGTCAATGAGTGTGAACATCGCCGCGCCCGGACGCGCATAGGCGCCCAAGGAAATGTTCATGTTCGTCACGTAGGCGTCAAACGGCGTAACCACCCGACACCGCTCCAGGTCCAGGCGCGCCTGATCAACCCTTGCCGCCCTCCCGGGCCTTTCCGACATGAGAGTGTCGAGAGTGTCCACGTTGTGAATGGCCTGGCCGAGCCGGGCTGTCGATTCGGAGGCGGCCGCGTCCGCTTCCATCCGGCGCAGGACCGATTGTTCGTGCTGGGCTTCAGCTTCTCGGAGAGCGGCAACCGCATGGTCATAGTTTCCCTGCGCGGTTCGCACGGCTGTGTTCGCTTGGTCGACCTGGTCTACGGTGACGTACTGTTTTTCGAGCAAGGGCTGCACCCGGTGCAGGTTATTGGTCGCATATGTGAGCTGCGCATCCGCTGCGGCCACGTTTGCCTTGGCCCGGTTGACGGAGGCGCTGGCAACATTCACGCCGCTCCCGGCGGTTTTGATTCCGGTCTTCGAATTGAACTCGGCGGCGGCGGCGGCTTCGACGGCGCTCTTTTCGGAAGCGATTTTTCGTTTTGCATCGATGATCTGCTGCTCCAGCGCTTCCTGGTCGGACAGCGCCTGCTGCAATGCGTATTCATACGGCCGAGCGTCGATTTCAAACAGGAGGTCGCCTTTTTTCACGAAGGCATTGTCTTTGACAGGGAGCGCAACAAGTTTCCCGTTAACCTCCGCAGTGATCTCAATGAAGTTAGCGCGCACACTGGCGTCGTCGGTGCGGGGCTGGTAGTCGGTGATTACTACGGCTGTGAGCAGCAGGAGTATCGCGCCCGCAATGGTGATTGTCTTGATCCACTTCCCGATGCGTCTTTTTGCGAGTTTTGGCGTGGTTGGTTCCATCATCCACCTACCGAAAAAAAAACACCCACAGCCCGCAGGCCAAGAAGACCACTACGCACGGATAGAAGATCGCAAGGTGCCCGACTTCGCTCTCCAACTGGTACTTCAGGAGGAAATAACGCACTACGAACGCGAGGGCCACCGCCGCAATGATGCAGACCATCCAGGCGGGAAAAAAACTGCCGAGCACGTCGATCGCGGGCGCTCCGCTACAGCCGGCACACGAGAGGCCGAGTGTCAGCACCTTCAGGATTTCCTTAGTCTTCTTCACTTTGTGTCCTCATGCTGTGCTGACGATGTCGCCGGCGGCTGATTTCGCAGCAGATTTCCGGTGACGAACTCGAGGTCCACCGCTCCCAACAACAGTTCGGAGCGGGCCGCGACGCTGGACAGGCGCGCCTGCGCCAGCTGCCGCTGGGCAGTGACGACATCGACCAAAGTCCGGACGCCGTACTTGTAGGCTTCGATCGACGCGTCATACGAGGTGGAGGCCGACTGCAGAAGCGCCACGGCTGCGCGCTGCTTTTCGACCGCAGTTCGAAATCCGATGTAGGCGGACCACACTTCACGCGTTGTGCGATCGTGGAGATCGATCATTTTGTCCTGTTCCTCTCGCTTTTTGGACTCCACCTCCCTCAGCGCGTGATTTCTGGCGCCGCCATCAAAGATTCTCCACTGGACCGCAAGGGCGGCGGACCAGGTCGGCTGGCTCGCATTTCCTAAGGGGCCAGAGTCGGATTTGGGCCAGAGGGAGGTCTGCGCACCGGAAGCGGAGAGCGTGATCCGCGGACGGTAGTCCGCGCGCGCGGAGAGTACCTCATCATTGGCCGCGCGGATTTCAGCAGCTTGTTCGGCCAGATCCGGGCGCGACTGAATGGCGCGATCGATGAGTGCGTCGATTGACATGGTCAGTGTCTCCGGAAGAGGGGCATTTTGTTGCGCGTCGATCAATATATTCGGCGTGGGCTCCACTCCGATTTCTTCGGTCAGCTGTACACGGGCGACCATTTCGTCGCCCTGGGCGGACTCCAAATCGAAGGTGGCTTGGGCCGTCTCCGCCCGCGCGTTAAGCACATCGGGCATCGTGGAACGACCGTTGGCTAGCTGGAACTCGGAGGCATCTTGCGTCGTCTGTGCCGTCTTCAGAGTCTCGCGTGCAGCCTGCAGCCGTTCTTGGGCCGTGACTAGGTTGTAATAGGCAGTCGCAACGCGAAATGCCACTTCCTGATTTGTCTGGATGAAATTGGCCCCTGCCGCAAGCTTCTGCGCAACTGCTGCATCAACTTTGGCCTCCCTTTTCCCAAAATCGAACAGGAGATAATCCAGAGTTATTTCCGGTTGAGCGAAGGGGGCTTCCACCATCGAGTATCCTTTCGGAATAATCGCGGCGGGAAAGGGGTTGATCTGGCGCGAATCCCCGAAAGCGGCGATACCGACAAGAATCGGAAAATATTCGCTCCTTGCAATGCCGAGAGACTCCGCACTCTGCTTGGCTCGTTCCCAGGCGATTCGCGTGGTTGGGTTGTTTTGCTCGGCGATATCGACGAGTTCCGCGAGCGAATACGAATGAGCCGCGTCAATCGCGGCGATCTTATTCTTCGGAATTGCGCGCGAAGCACAGTCCGAGGCGTATTGGGGCGTTGATGCGACCGCGGAGCATTGTGCTTGGCATGTGCTCGCGCCTGCGACTCCGAATAGAAGCCCGACGGATAAACCGCGAATGAGGGTGCCGCCGCCCTTCCGGGGCATCTTCGTGAAGATAGGAATGATTCTCTGCCGACGCAAACCTGGAAGCGCTGCTCGAACGAGGTGTTTCAGCATATGTCGTCGTCGGCGGCGTCCTTTCCCACCTGATCCAAACGGTTGATGCGGCGACGACCGGCCGCTACTGAAAAGCAAGCTTCCGAATATCGATTGCGACCAGAACCGGGTTGGGGATCTTGCGCTTGTTCTCATCAAAGCCCACAACTCTGCGCGTAGTCGGGACCTTGATGCCGTCAAACACTCGATAGTCATAGGCGTAGTTCAGACCCCTAGCTCCTCCCATCACGTCGACGACATATTCGTGCCTTCGCAACAATCCATCGGGACCAAAGTACGAAACTTGTTGCTGGCAGTGGCTGGCGATCGTGGACGGGAAAATGGCTTTCAGCGGGCGCCATTCCTCGCCATCTTCCTGCCAAGGTGGCAACTCCTCTGTGATGAATGCCGGATGGGCGTAAAGAAACGGAATGGTCAGATAGGTCCAAAGGGCATAGCTGTTGAAGTATGCGATCTGCAGCTCGTCCCACGGGCTTTCGAACGATTGACCATCGAACGCCGTCCGCGGATCATTTCTGCTGTCGAGCCTTCTGCCTTGCTCGTCCTCAATGGCAACTCGGCTTCGCGTGAAGACAAAGCGACGATTCTGACCGATGAAATGCGTGACGAGGCGCTCGAGGTGCAAGCTAAGTTCGATGCGGATGTCTTTCAAAATGTCCGGCTTTCCTTTGATCTGCCAGACGGCGCCAGTTACCGACACACTCGCGGTTAGCGAACTCAACTGGTTCCAACGGTCGAGACCGCCGTGGGCTTCCGTTGCGAACTTCAAGAGGCTGTTCATGACGATGGTTTGATCAACCGTCTCAGAGTGCAAATCAAGAAGCGGACTGTAACTGCCGTGGGCACAGCTGTCTTGATGAAACGGGTCATTTTTGTCGGGTTTGACCGCGTCTCTCCCAACGTCGTCTTGGAACATTTCGGTTTCGACGTTCCCTTCATTTGTGAGCAGATCTGAACAAAAGAGTCGTTTCTTTCAAGATTCCAGGCTGGCGGGTAGTTAACGTTTCGTAGTATCCGGCCGCTAATCGCAGAGATCCGTTGCGAATTTTTGGAAACAAGTGCGAGATCAGAAAAGTGATGAGGAAATGCGCAAAAAGACTTTGCAACTGCTAAGCATGACGTGCCTTGCGTCCCAGCGTGCTGCTACCAGGTGGCGAATTGTTTCATGGGACGAGCGGGGCAGATCAACCGTTGCGGAGCTTCCGGCGCAAACGATTTTGAGGAGGCGGTAGAGACCGCGGTGGTCAACAAACGTGCAGAGGCACCGGCCTGATCTCTGGCTGGAAAGCGTTTGAATGGCCCCTCGTCTAAGGGATTCAACTTCTGAACACGATCCAGGACGTCTAGGCGAGTCCGGAAGTTACATTCAGAGGTCGCAATTGGCACCGGCGGTTTTCGAAGCTGCGGAATCAACTTCAGCCATAAAAGAAGGAGAACAAGAATGAAATCAGAATCTACGCAAACCAAACCCAGCATCGTGTTCTGCCACGGGCTCTGGGCGGACGGCTCGTGCTTTAGCAAAGTGATCCCCGCACTTCAGGCGGAAGGTCACCAGGTGATAACCGCCCAGTACGCGCTCAACACAACCGCTGATGACGTCGCCACCGTAAGAAGCGCGATGGGGCGGGTCAGCAGCCCTGCCATCCTTGTCGGTCACTCTTACGGCGGAAGCGTCATCACTGGTGCCGGAACCGACGACCGTGTCGCGGGGCTGGTCTACATCGCCGCGCTCGCTCCGGACGCCGACGAGACATCTCAGACACAGCAGTCTAACTTCCCGAAGACGGACGTCTTCTCGTACATCGAAGTCGCGGACGGACGTATCTGGCTGCTTCCGGAAGGCATCGACTGTTTCGCAGGCGATTTGTCCGAGCAGGAAAAGAAGCTCGTTTGGGCGACCCAGTGCGTGCCGGCTCCCGACCTGTTCAACGCGAAAGTCGGAGGAACTGCCTGGAAATCGAAGCCAAGCTGGTACATCGTCGCCAAGAACGACCGCACCGTCCACCCCGACATGGAACGGTTCGTTGCTAAGCGGATGGGCGCCAAAGTGACTGAGGTTGCCAGCAGCCACGTCCCCATGCTCTCCCACCCCGACGTGGTGATCGATGTAATCCGTGCCGCCGCAAAAGCGGTTGGAGCACGATCCGCAGCCGCGTCGCAATAGGCGTTGTAGATCGCGCCTAGAGCTAGTCGCCAACGGCGAATGAAGCGTACTCCGTGAAGGTCTGGAACTCTGATGAACACGACGACCGAACAGAACAAACGACTCGTTTTGGAGGGCTTCGACACGTTGTTTAACAGGCGTGACTACGAAGCGGCAAAACGCTACTGGTCTCCCAACTACATCCAGCACAGCGCGCATATCGAACCGGGCCGTGACGGCCTGTTCAATCTAGTACGTAGCGCTCCGCCCACATTGAAGTACGAACCAGGTCTGATTGTCGCTGAAGGAGACTATGTAATTGTTCACGGGTGATTCAGTGGTCGCGGTTCACTTGTGAATTGGATTGCTGCCGACATCGTGCGAATCGAAAACGGTGTTCTTCAAGAACACTGGGATGTGCTCCAGGACGAGGCCACCGAGGAACAATCCAAGAGCAAAGCACCGATGTTTGGGACGCGTTTCCCGAAAATGAGCCGAGTTGCTTGATATGAACGAACGTGCACCGCAAGCGGTTCCCGCGCAAGTAAGCGAATCCAAGGGGACAAATCTTGCCCGAGAGCTGTTCACGAGTAACTTCTGGTTGTCTGGCCTTGCGATGCTCAAGTACATTCCGCGTTCATTCCGTGTGCAGCAGGTTGACGGGATGGCTTTCTTCACGGACTCGAAACACCACGAGTTTCGGAACAGGGTTCTTCGGATCACTTCTACTAACCCACGCCAATGGGGAACGATGAATGTGTCGCAGATGTTGCGTCATCTCAATTTGGCGTGCGGCGGTGCGCTTGGCTTCTACAAACTTCGCGACGAGAGCAATCTCATATCGCGAACTCTGTTTCGATGGATTCTGGTGGACTGGTTCCCGGAGCAGCCCTTGGGACTGCGACTGCCAAAAGGCTTCAAGATTCCCCACCGCGCGGAATTCGACTTCGACCGTGAAAAGCAACAGCTGCTGAAAATCGTGGATGCTGCGTGGCATGCAAGATCACCCGACGATTCGGGACCGCACCCGATGTTCGGAAAAATGACGTTCTCCGAATGGGGAAAGCTTCTTCAAATCCACATCGATTACCACCTGAAGCAATTCGTGGCCTAGAGTTGCACTTCATCGGGATCATAGAGGGGCGATATGAACGCAACATACAGAGCAATCGAACTCTCGGGGCCGGAAAAATTCTCGGAAGTAAGAAAGCCGCTTCTCGATCCCGGTCCCAATCACGTACGCATTCGCGTGGAGGCATGTGGCGTCTGCCACTCGGATTCGGCCACGGTAGAGGGACTCTTTCCGATCGACTGGCCGCGCGTTCCCGGGCATGAAGTGGTCGGGCGGATCGATGCCCTTGGTTCCGGTGTCCAGGGCTGGACGCTCGGTCAGCGTGTGGGAGTCGGATTTCTCGCCGGTTTTTGTGGCTACTGCGAATTCTGCCGCAACGGCGATCTCGTGAATTGTCGGAACCAGGAATATACCGGCATTCATCATGATGGCGGATACGCCGAAGTGATGATCGCAAAGGCGAGCGGGCTCGTGTCGATTCCCGACGATCTATCCTCTGCCGATGCGGCGCCGCTGCTGTGCGCGGGAATCACGACCTTCAGTGCCCTGCGAAACTCACCGGCGAGGGCTGGCGATGTTGTCGCTGTGCTCGGTATCGGCGGGCTTGGTCATCTGGGGGTGCAATACGCGCGGCATATGGGTTTCGAGGTCGTTGCGATTGCCCGTGGCGCCGACACAGCAGAATTAGCCAAGAAGCTAGGCACCCACCACTACATTGACAGCTCTGCTACGGACCCTGCCGCGGCGCTGCAGGCGCTCGGCGGCGCCCAGGTGATTCTGATAACCGCATCGGGAGGAAAGACGGTTGCCGCCACGTTTAAGGGACTGCGTCCGGGCGGCGTCTCAATCTCCGTTGGCGTCGGACCCGAGCCGATTGAGGTCACCGGTATGGATCTCATATTCGCCGAGCGAAAGGTTGTAGGGTCGCTGACGGGAAACCCGGCAACTGGTGATGCAACGCTGCGTTTCAGCGCGCTGAGTGGCGTGTCGCCGATGATTGAGACGGTCCCCCTCGACCAAGCGGCCGCCGCCTACGCCAAGATGATGGCCGGGAAGGCGCGCTTTCGTATGGTGCTGGTCACAAAGAATGGGGCTGGTCAGAATGCGCGTTGAAGTGAAATGAACCGAGCAGAGCAAGAAGGAGAGGAATATGTCTACGCCATCAAGATCCAAGATGAATGAGCTTCAAACAGGCCCCGGTCAGCCCACCTCTGAATGGGGCTCGGTTGAAGAACTGTTTGGCAAGCAGAGGGCAAACTTTGGCACGGACGTCACGAAGACTTACGAATGGAGAGTCGATCAGTTGGATCGCCTTATCCGCATGCACAAAGAGAACTTTAAACGTTTCGCCGACGCCTCAAGCAGAGACTTCAAAACCGCATCCCAGGAAAACGTCTTCGAGGCCGCTGCCCCGATCGCAACCGCCGAATACGCAAAGTCGCAGCTCAAAGAATGGATGAAACCTGTCGAAGCTCCCCTTCCAAAGTTCCTCGCAGCATCCGGTCATAAGGGAATGGTGTACCGCGAGCCTTACGGGGTGACGCTGATTATCTGTCCTTTTAATGGACCGCTTCTGCTATCGTTGCGCCCCGCAGTTGCCGCTCTATCGGCCGGCAATCCCTGCATCCTAAAACTCTCCGAAGCTCTGTTAGCAACCGACGAGTTGCGCCTGGAATTGATTCCCAAGTACTTCGAGCCGGAGGCCCTGAGCGCCGTGGTCGGTGGCCGGGAAACGGTGACGAATTTGCTGAAGCTCCCGTTTGATTTCATCTTCCTGACCGGCAGCGTAGGCGTGGGTAAAGTGGTGATGCGCGCTGCTGCCGAGCACATCACGCCGGTGTTATTAGAGTTGGGAGGGCAAAACCCCGCCATCGTCGATCAAACGGCGAACATTCCAGATGCTGCTAAGAAAATCGTTTGGGGCGCGATGGCATGGGGCGGACAGTGGTGTACATCGCCTGGCTATGCAGTGGTTCATGAGTCTGTTGCAGCAGCGTTCGTTGCCGAATGCAAGAAAGCTGTTGTGGAACTCTACGGTGCAGACCCTAAGAACAATCCAGACTATTCACGTGTCATAAGCGCTGCGGCTGTAAACAGACTGGCGTCGCTGATCGATCCCGGCAAGGTGGTTTATGGCGGCAGGTCCGATGCCGCAGCTCGCTACCTTGACCCGACCATCCTTTACCCGATTTCCTGGTCCGACAAAATAATGGAAGACGAAATCTTCGGACCTATGCTGCCTATCCTCACGTATTCCGATCTGGGTGCGTTAATCACAAAGATCAAGTCGATGCCGAGGCCCTTAGCCGGCTACGTGTTCAGCCGCGACCAGAAGGCGATCGACGGCGTGCTGACCTCTCTCTCTTTCGGAGGGGGCGCAGTGAATCAGACCAATGTGTTCTTGTTCATTGAGTCGATGCCTTACGGAGGAGTAGGAACCGCCGGTATCGGAAATTACTACGGGAAGTATGGTTTTGACTCTCTTACCCACGCCAAGTCTGTGCTGGTATCTCCACCAGACGTGGCAATCGACCACTTGTTTCCACCTTACACGAAAGAAAAAGTGCAAGCGCTGAATCAATGGTTTGAATACTGAGCAGCGGTTGGACCGCGCTCACTGGGAGGAGATATATGGTCTTAGCTGGTATCAAGGTAGTTGTACAAGCCAGCTTGTTGCGGCGCTAGCCCCTGGGGCGCGAGTGGTTAAAGCGCTGAATAACATGATCGTTCCTAACTTGGAGGCCGATCCCATCGTCAACGGGGCGAGGCGGGTCGCATTTATTTCGGCGGACGACGACGGCGCGAAGAAGCGAGTTGAAACCTTACTCGAAGGTTTAGGCTATTCAGTCATTGATCTTGGAAACCTTCGCGATGGAGGGCTGATTCAGCAAGCAGGTGGCCCTCTCGCAGGGCGACCTTTGTTGGAGCAAGGAGAACACCATAAGTGAAAGCCATTCATCTCACCGCGTACGGTAATCCAGCCCAAAGCTTAAGGATGGTCGAAGTTTCGGAACCAAACGCCCCGTCTGCGAGCGAAGCTCTCGTGCGTATGGAGTATGCGCCGATCGACTACAGTGACCTCCTTTTAGCGAACGGAGTGTACTTTCTGAAACCGAGGCTTCCTTCTGTCATTGGAGGTGAAGGTGCGGGAATTGTGGAGGCGATCGGGCCGGGCGTGACCAGCGTCAAGGTGGGCGATCGCGTCACCATCCCTTTCGGAACATTCACCTGGTCTGAAAAAGCCCTCGCTCCAGCCCAAGGCCTTTTCGTCGTCCCTCCTTCAGTCGATGCCAAGACCGCCTCGATGCTAAATATCAACCCTACGACCGCAGTTCTTCTCTTGGACGAATTTGTAAAGCTAAAGCCAAAAGACTGGATTGTATTAAACGCAGCGAATTCCCACGTTGCGCGATGCCTGATCGCGATTGCAAAATCGCGCGATCTGAACGTTGCAGGTATTGTGAGACGGCGCGAACTTATTCCAGAAATTGAAAAATTGAATGTTGATTTCGTTGGCGTCGAATCGCCGGAACTCGCAAAGCAAATTCAGACTGCAACAGGCGGAATGCCAATATCCCTTGGTCTCGATGCTGTAGGTGGTCCGGCAACAGCGACGTTGGCAAGCGTGCTCTCTCCGAGAGCTCATCTCGTCAGCTATGCGTGGCTCAGTCGTTTGCCTATTCACGTGCCGCAAGGCGATCTCATCGGCAAGAGGTTGAATATCCACGGCTTTTGGATGTATTACGAAGAGTATCTCCCCAAAATGCGAGCGGCACTGACTGAGGCGACAAAAGTAGTCGCTTCTGGCAAATTAAGTTTGCCAATTACCGCAACATATAAACCGTCCCAAATCAAAGAAGCAATCGAACACTCCGAGAGTGGTGGCAAGGTTCTATTGGATTTCAATTACGCAAAGTAGGACTTGCCAGAAATGACGCTTCATTTTATGACTGAAGCGATGACCAGTCATCACAACCATCTGTGAGGGCGAGTGAACATAGAAGCCAACAGAGTTTGCAATACGGAAGGTACTCCATCATGACCGGACAGTGACTGTAGGGTTCTCGCTAGCTGGAGCGCTCGATTACCTCCTGCTCGCCGGAAATCAGGGCCAAGTCTGCCATATGCAAGAAAAGCCCATGCTCTACGATGCCAACGATAGAATCGAGCTTTGCGGCCATCGTGTCTGGGTCCTCGATGAGCACGCCGGAACAATCGAGAATGAGATTCCCTTCGTCTGTCATATAGCGTGTTCCGTCCCGATTCACTCGGACTGTTGGCGTGAACCCGAACTCTCGAAGCGCGTCGCCAACCAATGCAGCCGCCATGGGGATCACTTCAACTGGCAACGGAAAGCGGCCTAGCTTCTCGACCTGCTTCGATTCGTCGGCAACAATAACGAACCGCTTCGACGCGCTGGCAACAATTTTTTCTCGTAGGAGCTTGCCGCCGCCTCCTTTGATCAAAGCCAGGTTCGGTGCGACTTCGTCGGCTCCATCAACTGTGAGGTCCAGGCTTCGGCACTCTTCAAAGCTGACGAATGGTATTCCGTAGCTTCGTCCGAGGTGTTCGCTATCCTCGGAACTCGCGATAGCGCGAATCTTCAGGCCTTGGTCACGTACTCTTTGGCCAAGAAGCTGGATCCAAAGAGTCGCCGTTGACCCAGACCCCAAGCCGACCGTCATTCCGGACTCAACCAACTCCAGGGCACGTTGCGCAGCACGCAGCTTCTGGCGCGCGTGGTCGCCGGCCTCGCTATTGGTAGCCATCGATATGCCTTCCTAAGCTCCCCCTAAGAGTGACGAACGATTCTCAAAATCTTCCAGACATTGACATATTGTGACACTCGGCGGCGGGAGGCCCTGACCGCAGCCACTTGCGGTCGGCTCGTCAGTACGCTACCCATCGTCACGCTTGACTCGCAGCATCGGCATGCTTTGCTTCCATCCGCCCGATCTCTTGGTTCAGACGGTCGGCGATTTTGTCTCCCCGGACGTACACGTGTTCTTCACGAGAAATTCACTCAGTCTGCGCCGGCCGGCATCTCCCCGCCGGTCCAGTGGAACGACGGCAATGCGAGCTACAATCTCCGGGAGGTCGTTCCGGTCTAGCGTTCCCCAAAGATGCTTCGTCTCATCAAGGACAAGAAGTTCGCCGATAGATTCTACTTTAAACGGGATCATTGGGCTTCAAGAGGTCTAAACTCGGCTCACATTCGTATGGCGCGCGGAAAGATCGTATCCGAGCCCCCTCGACTAGCATCCAAAGCAGCGAAACATTCCCTAGGTCTCGGCGGATCATTGAAAACTCTTATTAAGAGCGTTCAGTGGCTCTGGAAGGAGGCGTACGATGGCATGGCTTGGCAAGCAACTGGTTTGTCTAGCTTTGTTGGCGTTGCTCTGGGCTTCTCTAACTACAACGGGTCCTGCAGCCGGGGTGAATCGCCCGCTACGTCCCCCACGTCGCGGCTCCCAGCCGATACCGCAACCGCTGAGCACAGCCGGCGAAGGCCTGCTGCGGACTCTTGTACAGGCCGGAGAGTTATCCGAGTTGAGGTGGCCCGACTTTGGTGATTACAGCGCGCAAGTCGCCAAATTTTATGAAGCCAATGACTATGCCCTGTTATGGGCAAGGGGAATGCAGGCGACACAGCAGGCGCAAGATGTCATTGCACTACTCCGTCAGGCAGAACAAAAAGGGCTTTCCGCGGAAGACTACGATGGCCCGCGCTGGGAGGCACGACTCGCAAAACTCAAGCCTGCGACACAGCAGCCTGACGAACAGGACGCTGTGCGGTTTGATGTTGCGCTAACGGTTTCACTGATGCGGTATATCTCCGACCTTCACATAGGGAAAGTCAATCCCCAGCGTTTTCATTTCCAGATCGATGTTACGCAGAGAAAATACGACTTACCGGAATTCTTGCAAGAGCATGTCGTCAATGCCGCGGATGTCTCGACCGCGCTGGCACAAGTCGAACCGCCCTATCCAGGCTATCAGCGGACCATTCGCGCATTAAAGACCTATCTGGAACTGGCTCGTGAGGTTGACGGAGACATGCTTCCGGAGATCAAGAAGCCCGTCCAGCCGGGAGAAACTTATCCTGGTGTGCCGCGACTCGTGCGCCTTCTTCGCCGCGTT
>Ga0307478_10001558_pt1 | contig 19564 bp, 16 predicted proteins | sample atmos_gasesECM4C_2_FD_203713 | JGI IMG/M metagenome (GOLD analysis project Ga0307478, IMG submission 203713) | Hardwood forest soil microbial communities from Morgan-Monroe State Forest, Indiana, United States - atmos_gasesECM4C_05 | ecosystem: Environmental > Terrestrial > Soil > Temperate... | reverse complement strand
CCAAAGAAACCATCCAGATCGAGCGCCGCTTCGGCGCCACCACGTGTAGGAGCGGGAATCGCGATCGTCGGGCGCATCCGGTAATAATTCGGCTCGCCAAAAGGCACGACGACATTCAATCCGTCCATGGCACCACGCTGAAATAGCACCACCATCTTTTTCTTGTTGGGCGCGGCTGTGCCGGCGACGGCACGTTGCAGAAACGACGGCAGCGCCGCCATCCCCACCATCGCGATGCCGCCACTCTTCAAGAAATATCGCCGCGAAATGGCCATTGTCGTTCTCCCGTTGTAGAGAAGCCGCTGCAGTGCGGCTACCGCCGTTGAAATTCCGGTGCGCCAAGCACCAAACCGACGATCAGACCTTCATTCACTTCTTTCACTGGGTCGTCCAAACGTGCCTGCAAAATCAGCGGATCCTTAAGTCGCGCTTGCAAAGTGTCTTGAGTGGATTGCGCGACCTGTCCATCGAGAAATTCCTGCAGCGAACGCGCCAGCGCTGCGTTCGGATCCCTCGCCGCGTCGTCACCCAGCATCGACTTCAGATCCACCGTGGCGCCGCCCATCCTGTCGCCCGCGAACGCCAGCGAAAAATTCAGACGATTCAGAAGTGCTCCGGTATTGACCCAAGTCTCAGACTTGTCTGAATACCCCGTCGGCGGCTGGCAAAGATACAACGGTTCGCCCATGCGCGAGACCCACTGCGTGAGGGGCAGTGTGATCGTCACTTCCGCATTCAGCGCGCGAGCCGTGCTAGCCACCAGTTCGAAGGGAGTTTTCACCTTCGCGCGGTAAGCATCCTTCGACCAGAATTCGGGCGAAAAAACCATGGTCTTCAGCACGGCGCGAATGTCGCCGCCGCTCGACTCAAAACTCTTCGCCATGCGCTCCACCAGCGCCGGGGGCGGATTGTCCGAGACAAAGTGCCGCGCAAGTTCCGTGGAAATAAAGGAGGCGGTAGCCGGGCGGCCGGCTAGCATCTTCAAAGCTTCCTCGCCGTCCTTTTCGCCGCCGTAGTCAAAGGTACGACCCATCACCACTTTCTTGCCTGCGGCGTGGATCTTTTCATCGAAAAAAAATTGCGGATCCTTGCGCGGCTCGTGGATCGTCCAACCGGTCAGGCATTCGGCCATCTGGATTACGTCCAGCTGTGTGTAACCGCCGTCCACGCCGACGGTGTGCAGCTCCATCACTTCGCGGCCGTAATTTTCATTCAGGCCGCGTTCAGGCTTTTTTGCGGCAACCGGCGTTGCTCGGGCTGGGCCAGTTGCAGGGCCGGGAAAAGTCCCTGGTGTCGGCATCGAGCCTCCCACGAATGCTCCCTGGTATCGCGCACGTCGCAAATCCTTTTCAGCTTCCATTCGCGCGACCGCTGCTGGATCAGCACTTAAAAAATTGTCGAGGTAAAAGAGCATCGCCGGGCTCTTGGCGGTGGCAACCAGCAGATCCTGGAACTTGCCCATCGTGTGTGGCCGGATGGTGTCGCGTTCGTACGAAGTGAGCAGCCACTTATCGTCACCCTTATTCGCGAACACGTTGAAGTGGTTGAACCAGAAATCTTCCATCACGGCTTCGAGCTGGCGGTCGCTGTAAATGGCGCGATCCAATTTGGCCATGGAAAGATCCGCGATGATTCGATTCGGGCCCTGCAATTTCGCAAGTTGTTGTTGTGCCTTGTCAAGATTTTCGTTGCCAGTGACGATGACTTGCGATTCCGCGGTTTGCTGCTTGGACTTCAGTTGGTCTTGAGCCTGTTCTTTCGTGATTCCCTGCTGCTTGGCGACCTGTTCGGGACGCGGGTATTCCTCGAGCAGTTGCTTAGACGACATATTCAGCGTCGGATACCGTTGCAGCCGTTGATTCAGCGCTTGATCATCAATCGATTCCGGATGCAGCTGCTGATCGATCCACTTTTCCAATCCCATCTGACGTATCCGTTCGACATCGCCCGGACGCGGGCCGTACGCCAAACGGTTCAGCGCGTGGACAATCGCTTCATCCTCGGTGAGCTGTGTGATAGGGAGTTTGCCTTTGAATTTCTTGTCGAGGACAACGTGGTCTGGTTTTACGCTTGCTTCGCCCTCATTGTCTGCGCGTGCGTGCGGCACAGCCCAAATCAGTCCGACGACGAGCGTGGCACCCACCAGACTCGCCCCGAGAACGTCCAATCGCCGGGAGCGCCGACGAATTCGTCTTTTCTTCACTTGCCTGACCTCGGTGTGGCGTACGCACAGAGTTGCGGAGCTTTCTACTGGCCTCCAGTTTAACCCTGCCGAACATCAAAAGTTGCAGGTGGGCGCAATTCGTTAATAAGCGACGGGAAACGGAGTTGGGCAATCCGCAAGCGGTTAACGGACGAGGCTGCGTGCAGGGTGGCGATCGCGGTTTTGAGCGTCAAGAAGCTCTGCGTTATAAGCAGAGCCAAGAAGGACGACCACGGCGGTGAGATACATCCAGATGAGTAAGCCGATCGCAGCCGCGAGGCCGCCGTACACGACGTCGTACGGCATGCGCCGGACGTATGCCCCAAGAACGATATCCACGATCCACCAAAGAACGGTCGCCACTCCGGCTCCGGGCAGCAAATTTCGCACGCCGGGATGTCCTGGACGGCCAATGCGGTACAGCGCCACTAGAACAACCATAGAAAGAATAAATACGATCGCCGCTTGAATAACGAATCCAACAACATGAATCAGTAAAGGTTGACGCCCCAATTCCTGGAGAAGCCACGCACGTTCCTGCTTTCCAAAGACGGTCAGCAGGACGACAGCGAGAGCCGGCACGGTCGTCAGCAGCAGCAAAATCAGCGCACGCAAGGACGCCCGCCAATACCCTTGACGGACCGGATCTCCTTCGATGATGCGAAATCCCTCAATGAAGCCCGCCATCACTTGCGAACCCGCGAGTAGAGTTCCCACTAGCCCCAGTGAAAACCATTTCCAGGGATGCGCGACCTTGCGCACAAAATACTGCGTCACAATATCTTCGCTGCCGGGCGGGACGATAACTCTTAGCCGTTGGGGCAATTCGGTCAAAGCGTCCCGGAACGCAGCCTTGCTGCTCAAAATTCCCAGCGCGAGAAGAAGCATCGGGAAAAAGGCCAGGAACATATTGAACGCCACCGCCTGGCTCAGCGTGACGCAGTCCGGAAAGATCCGGCCCAATCCGCGAAATAGAAGTTTTAATACGCGTTGCATGAATGTCGTCGGCGGGATTATACGGTCTGTGCATCCCGGCCGTGCGCATTTTCTTCGGCTGATCCCTTATCAGGGTATGCGCGGCGTGAACGATGCTTCTGGGACAACGCCACACCGCAGTCCAATACGTCGCGCTATTCGCGTGCACAAGCCACAAAAATTTCGTGGATTGTGCTAGCCTCGTATGCAAAATGACGGGGCCACGGAACACGCTCAGTCCGCCAGTAGTGCGATGCCAGAGTGCCGGCCGGCAAACAGGAGGTCTTTGATGCCTCGCTTGGTGCGATGTGGATTGATTCAAGTGCATTGCGAGTGGTCGCCCGAGAAATATTCCATCCGCGATATTTCGAGGAAGATGCTCGAAAAGCACGAAAAGCTGATTCACGACGCCGCGAAGAAAAAGACGCAGATTCTGTGCTTGCAGGAGCTTTTCAACGGGCCCTATTTCTGTGCCGAACAGCAAGCGCGCTGGTATGAGATGACCGAGCCGGTTCCCGACGGCCCTACCGTCGAACGAATGCGCAAGCTGGCCAAGAAATACGAAATGGCCATGGTGGTGCCAGTTTATGAGCGCGAGATGACTGGGCTTTTCTATAACACCGCCGCGGTGATTGACGCCGACGGCAAATATCTCGGTAAGTATCGCAAGCATCACATTCCGCAGGTGGCTCCCGGATTCTGGGAGAAGTTTTACTTCACGCCAGGAAACACCGGATACGTGACTTTTCAGACGAAGTTCGCGCGCATCGGCGTATATATTTGTTACGACCGGCATTTCCCCGAAGGCGCGCGAGTCCTTGGACTGAATGGGGCCGAGATTGTGTTTAATCCGTCGGCGACCGTTGCCGGCCTGAGCGAATATCTATGGGAACTGGAGCAGCCTGCGCACGCCGTTGCGAATGGCTACTTTGTCGGCGCCATCAATCGCGTGGGCAAGGAAGCGCCGTGGAATATCGGCGAATTTTACGGCAAGAGCTATTTTTGCAATCCAAGGGGCAAGATTATCGCGCAGGCCAGCCGGGATAAGGACGAAGTGCTAGTTGCGGATCTTGACCTCGAAGAAATGGACAAAGTGCGCCAGACCTGGCAATTCTTCCGCGACCGGCGCCCAGAAAGTTACGGCGAAATCACGCGCACGCACGTGGGTGCGAAGTCGGCGAGCGCAGCGGACTGACGCGAAGAGGCGAAAATAGAAAAGCGAAGTTGGGAAATAAGGGACGCAGGCTTCATTCAAGACGCGGATGCGATAGTTAATTTTGTCTTTTCCGTTCTCTTGTAAAAGTTCGAGCGTGATCCGAGGAAAGGCTCATTCGAGATGACAACGACACCAAAAGTCACGACCACGCGCAGCGAGGAAGTGGTCCGCAAGCACAAGGAATTCATTTGGCCGGCGGTAACCAATTACTATCAGCACCCGCTCGTCGCCGACCACGCCTCGATGCAATATCTGTGGGACATCGAGGGCAATAAGTACCTGGACTTCTTCGGCGGCATCGTCACGATTGGCGTGGGCCACTGCAATCCCAAGGTCACGTCGAAAATCAAGGCGCAGGTGGATAAGCTACAGCACACTTCGACGCTATTTCCTAACGAAGCCGTCGTGGCTCTGGCTGAGAAGCTCGCCGAAATCACTCCCGGCAAGTTGCAGAAGAGCTTTTTCACCAGTTCCGGGACGGAAGCGAACGAAGCGGCGATTATGCTGGCACGGATGGCTGGGCCGAGTTACGACATCGTCGCTCTGCGCCACGCGTATTCCGGAGGCTCGGCGCTGGCGAAATCGGTTACGGCGCAATCGGCTTGGCGCAAAGGCGGGGTGATTAGCGTCGGCGTGTCGCATGCCGTAAACCCTTATTGCTACCGTTGCCCGTTGCACTTGACGTATCCATCGTGCAACGTCGCGTGCGCGAATGATGTTGAAAGCGTGATTCAGACTACGACGAGCGGTTCGATTGCCGCATTTATCGCCGAACCCATCCAAGGCGTCGGCGGATTCATCACTCCTCCTCCGGAATACTTCAAGATTGTCTACCGCATCGTGAAGAATTACGGCGGCCAGTATATTTCCGACGAAGTTCAGACCGGCTGGGGCCGCACCGGCAAGAAGTGGTGGGGCATCGAGCAATGGGAAGTCACACCGGACATCATCACGTCGGCGAAGAGTATGGCGAACGGTGTACCTGTAGGACTGACGATCACGACCGCCGAGCTGGCCGACAAGTTTCAAGGTCTGACGATTGCGACGTTTGGCGGAAACCCGGTTACGTCCGTCGCGGCACGCGCCGTGATTGAAGTGATCGAGGAAGAAAACTTGCGTGAGAACACGTTTGTCGTGGGCGGATACTTCCGCAAAAAGCTCGAGGAGATGCAGCAAAAATATCCGCTGATCGGCGATGTGCGCGGCATGGGCATGATGCAGGCGCTCGAACTGGTGAAAGACCGCCAGACCAAGGAGCCCGCGCCGCAGGAAACGAATCAGGTGCTGGAACGCGCACGCGCCAACGGGTTGCTGGTAGGCAAAGGCGGCATGTACGCCAATGTCATCCGCATGGCTCCGCCGATGAATATCTCCAAAGCCGACGTGGATGAAGCGATCCGGCTGCTCGACAAATCGTTCGGCGAGGTTAAACTTTAGCAGCTGAGGGAATCGAATATGGCGACGGCAACTACGACCGATCAACTTTGCAGAAATTACATTAACGGCGAGTGGGTGGAATCGAAGTCGGCGAAGATCGTCGAGAGGCGGAATCCGGCGAACACGGATGAAGTCGTGGCGCGCATCGCTCTTTCGACGCGCGAGGAAATGAAGCAAGCCATCGTTGCTGCCAAGGTTGCGTTTCCGGCCTGGCGCGAGATGCCCGCGCCGAACCGCGGCAAGATCCTGTTCAAAGCCACGCATATCATGCAGGCGCAAAAAGAAGAGCTGGCGCGGCTTCTAACTCGGGAAGAGGGCAAAGCGCTGAAAGACGCTCTCGGCGAGGTGCAACGCGCGATCAACATTCTGGAATTTGCGGCCGGCGAGGCGCGGCGTTTGAACGGCGAAACGCTCACCAGCGAGCTACCCAAGAATTTTTCTTACACGATCCGGCAGCCGCTCGGCGTGGTGGGCGCGATTACGCCGTGGAATTTTCCGGTGGCGATACCGATCTGGAAAATTGCACCCGCGCTGGTGTGCGGCAATACGGTGGTGTTAAAGCCAGCGGAGCTGACGCCTCTTTGTGCGATTCGCATTGCGGAAATATTCGAACAGGCGGGCCTGCCGCCGGGCGTTTTCAACGTAGTGCTGGGCATGGGCGAAGAGGTTGGCGATGAATTGGTCCAGAATCCTCACGTACAAGGCCTGACGTTCACCGGATCCACAGCTGTGGGAAGCAAGATCTATGCAGCAGGGGCAGAGCGGATGAAGAAAGTTCAGTGCGAGATGGGCGGTAAGAACCCGGTCGTCGTGCTGGCCGACGCGGATCTGCAACTAGCCATGGAATCCGTTCTCGCCGGAGCGTTTGCGTCCACGGGACAACGCTGCACGGCCACTAGCCGCGTGGTGATCGAAGAGAGCGTCGCTGACAAGTTCATCGGCATGCTGGTCGAGCGCGCTAAAAAGTTCGTAGTAGGTGACGGGCTGGATGCCGGCACGGACATGGGGCCTTCCGTAGACGAAGATCAATTCAACACGGTGCTCAAGTACCTTGAAATCGGCGCGCAGGAAGGAAAGTTGATGTGCGGCGGAGCGCGCTTGACCGGCCCGAAGTACGACCAGGGCTGGTTTATTTCACCGACGGTCTTCGACCGCGTTGCATGGGACAGCAAAATGGCGCAAGAAGAGATCTTCGGCCCGGTTCTCAGCATAATTCGCGTCAAGGATTTCGACGAAGCGCTGCAGGTTGCGAATTCGGTGCGCTACGGATTATCGAGCGCCATCTACTCAAGCGATCCCGCCAAGATTTTCGAATTTGTGGACAAGATTGAAAGTGGCATGACTCACGTGAATTCTCCGACGGTCGGCGGCGAGGCGCATGTCCCATTCGGCGGCACGAAACAATCGAGCATTGGGCCGCACGAAGTGGGACATGCGGCGATTGAGTTCTACACCGAGACCAAGATCGTTTACATCGACTATACCGGGCGCAAACGCGAATCGAGTCTCTACTAGATTTGCGGCCTGCGCTGCGGCGAGGTAAGCCGCTGCGCGAGCCGATGCATCTGCGACGGCAATGTTCCGGTTTTGCGTTTTGCGGTACGCCGCGGCCGGCGTCGCCTTCGCTTATTGAAAGGACATTCACCTGCCAGGACTATTTGACCGGGAAATATATCTGGACATTGAAACACTGAGAATTTCGAGCGAAGTGGATGGTGGTTGGGCAAACATTCGCGCTTTTGGACTGGCCGTCGCGATCACCTGGGACAAGGAAAAAGCCTTCCGTCGCTGGTACGAGGACGATGCCCTCGCATTGATCAGTGAACTCGAGCGTTTCACGCAGGTGATCACGTACAATGGCAATCGCTTCGATCTGGAAGTGCTACGTGCTTACGCTCCTGTAGACAGCCTGCGAAAACTCTCGCTCGACATTCACGAATTGCTGCACAAACAACTAGGGCGTCGCGTAAAGCTCGATCAACTTGCCAAAGAGACCTTGGGCACAGCCAAGAGCGGCGATGGGCTGCAAGCGGTAGAATGGTGGCGCGCCGGGCTGAAGGATCGCGTCGCGGAGTATTGCGAGCAGGACGTCGCCATCCTGCGCGACGTGGTCGAACACGGTCGCAGCAAGGGCTACGTGATTATTTCGTCGAAAGAAGTGCGTGTGCAATGGGATTAACTCGCTGCAACACTGCCGGTGGGCATCCACTTCATTTTCCGGGCTCACGCCGCTTTCGCGCGCTTCCGGCCCTCCCCGTCCGCTCCGTAGGCACACTGCTCGCTTGCACAATTGCTTTGTTGGGTTTTACGGGTGCCCGCGCCGCAGACGAGCGCTATCTTTGGAAATCAGTGCCGCAAGCACAATGCAAGGTAGACGACAAGACACCGCTCACCTGGAACGTCTATCAAACCTACAAGAAGAAAGAAGCGAATCTGGTGCTCTTGCTAATCGGCCACCGCTACCTCGCTCTGGATATCAAAGCCAAGCTCGTCTATGACGTGTTGCCTTCCGACCTGCAAGCGAAAGGACAGGATTTCGCGAGCGGCGATCTGTTCGTTAAGTCGCGTGTGCTGCCGACGGACAACTGGAGCCTTCGTGATGTCGGACCTGCGGAACTGATTAAGCTTACGCTTGGCGATTACGGCCGCGAGCTCTATGTGGAACTGCCGCATATGCCGGACATGCGCGCGTTTTATTAGTGCGCGAATGAGGCGACGCTCTTAGCTCGCGCGGCTAGCGCTGGTCTTCTGTTTCCAGGACATCGGCGGTAGGCCGGTATCAATTTCCGCCATTGTGATGCATCCGTGCACGGGGCAGACCAGCGCACACAAATTGCAACCCACGCATTCGTCTTCGATGATCTTCGGGACGTGAACTTCCATCCCGTTCGGATTGTGCTTGCCGTTTCCATTTTGCGCGTGGGCACATTCGATGCACTGGTGCGCGCCGTCTTCGCATGCGACGTAACAGAGTTGGCAGCCGATGCAAAGATCGGTATCAATTTTCGCGATGATTTTATAATTCAGATCCAGGTCGCCCCAATCCAGCACATTCGGAACGGCGCGGCCGCGAAAATCCTCGATGGTACGATAGCCGTGATCGTCCATGTACGCGCCAAGTCCATCGGCCATATCCTCGACTATCCGAAAACCGTAGTGCATCGCCGCGGTGCAGACTTGCACAGAGGTTGCGCCGAGCGCAATGTGCTCGGCCACATCAATCCAATTGCCGATACCGCCGATGCCCACGATCGGAATCTTTACCTTCTTGGCCACGCTGGAAACCAAGTGCAAGGCGATCGGTTTCACGGCCGGTCCACAATATCCGCCATGCGACGATTTCCCTGCCACATTCGGTCGCGGCGCAAATGTTTCCAGGTCAACACCCATCAGTGAGTTAATCGTGTTAATCAGACTGACGGCGTCTGCGCCGCCTCGCTCGGCAGCCAGGGCAATGTGCGTGATGTCGGTTACATTCGGCGTGAGCTTTGAAATTACAGGAGTCTTCGCCACTTCCTTCGCCCACGAAGTGATCATCTCCGTATATTCAGGAACTTGGCCTACAGCAGCACCCATGCCGCGCTCGCTCATACCGTGCGGGCAGCCGAAATTCAGTTCGAGCGCGTCGGAACCGGCGTCTTCGGCACGGCGGACGATGTCATGCCAAGTTTCGCGCTTCGATTCCACCATCAGTGACGCGATCACCAGGTGTTTCGGGTAACGCTTCTTCACTTCCGCAATTTCGCGCAGGTTCACAGCGATCGGGCGATCGCTGATCAGCTCGATGTTGTTGAGGCCTATCATCCTCACGCCGTTCAGATCAATGGAAGCATAACGAGAGGAAGTATTCTGAATGGGCTCGCCGATCGTCTTCCACACCGCACCGCCCCAGCCAGCGTCGAAGGCCCGCATCACCTGCCCGCCTGTGTTCGTGGGAGGGCCGGACGCTAGCCAAAAGGGATTCGGCGAGCGCAAACCGCAAAAATTGACGCTGAGATCTGCCATCCGTCACCTCACTGGCGCGGCGCGCCGAGCCACGCGTCAATTCCGTGCGCGGCGGCCATGCCTTCGGCGACCGCGTCCACCACTTCCTTTCCACCATTGACGCAGTCGCCGCCGGCAAAGAACTTCGCGTTTCCTGTTTGCCGGCGCTCGTTCACGATTACCGTGCCGTTTTCCCGTAAGGCAATCCCGGGTACAGCGCGAAGAAATTCCGTCACCGGCTTCTGGCCGATGGCGCGGACAACCATATCCACGTCGAGCGTGAATTCAGTGCCCGGGATGTTGATAAGCTTCCCGCGGCTTGCCCCGGAGGCCGGCTCGAACTGTGTACGAACACATTCGACCGCCGCTACCCTTCCGGCATCTCCCAGTATTCTGACGGGCTGCGTATGCCAGTGGAACACAACACCATCGAGTTTCGCGAGATCATATTCGTAGCGAAACGCGGGCATGTCCTGTTCGCCGCGACGATAAATGAGGTGCACAATTTCGGCGCCTAAGCGCTTCGCGGCAGTGACCACGTCGATCGCCGTGTTTCCGGCGCCGATACACGCTACGCGACGCCCGATGGAAATGTCTGGCAATGAGAGAACCTTGGTGGGCTCAATGAATTCCATTGCACCAACTACGCCCGTGAGATCTTCTCCCGGCAGGTTCAGATCCCATGTCTCGCCAAGTCCGACGCCAATGAAAATCGCGTCGAACTGCTTTTCGAGCTGACCAAAGGTGATGTCGCGGCCCACTGTCGTCTTCTGCCGGAACTCGACCCCGAGGCCGCGCACCATCTCCACTTCGCGCAGCGAATCCTTCGCACGCAATTTGTAGGCAGCGATGCCCAGTGTGTCCAAACCTCCGGGGAGTTCGTTGCTGTCGAAAATCGTGGCCCGATAGCCGAGCTTGGCGAGCTCCGCAGCACAAGCAAGCGACGCCGGGCCCGAACCAACTAAGGCGACGCGCTTGCCGTTCGGTGCCCCCGCATGAAAAAGTTCAATATTGTTTTCGAGGACGTGATCCACAGCGTAGCGCTGCAGTCTGCCAATTTCGATGGGCTTCTCTTCCTTTTCGTGCATTACGCAAGCGCCTTCGCAGAGAACTTCCGTGGGGCAAACGCGGCCGCAGCTATGGCCCATAATATTCGCTTCGAGTATTACGCGGGCTGAGCCGCGTAAATTATCAGTCGTGATCTTCTTGATGAAGGAAGGGACGTCAATGTGCGTCGGGCACGCCACGGTGCACGGCGCGTCAAAGCAAAAAAGGCAACGTGCTGCTTCGACGGCGGCCTGGCGCGGAGTCATGCGGGGCGAAATTTCCGCAAAATTCTTTTCGTACTGTTCGGGAGGCAGTTTGGGAGCAGTTTCGCGCAGCATCCTAGGCGTTCCGTCCATCCGCTGATTTTGAAAAGTGACGCCATTCTAGCACTGGGAGTTGCCCCGTTGGCGAAGGGATTCGACGGAGTGCAGCCTAAAACGCAGAACCGCGCCCTTGGAACTTGCCTGGACAACTGCTGGCCCAGGCACGCTGCAATCGAACGCGGAACCGGTGTAAGCTACAACGCTTCACGAGAATTCGAGGAGGGCTCCAGGCCATGCGGTTTGATACCGTGATTCGCAATGGCACGATTGTGACTGCGACGGACACCTACGTGAGCGACGTGGGCATCGTGGATGGAAGGATTTCGGTGATCGGAGCCGATTTGCCCGTCAATGCCGCGGGAAAACTGATCGAGGCGCGCGGAATGATGGTGATGCCCGGCGGGATTGATGTGCACACGCATCTGGACATGCCCTTCGGCGGAACGATGAGCGCCGACGATTTCGAATCGGGCACGATCGCGGCGGCTTACGGCGGCACGACGACGCTGATTGATTTTGCGATTCAGTACAAGGGTCAGACGCTGCGTCACGCATTTGAAACTTGGATGAAAAAGGCCGACGGCAAAGCGGTGATTGATTACGCGTTCCACTGCATCATCACGGATATTGCCGGCGCGCAACTCGACGAGATGAAGGCGTTCGTGCGCGAAGGAGTGCCGACTTTCAAATTGTTTATGGCCTATCCGGGCGTGTTCATGCTGGACGACGGGTCCATTTTCAAGGCGATGAGCGCGGCGGCAAATAGCGGCGGGATGATTTGCATGCACGCGGAAAATGGCGGCGCGATTGACGTGATCGTGCAGCGCGCGTTAGCCGAAGGAAAGCGCGCGCCGAAGTATCATGCTTTGACGCGGCCAGTGACTCTCGAAGCGGAGGCGACGGCCCGTGCGATCGCCCTCGCCGAAATCGCGGGAACGCCGGTGTATATCGTGCATTTGTCCTGCAACGAGGCTCTCGAGAAAGTGCGCGAAGCGCGCGATCGCGGGCTCCGCGTCTGCGCCGAGACTTGCCCCCAATACTTGTATCTCTCGCTCGAAAACATGGACGCGCCGGGATTTGAGGGAGCGAAGTACGTTTTCACGCCGCCACTGCGCGAAAAATGGCACCAGGAGAAACTCTGGCAGGGCCTGGCGAAAGATGATCTGCAAGTGGTTTCCACCGATCACTGCCCTTTCTGCATGAAAGAGCAGAAGGAATTGGGAAAGGACGACTTCACCAAGATTCCCAATGGCGGACCGGGGATCGAGCACCGCTTGAGCTTGGTGTACAACGGCGGCGTACATGGCGGAAAGTTTTCGCCAAACCGGTTCGTGCAACTCGTTTCCACGGCTCCGGCGAAGCTTTTTGGATTGTATCCGCGCAAGGGCACAGTCGCCGTCGGTTCGGACGCGGACCTGATTGTCTTCGACCCGAACGAAGAGCAAATCATCAGCGTGAAGACCCATCATATGCGCGTGGATTATTCGATGTTTGAAGGGACGCGCGTGAAAGGCGTGACCAAGACGGTGTTGTCGCGAGGCCGGACCATCATTGACAACGGACGGTTCACAGGGAAGGCCGGAGCCGGAGAATTTTTGAAGCGCGAGAATCCTGCGAGATTGTGAAAATGCGATTCACCGTGGAGGCGCAGAGCTCGCGGCTCGAGCGTCTCTCCCTAGTCGCGCGAGACGCCTGACACCCAGGGAATGCTGACCAAGCCGTCGTGCACCTGAACGTCCACAACGTCGCCGTCGGTGAAGCGATCGAAATCGCCACGGTCCACCGGGATGCGCTCAAAGCGCCTCCCCTCGCGCCAAGAAGTGACAATCAGCCGCCTGCTTGGCACCGGCCCCGGCATTGAGAATTTGCCGATCACGCGAGCCGTTTCAACATGTTGCGGCGAACGGTCGAGCGCTCCATTGCTAAACAGAAGGATTGCAAGCAGCCACGGCAACGGAATCAAGCCGTAATAAATGCGCTTCAAAGCTTCCACTTCCATATGGCGAAGGGCGCGGCGCTCAACGAGCATGCCCAGGCCAAGCGTAAGAAAGAACACGACACCAATGAAGATCAAAATGCCGTCGAGTTCAAGAGCGGGATAGCGGCCGCTGGCCACCACGAAGGCCAGCGCGCCGACCAGAAACATAGCCGTGCGATTGAGCAGCTTTCGCCGCAACGAAAATTCGGCGGCGAAGGAATTCAGGCCGCAAGCGTCGCAGGTATCGTTGAATCGTTCGGCTCCACAGTTCAAGCAACGCGTCATCTTGAAATCCGGCTCCCAGCCGGCGATGATTTGATGCTATGCGGCGCTGAGTTGGCTGTCAATTATTGCCATCCTGACACACACAAATACGCGCACGGGCTATTAGACACCGCAAGTCACACGATCGTTTCTACTTCACCGGCCGCACGCTCGAGGGCGGACTATCGAGGCAGACCATGTTCTCGTCGCGGCCATTCGAGAGCATTTCGCAGTCAATATCCTGCGCGCTGCGGATGGCTTCTGCGGAAGTGGCGCCGGAAGCCGTCGCGCAGTGCATGGCGCCCTTGAACGTGACGCAGACTTCGTACTGATTTTGGGTTTGCTGGTGCGACGAATAGATCAACACACCAAACAAGACGATCGCGCCAACAACAATTATCATTCGCACCTGAAACTTGCGATCTGTCATGTTCACCTCGAACGATTCCGCCTGGTACGCCGCTAGGCGCGCTCCGTACCCACGCGCCGCGCAAGCTCTCGCTGAATATATCTTCGGACGTGCGGTGTCACGCCTTCCAGAGTAGCCAGTTCCTTCAGGTCGCGCAGCGTCAGATTCGGGAGAAACGCCAACGCCGATGGGACAGGCGTGTGCGGGTTGCGAATTAATGCCACGCGAACATTGTACTGGACCGACCACTTGGGATGCTGCGCGATCGCCGCGACGACGCGCTCCGGAACACCGGCTTTCGCGAGAACTTTTAAGACCTGGCTCTCCGTGAGGAAGGGATTCGCGAGCGCCAACTTTATCGCTTGGGCATGGCCTTCGGCGAGCAACGCTCCCGCGATGCGCGATGTTCCGCGCCGGGCCAGCGTTAGTTTTTGACCGACCGGCAAATGCGGTACGCGCGTGACAATCAATTCTTCCGCCACGCGTTTGATTTCGGCTGGGGTCGAAGGCAACAAGCTCAAGCGAACCAAATCGAACAGGTAAAGCTGCCGAAGCAGCGCCATAGCATGTCTCCGCGGCGTCCGCGGATGCCGCGCGAGGCGCAAGCGCACGCCTTCGCTTGACGTCCACTTCCCTTTTTCGGCGATGGCGGCAAGCACGTTCGCGGAGAGATCGAGGCGTTCGAGCATCTGAATGATATGTGGCTCTTCGACGGCGGGATTCTCGAGGAGTGCTAGCAACGCTTGCTCGTCAGTGCCGTGAATCAGCGAACTGAGTTCGCCGGTTTGAGCGGCCGAAGCGCGCTCGGCGCGCCCGGAATTATCATCCGGCATGAGCCTTTCGCTTCCCTAGGCGAATAGCCATCCGTGCCGCGGCTTCGGCAGGTTTCATCTGCAATGAAGTAATCCGGGCGGATGGGGCTATCTCTTGCAACGCCTCATCAACGGCGGCATCAAAGAATTTGCTGCGGCCAGTAGCACCGCCAGCCTTGGCGATGGGAATTTCGCGATCTTTCATGCGCAGTTGGTCAATCACGCTGGCAGCGAGGCCCGCCAGCGACTCGGCCGCACACGATAGGATTTCACGGGCGACGGCATCACCTCGATCACCCAATTCCGCCACGAGCGGGAAAACACGGGGAAAGACGTCATCCGGATTCTTGACGACCCAATCGAGCACGCGGGTCCAGTCGTTGCATCCCAGCCAGGCGAGCACTTTTTGCGACAGAGCGGTTTCTGGGCCGCGCTTTTCTTCTGCGCGAACGACTGCGGCGAGAGCCCGCCGGCCGATATCAAATCCGCTGCCCTCGTCGCTGAACCACGGCCCACGCCCACCCGCGCGCGCCGTGTGACCCTTGGCGTCGCGGCCATAGGCTCCCGAGCCAGTGCCGATCATCAGGATGATTCCCTCATTGTCGCCGACTGCGGCATGGAGAGTTATGGCCATGTCCGTGGTGATCGAAACGGTGGCCTCGGGAAAACCGCGCTCGAGAAACGTAGCGATGCGCCGAGCGACGGATTCGCGGCCCGCGCCGCCAATTCCGGCGCAGATTCCGTGAATATCGGCGGCCCTGAGGCGCTGGCGTTCCAGGACTACATCGGCGGCATCGCTCAGCGCGAACCAAGCCTTGGCGTAGCCGGCGCGCAAGGGGTTGGAGGGCCCCGCCGTGGCTCGGGCAAGTACCTCGCCGGAACCGTCAACGAGAAAGCAGTCCGTCTTGGTGCCCCCGCCGTCGAGTCCCAGATAATATCCCGGCGGTATTGCGTGCTTTTTTTCAGTCATTCATGGTCACCATGCTTGACAGCGTTTCCCGCGGGCAGTTAGCATCGCGCGACTCGCCTGCCGCTCTCAGCGCAAGTCAACGGAATGCAAATCAGCTGGCTCGACTTCGGCATCGTGGTGCTGTATCTCGCGGGCATCACGCTGTTTGGAGCCCGTTTTCGCCGCGGCCAGCAAAATCTGCGCGACTACTTCCTCGGAGGCCGCACCGCGCCGTGGTGGGCGCTCGCGTGCTCGATTGTCGCGACGGAAACCTCCACACTCACCATCATCGGGACGCCAGCGATAGCCTACGGCGGAAACCTCGGATTCTTGCAACTCGTGCTGGGCTACTTGGTCGCGCGGGTGATTCTCTGCGTGGTACTTATACCACAATATTTCGAAGGAGAATTCTACACCGCCTACCAGCTTCTCGAAAAGCGCTTCGGGACCCGTATGAGGTCCGTCGCAGCCGTCGTTTTCATGGGGACGCGCGCATTGGCAGAGGGTGTGCGAATTTCGGCCATCGGCAAAGTGGTGAGCGTGGCATTCGGTACGGGAGATCGTTTGTCCATTTTGATTATTACCGTGCTCACGATGTTCTATACGTTCGAAGGCGGAATGCGCGCGGTGATTTGGACCGACGTGGTGCAGTTTGTTCTGTATCTCACTGGCTCGGCGGCGGCATTTTTCTTGTTACTGAACAAAATTCCGGGCGGTTGGACGCAAGTGACGCAGACCGCCGCGGCGGTTGGCGAGAAATTGCGCGTTTTCGATTTCACTTTCAGCTTAACGCAGAGCTACACGTTCTGGTCGGGCTTGCTCGGTGGAACTTTTCTGACGATGGCGAGCCATGGCACCGATCAGACGATGGTGCAGCGTCTTCTTGCCGCCAGGAACGAGCGCGACAGCAAGAAAGCACTGCTGGTCAGTGGCGTAATCATCTTCGTGCAGTTTGCGCTGTTTCTGGTGGTGGGCGTGATGCTGTTTGTTTACAGGCGCAATGGTTTTTTGGCCGTGCCGGAAGGTGATCCCGACCGGATTTATCCGGCGTTTATTGTGCATGCGATGCCTGTTGGGCTTGCGGGAATCGTGCTGGCGTCCATATTTGCGATTGCGATGTCGAATGCCAGCGGTTCATTGAACTCGCTGGCTTCATCGAGCATGATGGACATGGGCGTGAAGCGCAGCGGAGATTCTGCGCAGCCGCTGGGTCGTTCGCGGCGGATGACATTGCTGTGGGGACTGGTGCTGGGCGCGTTAGGACTGGTTCGCTGGGGTCCAGTGCTGGTCGCAGGGCTGACGATTGCATCCATTACGTACGGAGCTTTGCTGGGCGTGTTTCTGCTGGGCACGTGGAACAAACGCGCGAACGAAAGTGGCGCGCTGATTGGTTTTGTGGCTGGACTTGCGACGATGATCCTGATTACGAGGATGACGCCGCTGGCGTGGACTTGGTACGTTCTCGTCGGCACGGTGATCACCTACACCGTGGGAGCGATCGCGAGCCAATTTACGAGCCGCGAAGGGAATGTCGCCGCTGTGTCCGGCGACTAGCACATTGCCAATGGGAAAATCATAGCAATGCCGTCTAAACCGGGCGAGAGACTGGATCTGGTGCGCGCGCTCGGTGCGTGGGCGGCGGCGGCGATCGTCGTCGGGACGATGGTCGGCACCGGAATTTTCTTGAAGCCCGGCGAAATGGCCCGCGTTGGCGGGTCTGTAAGCTTAGTTTACGCTGCGTGGATTGTAGGCGGCCTGTTGTCGCTGTTTGGCGCGTTATCTTTTGCCGAGTTAGGCGCGGCGCTTCCGGAAGCAGGCGGACAGTACGCTTACTTGCGCAAAGGGCTCGGGCCGGTTTGGGGATTTCTCTTCGGCTGGATGCATTCTACGGTGGGGGAATCGAGCTCCGCGGCGTCTATCGCCGCCGGCTTTGCGTTATTTTCCAGTTTTCTGATTCCAGCGATTGCAACGCCGCTTTTTTCCTGGCATCCCATCAGCCCAGTTACCGGTAAGCCCTACGATTTTGTTTTTACTTGGGCGCAACCATTGGCGGCGGCGACGATTGCGCTTTTTACGTTCATCAATTACCTGGGCGTGCGATTGGGCGGACGCGTACAAATCACTCTGACCGTGATGAAAGTCGGGGCGGTGCTCGCGATCGTCGCAGCGGGATTTTGGTTCGGCCACGGAAGTACGAGTCATTTCCATCCATTCTGGCCGACTGGGTCGCACATGGGCGTGATGGGTGCGTTCTTCGCCGCGCTCGCGGCCGCGCTCTGGGCGTATGACGGCTGGGAAGACTTGAACCGAGTTGGCTCCGAGATCGAAAATCCGCAGCGAAATATTCCGCTGGCCCTGGTTGGCGGAACTATCTTGGTAGCGGCGCTCTATCTGCTCTTCAGCGCAGTTTGTTTTTACGCGCTGCCTTTTGCAAGCGTGGGGGCATCGCCGCACGTGGCTTCAGATGTAGTGGCCAGTTTCGCGGGCCGCGATGCCGCTGTGTGGATCACGCTCGCCATGATCGTCTCGGCGCTGGGTACGCTAAATTCTTCGGTATTGAGCGGCGCCCGCGTGCCCTATGCGATGGCGCGAGACGGTTTATTTTTCCGGGTGACTGGAAGCGTGCATCCGAAGTTTCGCACGCCGGGTGGCGCGCTTGTCTTTCAAGGCGTGCTGGCGAGCTTGATGGCGCTTACCGGGACGTTTGAAGAGTTGACGTCACTGTTTGTTTTTGCGGCGTGGATTTTTTATGCGTTGTCAGTGGTGGCGATGTTCCGCCTGCGTCGCATCGCACCGGATCTTGCCCGGCCATATCGAACCTGGGGCTACCCGGTCGTGCCAGCACTTTTCGTCGCGGGCGCACTCGCGCTCACGGTAAATATCTGGATTGAACGCCCGGTGCGTTCGTCAATCGGCCTGCTACTGATTCTTTCAGGATTGTTGTTCTATAGGATTTGGAAAAAGCAGACACCTGAAGCTAACGCCTAGGCATCGGAATTGCGAGCGCCACGCGTTTCACAACTCTTCGTACGCACCGGTCGGTGGCCTCGAGCCGGACACTCCCGGGTGAAAGAGATGTGCTAGAAGCTGCACTCCTTCCGCTAGTCGCGGCCCGGGACGCGAAAAATAGCTATTAGCATCCAGGGCGAAAACTCGTCTTTCCCGAAACGCGCAAAGCTTGTTCCAGCTTTGCGGCAACTGCGTTTGGCGGAATTCGGTGGCGTTTCGCGCGGTGTTGTAGCCACACTGCATCACCAGGACAATTTCGGCGCCGCTCTCTGCGACCTGGTCGGCGGTTACCGTGAACGAGGGCAGCGCTGCGCGCCCCAACACGTCTTCACCTCCCGCCTTCGAAACCATCTCCGGCACCCAGTGGCCGCCGACGAAGTATGGGTCGAGCCATTCAAGGCAAAGAATGCGAGGGCGGCGCTTCATTGTCTTTACCACCGACTCGACACCTCGAACTTTCGTTTTTAACTCCGCGACAAGCGTTTCAGCAACGCGAGCAGTTCCAGTAGCTTCGCCGGCGCGAATGATGTCTTGCCAAACGTCGTCCAGCGAATGAGGCGTAAGGGTCAGGACGCGCGGCTGTTTCGGCAGGCGCGTCATTGCCGTCGCAAGGTCGTCGGGCGAGGCGGCGCAGACGTGGCAAAGGTCCTGCGTCACGATCAAGTCGGGAGCGAGCGACGCGAGCAGCTCGGCGTCTACCGCGTAAATGCTTTCGCCGCGCTCCACAAGTTCGCGGACTTGCCGATCAATTTCCGCGGGCGCGGCGTGTGGGTCTACACGAGGCCGGATGAGCGGCGGTTTCTTCGCGGCCGCCGGCGGATAGTCACATTCGTGCGTTACGCCGACAACGGAATCCCCGAGGCCGAGGGCGTATAAAATTTCAGTTGCCGAAGGTAAGAGGGAGACGATTCGCATCGAGCCATCTGGACTGGCGCACGCACTTCCAAAATTAATCCGC
>Ga0307478_10001556_pt1 | contig 19575 bp, 18 predicted proteins | sample atmos_gasesECM4C_2_FD_203713 | JGI IMG/M metagenome (GOLD analysis project Ga0307478, IMG submission 203713) | Hardwood forest soil microbial communities from Morgan-Monroe State Forest, Indiana, United States - atmos_gasesECM4C_05 | ecosystem: Environmental > Terrestrial > Soil > Temperate... | reverse complement strand
TCCCCTATTTCGGCGTATTCGACAATATCGCCTTTAAAGTGGACGGCTACACGGTTACGCTACTCGGGCAAGTCGTGCGGCCTACGCTCAAGTCCGATGCCGGGAATGTAGTAAAGCGCATCGAAGGCGTAGAGAAAGTCGATAACCAGATCGAGGTACTTCCCCCCTCGACTATGGATGATGGTCTGCGCCTCCGCCTATACCGTGCCATCTACGGCTACCCGGCGCTGGAGAAATATGCGCTGGGCGTGCAGAAGCCGATTCGAATTATCGTGAAGAATGGCAACGTTACCCTCGAGGGAGTGGTCGACAATGAGGGCGACAAGAACTTTGCGGGAATTCGTGCCAACGGAGTCTCCGGCATTTTCTCGGTGACCAACAATCTTCGCGTGGAATCGTCGAAGTAAGGCAACCAGCGTGCGGCGGCGTCCGCTCGGCTGTTGCCGCACGCTTCTAGTCACGCGAAAGCGACCGGCCGCACTCGCTCGTGCGTATAATGGTCCGCATTCCGATCCGCGTCCGGAGAAAAGCCATCATGAATCGCCGCGCCTTCCTTGAGACCGCTGCTACTGTTACCGCTGCCGCGCTGCTGAGTAACCGAATTGGCTGGGCCGCGACGGACCACAAGATCGATAAACTCGGCGTGCAGCTCTACAGCGTACGCGACGAGCTGAAAGCTGATTTCGACGGTACGCTGGCCAAAGTTTCCGCTATCGGCTACCAGGAAGTTGAATTTGCCGGATACTTCGATCACGCCCCTAAAGACGTGCGAGCCGCGATTGACCGGCACGGTCTGGTCTCGCCCTCCTGCCATGTGCCATGGGACGTCCTCGGCGACAAGTGGCCGCGCCAGATCGAGTCCGCCAAAATCATCGGCCAAAGCTACATCGTCTGTCCCTGGATACCCCCGGACGTCCGCCAGCAGCCCGACAGTTGGAAGCGCGCGGCGGAAACTTTCAACCGCGCCGGAGAAGCCAGCAAGAAGGCCGGCATCCAGTTTGCCTATCACAACCACTGGTTCGAGTTCCTCCCCGTCGACGGGAAACTTCCGTACGATCTCCTCCTCGAAATGTGCGATCCGAAACTGGTCAAGATGGAGCTTGATCTCTGCTGGATCACGGTCGCCGGCGCCGACCCGCTCAAATACTTTGAGCGCTATCCGGGACGCTTTCCCATGGTCCACGTCAAGGATATTAAGAATCTCCCGAAGATTTCTGCGGCGGGCGGCCAGGACTTCGGCGACTCGCTCAAAGACATGACCTCGGTAGGCAGCGGCATCATCGACTGGAAAAAGATCTTCGCGCAGTCCGACAAGGCGGGTATCAAGCACTACATTGTGGAACACGATAAGCCTGCAGTGCCTTTCGACAGCATCAAAGCTAGCTACGAATACCTGCGCCAGTTGCGCTGGTGAGACAGGTCACGCTTTTCCGAAGGGATCCTCGAGCGACGGGCTCTGCGGCGTGAACAGCTCCGCGCCGTTCTCCGTAATGTGCATATCGTCTTCGAGACGAATGCCGAATTCGCCGCGGATGTAGATGCCGGGCTCATCGCTGAAAGTCATGTTGGGCGCAAGCTTGGTGGTGTTGCCGCGGACGAGGTAGGGCCACTCGTGCCCGTCCATCCCCATGCCGTGGCCCAGGCGGTGAGTAAAGTATTTGTAGTCAGGTCCGTAACCCGCATCGGTGATCACCTTTCGGGCTGCCGCGTCGACGGAGCCGCATTCCGCTCCAGGATGTGCCGCAGCCAGCGCAGTCGACTGCGCGCGATGCACGATCTCGAAGATTTTTTTCATCTTCTCCCCAACGTCTTGTGGGGCCTTGCCGAGAACGAACGTACGCGTGATGTCGGATTGATATCCTTCTACCGTGCAGCCGTCATCGATCATGACGATCGAACCTTCGTGAATGACCTGCGGCGTGGCCGATCCGTGCGGTAGCGCGGAGTATTCGCCGACTTGCACGCTGGCCTCGCCTGGAAATCCCAGCTGTCCGTACGCTGCAGCAATCAAATCTCCTGCCTGATGCTGAGTCATGCCTTCGCGCAGCGCATGATAAACCGCCTCATAGGCCGTTAGCGTCACCTGACACGCCAGACGCATCAGCGCGAGTTCGTTGGCGCTCTTGATCCTGCGGCAACCCGCGGTGACCGGTGTTGCGCTGTTGAGTGTGACTTGGGGAGCGGCTTTGGCAATTCCGTCGGCGAAGACGAAGCGCACCGTTTCTTCAATTCCCACCTTGCCGCTGGCGAGGCCACGCTCTTTCAGTCCTTGCGCCACCCGCTGGTAAGGGTTCTCGTCCTCCTGCCAGGTGCGTACATCGGGATGTTCGCCATCGGGCGCGCTGGCGATCTGCTCGCGGGCGCGGCCTTCTTCAAATGCAGGGCACACATAAAACGCTGCACCTTTGGCCGGGAGTACCAGCGCGAACAGGCGCTCGCCGCCCCACCAGCGAATGCTGGTGAAGTATCTCAGCGAAGTGCCTTCGATCAGCACGATCGCATCGAGTGCGTTCTCGCTCATCAACTTGCGTGCTTGCTCCTGGCGTTCGTGCCGTTCTTCGGGGGTGATGGGGATGGCTTCACTCTTCCGCGACTTTAAGCCCTCCAGAGACGGGGGCAGGGTAGAGTCGCCTGAGTGTTCGCCGGTTGTTGAGCCGAACGCCAACCGGGGATGAGGCGCTGCGGCAACTCCTGCCGCCGCGCCGCCAACTGCGAGAAACTGCCGCCGCGAGATCATGAAGCCTCCGTGCCAAGGTACGGAATTCGACATTATATGTCCCGCGACGATTCGTGGGAGATAATTGCTGGATGGAAACGGGCTTCCAATGCGCAGGTTGCGGCGAGTGGAATCCCACGACGGTAGACGAATCTGCGGGGCGTAGACAGAGCTACGTTGAAGACTGCCAAGTCTGCTGCAAACCCAATGTGCTGCGCGTCGATTACGATACCACGTTACAGGAGTTCTTCATTGCGGCTGCTTTGGAGTGAGCTCGAGGTCCGCTTCGCGGTGAGAGCGAGACGTAGAGCAAGCTACGTCTCTACGACTTTTCAGCGATATTCGCGATATAGTTAGCTGCTCAGCAAGAAGACAATCACCGATTGCAGAAAGGACTGACGGCGATGGCAACGAGCTACACAGGCGGTGGACGGATGGTGGCGCACAATATGGTCACGACCCAGTTCGAGCTGGACGGTTTTCGCGTGACGCGCACCCTGGGAGTGGTGCGCGGCATCGTGGTGCGGTCGCGCTCGATCTTCGGCACAATCGGTGCCGGACTGCAGACGCTGGTTGGCGGCAACATCACGCTGCTCACGAACTTATGCGAGAAGACGCGCTCCGAAGCGTTCGATCTGATGCTGCAGCATGCCGCCGAACTGGGCGGCAACGCCGTGGTTGGCGCACGTTACGACGCCACCGAAGTGATGCAGGGCGTCACCGAAGTGCTGGCTTACGGGACTGCGGTGTTCGTCGAACCGGCGAAATAGGTATTGTCGATTGCCGACTTCCGACTGCCAATAGCCTTCAGTCTTTGTACAGCCAGCCCGCGACCAGCGTTGCCAGGATGGCGCCCAGCCACATGTCGATCATCCAGCCATAAGGAAGCCCCCGGTCGCCGGCGAACCAAGTGGCCTGCGCGAAGTTATCTGGAAAGCCGGCGAAGAAGCCGGCTACAAAGCCGATCTTCAGCGCAGTGCCGGGACCGGGCCCCAAACCCTGACGCGCCCAGGCGTAAAGATGTGCGACCGCGATCGCCAGAATAAACAAGAGCGCAATCCACACGCCAGCGAAGAAGGGATAGCGCGGCACTTTCAGGAAAAACCCGGCATTCTGCGCTGCCAGGTAGCGAGCATCGGTGATGACGTACTTTCCTACGAGAAAACTCCAGATCGTCCAGACCACGCCTCCTGCAAGACCACCCAGCCAGATCCTGCCCCGGTTCAGATGCATAGTTCCCCCGTTAGTCGTCGTTGATAAACGGACGCAGTGTACACCCATTCACGAGCTTGTGTGCAGCCCGCGGCAGATGCTTTGCGGCGTTTCTGGGGTATGGTCCACGGGACCCTGGTTCGCCGTTCGTGCCCGGAACGGTGACGGCGGGGAAGGCTACCCAATTTCCGCGGAACTCGGCAAGCATGCGGGGAGCGCATTTTTTGAAGCTCGCCATGTTTTCCACAAGGAAGTCCGCACGGGGCGCGGAGTGCAAGAAAAATATTAGCGAATAAATAGCGAAGGAACCTTGGACATAAACCCAAGCCCTTGTGGTCGTCTTTCTGGTTAACCACAAGCACTCGTATTTTGCCGAATCGTTCCCGAAGTGGGACCACTACCTTCAAGTTTATGCTTGACAATCAACGACTTACGGGTAAGATGTGGGAGAAAGTGGAACAGAGTGGTTAATACAGTAAAGGTCGTGGGAACGGGAAGCTGATAAAGAGGAGCCGGTGGAAAACCGACCCAAAAGTACGACAAACAGCCCGAACCACCCGAGTTTGACCGAACTTTGCGCCGCTTTTACCTCCCTCGTTGCTGTCGCAGTGGCTAATAGCAGGACCAGACCCTTAAGAGGAATCGGCCTCCGAAGAGGCTTTACACATGTTTCGCGGCAATCACCCAGCTAGCGTCGACGACAAGGGACGGTTGAAGGTCCCGGCCGAATTCAAGCGGGTGATCGACGAGAAGTACGGACAGCAATTCTACATCACGAGTCTGGATGGGAAGGTTGCACAAGTATATCCCTTCGAGGAATGGGAGCGGATCGAGCAGAGGTTGGCGGGGCTCTCCACCTTCAATCCTACGAAGAAGAAGTTTCTGGACCGCGTGAATTACTACGGGCAGATGGTGGAAATGGATGGGCAGGGACGGTTGTTGATGCCGCAACTCCTGCGGGAGGCGGCGCAAATCAAAGGCGAGGTTGCAGTTACCGGCAATCTGACGCACTTGATCGTGCGCAACCTGGATTCGTATCGCAAGCAGATCGAGGAAGAAAAGTTCACGCCTGACGATGAGAAGACGCTCGACGAATTGGGCATCTAGTGGGCGAGGGTTTAACAGACACCCCTCAGGGGGTTGGGCATGGTGGTGGAAGGGAAGTGAGCCATCTTTCACCAAATCATGTTCCGGTTCTTTTAAAAGAAGCGATCGACTTTTTAAACGTGCGGCGTGGCGGGACCTATATCGACGCCACGGTGGGCCTGGGCGGACACAGTTACGAAATCGCAAAACGCCTCGGCGCACCGGGACATTTGATTGGGCTCGATAAAGACCCTGCGGCGCTGGAAATGGCGCGAGCAAAACTGACCGGGGAGGATTTTCCCAAGGTCACGTTGTTGCAGTGCTCATTCTCCGAAGTGGGCGAGCGGTTCAGCCGGAATTTTGCGGACGGATTGCTGGCCGACATCGGAGTGAGCAGTCTGCAACTGGACGATGCCGCACGCGGATTCAGTTTTCAGGCGGAAGGACCGCTCGACATGCGGATGGACCCGCAGTCAGAGCGTACCGCCGAACAAGTGGTAAACCACCTCGACGAGCGCGAGCTTGCCGATGTGATTTACGAATTCGGAGAGGAAAGGAGGTCGCGGAGAATCGCCAGAGCCATTGTCCGGTCGCGGCCGATACGATCTACCGTACATCTTGCGGATGTCATATCAGCCGCGGCCCGGCCAATGAATTCTGAACAGAGGCGAATTCATCCGGCGACCCGGACCTTTCAGGCGCTCCGAATCTTCGTAAACCGCGAACTGGACGACCTGAGGGCGCTGCTGGAAGCGGCGCCCCGGATTCTGAAGCCAGAAGGACGCGTGGTGGTGATCAGTTTTCACTCGCTGGAGGATCGCATCGTAAAAGATGCCTTCCGCGAAGCGGCGAAGCAGGGTTCCATGAAATTGCTTACGAAGAAGCCGCTTATGGCAACAGAAGAAGAGAGCGATCGCAATCCGCGAGCACGCAGCGCGAAATTGCGGGCGGCGGAAAAAGTTTAGCTCCGGAAAACCTGCCGGAGTTCCCGGCACAGCTGTAATGGCGTGCCGGGCCTTCAGGTTCTGAAGAGAGCGGACAGAAATAAAGATCCGCAGCCGCCAAGACGGCGGCGTTGCGAAGACGTTAAGGGGTTCCGTGGTAGGAATCCAAATTTGAGGCTGGAAAATGTACACGGGCACATTGATCAGGGACTTGATGGCGACGGTGGAGCGGGCCGAACAAGGCGCGCTACAGAAGCAGATCGTCGACGAAATGGAACTGCAGCGGCTTTTTGAGCTGCAGATTCCGCAGATGCAGAGTGAACCAGTTCTCGTGGGGGCGGCATAAATGGCGGCAGCGGCGGCGGTAATTCGTGGCGCGATTCCGGCGGCCCGGCGAAATATCTTCTTTACCGGAACACCGGAAATCTACTTTGCCAAAGCGATCGACAACTCGCGGCTGGTGAAGGTGGAAGATCCCGGACGCAATCGCGAGATGAAGCAGTTTGGCACAGCGTTGGCCTGCCTGTTCCTGCTGGTGTTTACCTATGCCTGGCAGCACTTCCGGGCGATTGAATATGGGTACCAGATCGAATCGGCGAAGCGCGAGCTCAACGACCTGACCGAGATGAACCGGGCGCTGCGGCTGGAGGATGCGTCCTTGCGCGATCCGGAACGAATTGACGTGATGGCGCGGCGCATGGGTTTGGTGCCTCCGGAGCCGGGGCAGGTGATTCGCATGGATAGTGCGTCCGCGGATTCGAGTGCACCGGTGATGGCAAGCGTGGAGCCGGTGATAGTGCTAGCTGGACAGTAGAGATCGCGGCACAAAATGCCGAGCTGCGCTCGGCGGACAGTCGAGGGCGGCTGTCCCCACAGGAACCTATTTGGCGGTCCGCCTGCACGGTGGTCCGCCATGTTTGTCTAGAACGGCCACATGGCGACTGACTCCAAGCTCGGCAAGAATGCCCGGCTCTACCTGCTGGGCGGAATGCTCTTGTTCTGGGGTGTGGCGATTTGCGGGCGACTGGTTTATTTGCAGATCTTTTGTTACGGCAGCTTTGTGAAGCAGGCCGAGCACCAGCAGCAACGCGAGATCCCGCTTTCCGCCAAGCGTGGTGTGATCTATGACCGCGCGGGACATGAATTGGCGATGTCCGTGCTGGTGGACTCAGCTTTTGCTGTCCCCACCGAAGTGAAAGACTTGCCCACAGCGGTTTCCCTGATTACTCGTATCACCGGCGAGGATCACAATGTTGTGCTCGCCGACTGCCGCAACCACAAGACATTTTGCTGGGTAGCGCGCAAGGCCGATGACGAGACCATCGAGCGCATCAAGTCGTTGAACCTGCAGGGTATCCATTTCCAGAAAGAGCCGAAGCGTTTCTATCCCGCGCGCGATCTGGCGGCGCAGGTGGTGGGGACCGTTGGCATGGAGGACTCAGGCCAGAGCGGCATTGAGCATGCGTTCGATGACGAACTGCGCGGGCGCGCGGGGAGGATGTTCATCTCCGTAGACGCTCGCCGGCAGTGGTTTTCCGACGTCGAGAAGCAGCCGGAGCCGGGCGATAGCCTGGTACTGACCCTCGACAAGAACATCCAGTACATCGCCGAGAAAGAATTGGATCAGGCGATTCACGACACGCAGGCCATCGCAGGCACGGTGATTGTGGAGAATCCTCATACTGGGGAGATCCTGGCACTTGCGAATCGGCCAACCTTCAATCCGAACTTGCGCAAGCAGATCACGCCCGGCGCGCTGACCAATCGCGCTGTGAGCTATGTGTACGAGCCGGGATCGACGTTCAAGCTCGTGACCATTTCGGCGGCGCTCGAAGAGAAGCTCACGAATCCGAATGAAGTGTTCGACTGCCAGATGGGGTCAATCGTTTACAACGGCATGCGCATTCGCGACTCGAAGCCTCACGGCCTGTTGCCGGTGTGGGGCGTGCTGGCCGAGTCGAGCGACGTGGGCGCGATTAAGATCGCGCTGCGGCTGGGCGAAGACCGGTTCTACAAATACATTCGCGCATTTGGATTCGGACAGCAGACGGGAATCGAATTGCCGGGAGAAACCCGAGGACTTACCAAGCCGGTGAGCCGCTGGTCGAAGGTTTCGATTGCAGCGATTTCCATGGGGCAGGAGATTGGCATTTCGCCGCTTCAGTTGGCGGGACTGGTTTCCACGTTTGCGAACGATGGCGTGTGGGTGGCGCCGCGCATTGTCGTGGGGAAGGTCGAACCGCAGGGCACCGCGAAGACGGTGGCTTTTCATCCGGGGGCGTCCCGGCGGGTGATCTCGAGTTACACCGCGGCCGAGATGAGGGCGATGATGCAGAAGGTCGTGCGCGAGGGCACGGGACGTAAAGCGATTCTGGAAGGCTATACGGCAGCGGGGAAGACGGGGACGGCGCAGAAAGTCGACCCGGCGACCGGCGCGTATTCGAAGACTAAATACATCGGGTCGTTCGCGGGATTTGCACCGCTGAATAATCCGCAGATTGTGGTCGCGGTGATTCTCGATTCCGCCGTGGGATTGCACCAGGGCGGGCAAGTGTCGGCGCCGGTATTTCGCCGTGTCGCGCAGCAGGTATTGGAATATCTGCACACGCCGCACGATCTGCCGCTCGCGCCGAATCATCAGTTGCTGCTGGCCTCGCACGCCAAGGATAAAGACTTGGAGGAAGGCACGCCAGATCATCCCGGCGAACCGCTGGAGACGGCGGAGGTGGACGGAGCGTCCGCGCAGCCGGCAGTTGGAAAGCAGCGTGTGGCGCCGGGACCCCTGCCGGCGAATGCCGGCAGTGACGGGAGTGTAGTACAGGCAGCCATGCGGCAGGGCGAGCCGGTATCCGACACGTCAGTTCCAGATTCGGCTGGCTATGGTCCTCCGCAACATGAGGCTCCAAGTTCACCAGACACTGCAGTGGCAGCGCAGTCGAAGCTGCCAGCGACGGGAACCATAGTGTTGGACGTCGAGCAGGGCGGTATCGAAGTGCCGTCGTTCGTGGGCAAGACCGTTCGCGGCGCTGTGGAAACTGCTCAAGACGCCGGGTTGGAGCTTGAAGCTGTGGGCAGCGGTGTGGCCCGGCTGCAATCTCCGGCAGCCGGAACGCATGTGGCCGCGGGGGCGCACGTGACGGTGCAGTTCGGGCGGTAGCCTGCGCTTGCGACCGTGGGCAGCGCCGTTGATCGATCCACGGTGGATTTCGTGAACGCCGCACCTATTCTGCCAGTGCCCCATAGGTGTTGCGATACTTCGCCATGAATTCTCTGCCCTTGGCAAGTTGCCATTCAACCTCGGATGAGCAGATAACCTTCCGCGTTTCAGTCGCGAACAGCGTATCGTCCTTCTTGACCTTCCGCCGCACTAGCATTTCCTTCGGCAACAGCACGCTGGTGGAGGTGCCAACAGGGCGTAATTTTGAGCTTCGTGGGCGATCACCCTTGAAATAAGATGAACATCGTAATGCGGAATCATGACAACGAGCCACTGCTTGCGAGGATCGGCGAAGCGGAGCTGCCTCGATGGATACAGGTTCCCGTGGGCATTGTTCTGGGACTGTTAACGTTGTTTTGCGCATTCGCTACGGTCGACATGCTGCTACTTCCTGGCAAGAAGAGCAGCCCTAGCCCCATTCTCGCCTTTGCTGTTGTGCTAATCCTGCTTCTTGCGTGTCTATGGGTGTTTGAAAAATCGTTCCGTTTGGTGACTGGTCGCAAGAAGCGTGGAGGACTACTGAGCCCCACTGCGCTGCGAGTTGTGGCCATCTTCTTGTTAATCATCCCGGTGGCGGGTTTATTCACGGGCTATTACCGAGAAATGGGAGGTGTTGCGATTCTTCAGGTAGTAATGTATGTTTTCGGTTTCTTTGGGCTTCGGGCGTTCGCTCGGAAGCGCGAGGCCACTGCTGACGAACAAGCCAAATCGGAAGAGACTGAAACATAGCGCGATTAGCTGAGCTTGCTTACCCTAGGCGTCCTTGGCGGTGAGTCCTTTCAGTTTGACCCGTAGAAAAAGCGCGTGATACGGTAATCAGTCGCACCATCCAGCAGGCCAGCCGCTGCGCTGATTGAGGTCTCTCTTGTCCGCCGTTGAGACAACTATTCCCACCGTCCGCAAGACGGCGTTGAACGCCGTCCATCGCCAGATGGGCGCGAAGATGGTCGATTTCAATGGCTGGGAAATGCCGGTGGAGTATCCCGCGGCGATCGGCTGCGGCATCATCAACGAACATATGGCGGTACGCACCGGCGTCGGCATCTTCGACGTCAGCCACATGGGCGACATTCGGCTGGCAGGACCGCAGGCTCTGGCCGCAGTGCAGCACATTTCCATGAACGACGCCTCGCGGCTGGCGGTGGGGCAGGCGCAGTATTCGGCGCTGCTTTATCCGCGGGGGACGTTTGTGGACGATGTGATCGTTCACCGTCTGGGCGAAGATGAGTACTTGCTCGTGATCAACGCGGGCACTCGCGAGAAAGATTTCAACTGGGTGCGCGACAACACTCGGCAGTTTGATTGCGCGGTCGAAAATCTGTCGGACGATTTCACGCAGATTGCGATCCAGGGGCCAAAAGCCGTGGATGTGCTGCAGAAGCTGACAGACGCGGATTTGAAGGCAGTGAAGTTTTACTGGGTTACGCGTGGCACGGTTTGCGGGCTAAAACATATTCTGATTGCCCGCACTGGATACACAGCCGAAGACGGATTCGAGATCTACATTCCGGCGGATGAGGCCACCAGCGCGCGGGTCTGGAATGAGATTTTGGGTGCAGGCAAGGAATTCGGCCTGGTGCCCTGCGGCCTCGGCGCGCGTAACACTTTGCGCCTCGAAGGCAAGCTGCCACTCTACGGTCATGAGATTTCCGATACGATCAATGTGTGGGAAGCTGGTCTCGATCGCTTCTGTAAGGTGGAAAAGCCGGAGTTCGTCGGTCGCGGGGCGCTGGAGAAGGCGAAGGCCGCCGGCGTGACTCGGACTTTGGTGGGCCTGGAGATGACTGAACGCGGGATCGCACGCGATGGATATAAAGTGCTGGACGCCGGGAGCCGGGAGATCGGATATGTAACAAGTGGCTCACCCGCGCCGTTCTTGAAGAAGAATATCGCGCTGGCTTATGTGCCACCGAAATTCGCTACGGTGGGCACGGCGGTGAAGGTCGAGATTCGTGGGCAGGGCGTGGGAGCACAGGTTGTGCCGACGCCGTTTTACAAGAGGGCGAAGAAGAATTTGTAGCGCCGGCGACTCGCCGGCTTTTCGCTCCGGGCAGCGGCGAGGACGCCGCCGCTACTGAGATCGAGGAGTTAGAAGCTATTATGGCCTATCCAACTGATCGCAAGTACACGAAGGAACACGAGTGGATTCAGCCGAATGGCACTTCCGCCACAATCGGCATCACCGACCATGCGCAGGAATCGCTGGGTGACATCGTTTTCGTCGAATTGCCCAAGGTAGGCGCGGAACTCGCGGCAGGCAAGACTTTCGGGACGGTCGAGTCGGTGAAGGCGGTGTCGGATTTGTACGCTCCGGCCTCAGGCATGGTCACCGAGATCAACGGCGATCTGGCCACCGCGCCGGAGAAAGTGAATAAGGATCCGCATGGTTCATGGATGATGAAGATCACGCTGAAAAACGCTGGCGAACTGGATGGACTGCTTTCCGCCGCCGATTATGAGAAGTTCGTGGCGGAAGAAGGCGGGCACTGAGTGCGATTGAATATCTTTACCAAGTCCTCATGAGCTCTGGACGCAGTTCAAGTGACCAGAGGCTATCGCAATCCAACTGACCTCGGGTTACATCTAAATACTTCCTATGCGCTATTTGCCGAAATCTCCTGCCGACCGCGAAGCCATGCTGAAGGCGATTGGCCTGCGCTCGGTCGACGAACTATTCGCGTCGATCCCGGCGGAATACCGGCTGAGCCGCGACCTCAAGGTCCCGCGTCAGCTCGCGGAATCCGAAATCGTGGACTATTTTCGCCAACGGTCGCGGGAAAACGGCGAAGGCTATACCAGTTTCTTGGGCGCGGGCGCCTACGCTCATTACCGGCCAGTCATTATTGATTCGCTCATCTCGCGCGGCGAGTTTCTCACGGCGTATACGCCATATCAGGCGGAGATTTCACAGGGCACGCTGCAATCCATTTTCGAGTTTCAGACGATGATCTGCGAGCTTACCGGCATGGAAGTGGCGAACGCTTCCATGTACGACGGCTCAACCGCTGCAGCTGAAGCGGTGATGATGGCGGTGCGGCTCACGGGCCGGCGGTCCGTGGTGGTGGCGCGGAGTTTGCATCCCGAGTATCGCGAGGTGCTGGCCACCTATGCGACCCATCAGGGGATGCCGCTGGCTGTGGCGGGTTTCGGCGATGACGGGCGGGTGAATTTGAAGGAACTGGACGAGTCGATTACGGCAGAGACGGCGGCCGTGCTGATCCAGTCGCCGAACTTTTTTGGCACGATTGAAGATGTGGCGGCGATTGCCGAGGTTGCGCACAAGCGCGGCGCGATGCTGGTGGTTTCGATTGCCGAAGCGGTGTCGCTGGGAATCGTGGAGCCGCCGCGCGAAGCCGACGTCATCGCCATGGAGGCGCAGTCGTTTGGAGTGCCGATCGGATTCGGCGGTCCCTACTGCGGTGTGATCGCGACGCGGGAGAAGTTTGTGCGGCAGATGCCCGGGCGGCTGGTGGGCCAGACCGTCGACAAGCAGGGCAAGCGCGGATTCGTGCTCACGCTGGCTACTCGCGAGCAGCACATCCGGCGCGAGAAAGCTACGTCGAACATCTGCACCAATCAGGCGCTGGTGGCGCTGATGGTCAACATCTTTATGACGGTGTATGGCAAGGTGGGATTAAAGGAGTTGGCCAAGCAGAACCTTGCCAAGGCGGCGTATGCCGCCGGGCAATTCGCCAAACACGGCAAGGTGCTGTTCGCGGGCGCGCCGCGGTTCAACGAGTTTGTGGTGGAGACCAGCGAAGATCCGCGCAGCATCAATAGCCGGCTGCTGGGACACAAGATGGTCGGCGGACTGCCGTTGAAGAGGTTCTATCCCGAGCTGGGAAACGCGGCACTGTGGTGCTGCACGGAACTGACGACGCGGGGCGCGATCGACACGGCCGCTGGATTGATCGCTGAACGTGTGCGGTCGGTGAGGACCAGCAGCGATGAGCCAGCGGAGGAGGAGGTCGCTCGTGGAGTACAAGTGTCCCGCCTGTCACGGTGAGGGGAAGTGTGCCGAGTGCTTTGGAACGGGCACTAACACGCATCTGAATGACAGTGAGCCGAAATGTCGAAACTGTTTGGGCAGCGGAGTGTGTCCCGAATGCCGGGGAACTGGCAGCAGTTTAGATTGGGTTCGGCGACGCGGAATTGAGTGACTTGGGATCCGAGTGAATATGAAAAACATGATTCGCAAAGCTACGCGCCACGTCAATCAGAACGAAGGCTTGATCTTCGAGAAGTCATCGGCAGGCAAAGCGGCGTGGAAGCTGCCGCCACTCGATGTTCCGGAAGTTGATCCCTCGAAACTATTGGGTTCATCGGCAAGAAAAGATCTCGGCAACATGCCCGAAGTCAGCGAGATCGAAATCATTCGCCATTTCACCCGGCTTTCGACGTGGAATTATGCGATCGATCTGGGCATGTATCCGCTGGGCTCGTGCACCATGAAATACAACCCGCGCGTGAATGAAGCTGTGGCGCGGGTGGAGGGAATCGCGAACGGGCATCCCTACCAGCCGGAGAAGATTTCGCAAGGGGCTCTTCAAATTCTCAAGACGCTGAGCGAATGCCTGATCGAGATCACGGGGATGGACGCGATTACGCTGCAGCCGGCAGCGGGCGCCCATGGTGAGATGACCGGCCTGCTCATGGTGCGGGCCTACCACCAGTCGCAGGGCAACGCGCGCAAGAAGATTCTGATTCCCGACTCGGCGCACGGCACGAATCCCGCGACTGCGGCGATGGTGAACTATGCCGTCGAAAACCTGAAGTCGGACTCGCGCGGCATGGTCGACATCGGCGCGCTGGAATCGCAGATGAGCCCGGATGTCGCGGCGCTGATGCTCACCAATCCCAACACGCTGGGAGTTTTCGAGCAAGATATTCACAAGATTGCTGACATTCTGCACGCCAAGGGCGGCTTGCTTTACATGGATGGCGCGAACATGAACGCGTTGGTCGGTAAGGTAAGGCCGGGCGATTTCGGCGTCGACGTGATGCACCTTAACCTGCACAAGACGTTCTCCACGCCGCACGGCGGCGGCGGTCCAGGATCAGGGCCGGTGGCGATCAAGAAGATCCTGGAGCCGTTCCTGCCCACACCGGTAGTGATCACCAAGGCCGATGGCAGCCTCGGTTTCGATTACAACCGTCCGCAGTCAGTGGGGCGGGTGCGCGCGTTCTACGGAAACTTTGGGATGTTTGTCCGCGCGCTGGCTTACATCCAGGCCAATGGGCCGGATGGTCTGCGGGAAACCACGGAAGATGCCGTGCTGAACGCCAACTATATTCGCAAAGGACTCGAGGGCGCCTACGATTTGCCTTATTCCACTCCGACCATGCACGAAGTCGTGTTCAGCGACAGGTTGCAGGCCAAAAAAGGCGTGCGCACCATGGATATTGCCAAACGTCTGATCGACTACGGCTTCCATCCTTATACGACGGCGTTTCCGCTTATTGTGCCGGGCGCGCTGATGATCGAGCCCACTGAAAGCGAGTCGAAGGAAGAGATGGATTTGTTCATCGAGGCCATGAAGTCGATTGCGGAAGAAGTGGAAGAGGATCCGCAGACGGTGCTCGACGCCCCGCACTCGACGCGGGTTTCGCGACTCGACGAGACCGCCGCCGCCCGGAAGCCCGTTCTGCGTTGGAAGCCGGTAGTATAAATTTGTAGCGTCAGCGTCTCGCGGGCTGTGGAGGCGGGACGCTCACAACAGCCGCCGGGACGCCGGCGCTGCGAAATCCGGAATCAGCAATTACCTACACTCCACGTCACTTCGCTGAGATGTTTACTGAGGCGCGCGTCGTTTCCCAGTCGATGCGCAACGTGCAGCCGCCCGCAGACTTGTCATATGCGATGGTGAAGTTCTCCACGGGAGCTGGCAGCTTGGAAACGTTCATATCCACTCGGACCAGTTCGTCGCTCTCATATTTATAAGGGATGCCCCATTCTCCGGTCTTCTTGTTGATGATAAGGGTCCACTTGTCCGCTCCCGGTACGGTAAAGATGGTGTAGCTGCCGGCGGCAACAGTCTTGCCACCGACTACTACATCGGCGCTGGTGACAAAAGTTGTGGCTTCATTGGCGCCAGTCCGCCAGACTTCGCCGAAGGGCACCAGTCCGCCGTAGATCTTGCGGCCTTTCATGCGCGGGCTGGAGTAATCGGTCTTGATGGAATTGCCGCTGAGATCGCATGTAGCCGAAGCAGCTGGGCTTGGCTTGCCTCCGCCCATCTGGGCAACGGCAGCGGTGGAAACCAGTAGCGTGAGAAGCGTGGAAAGGGCAATTCGTTTTTGCATGGTTTCTCCTTTTGAGTACCTCGCAATGGACAACAGCGTTAGACGCGTCTGAAAGAGATAAGTCAGCAGACCAATGATTATGCTCCCTCGGTCGCCGCGGTTACAATCATCAGATGCCGGTATTCGACGAAAAGCAGGAAGAACTGGAACACTACGAAACCATGATGGGCGTGCCCCGCGGGCGGCTGGCTGTGACCATGGACACGATCACCGATGCCATGGCATTGGTCGGCCAGCACGGCGTCTATTGCCAGAGCCAGCGCTGGCCGGGCAAGCCTGTGATGGACATCCAGATCATCATGAAGAGTTTGACGGACGCGAAAGAGTTGATCCAGAGTGTGATGGAAGAGCTGAAAAAGGTCGACTAACCACAGAGAGCACAGGGAACACCGGAGCCCAGTATCCCCTTTTTGTTGAGCCTTACGCCAGCGTGTACTTTCCGCGCTCGATCACGGTCTGCGCGATCTGCTGGCGAAGTTCGACGGTGTTGAATGGCTCGTGCTTGGCCAGGCGCCGCAGGATGGCCATCTGGGTGCGAAGCATGTCGCCGTCGGCGACTGCAGCTATCACCTTCCTGGCAGCAGACTCGACCTTCTCCATCGCCTGAGAGAGATAGACACGGGTCATGGCAATGGGAACGGCCGCGGCGTTTTCGCCTTTCGTCTCCGCAATCTTTTGCGCGCGTAGAACCGCCGACTCCATGGCATACGTTTCGATCGTCATGTCGGCAATCGCGCCCATGATCTCCTGCTGGTCCTGGATCGCCTGCATGTATTTCTGCGTGGCCGCTCCCGAGGCGAACAGGCCGAGCTTCTTGGCTTGACCAACGAGTCTGCGCTCTTCAGCTAGTGGGCCTTCCAAGTCTTCACTCATCGACGGTCCGGAGAGCACTTCGTCCATCAGCTTCTTGATCGCGGGCATGAGCGGCAACTGCCCGCTCATGGCGCGCTTGAGCAAGAATCCCGTAATGATGAGCCGGTTGATCTCGTTAGTGCCTTCGAAGATGCGGTTGATGCGGGCGTCGCGGTAAGCGCGCTCGGCGGGATACTCTTCAACGAAGCCGTAGCCACCATAGATTTGCAGGGTCTCATCGACAACGTAGCCGACCATCTCCGACGCCCACACTTTGATGATGGAGCACTCGACCGCGTATTCCTCGATGGCTTTGCGAGTCTCCTTCATCGCCTCCGCGCCCGATTTGTCGACCTCGTTGAGCGCGCCGTCCATCATGCCAACCGTCCGGTATACGGCCGCTTCACCCACGTAAATCAGGGTCGCCATGTTGGCGATCTTCTCCCGAACCAGACCAAAGTCGGCGATGACTTTGCCGAAAGCCTTGCGCTGCTTGGCATAGGCGATGGCGTTTTCGAGCGATACCCGGCCTCCGCCTACGCACATCGCGCCTAGCTTGAAGCGCCCGACGTTTAGAATGTTGAAGGCGATGATGTGGCCTTTTCCGATGTCGCCCAGCAGGTTTTCGACTGGAACCTTGCAGTCGTTCAAAATGATGGGACAGGTGGATGATCCGCGAATGCCCAGCTTGTGTTCTTCGCCGCCGATGGAGAAGCCAGGGAAAGTCTTCTCAACCAGAAACGCCGTGAACTTTTCGCCGTCGATCTTGGCAAAAACGGTGAACAGGTCAGCGAAGCCGGCGTTGGTAATCCACATCTTTTCGCCGTTGAGAATGTAATGCTTGCCGTCGGAAGAAAGCTGAGCCCGGGCGCGGCAGTTGAGGGCATCGGAACCGGAAGAGGCTTCCGACAAGGCGTAGGCGCCAACAATCTCGCCAGCGGCCAGGCGCGGCAGGTATTTCTTTTTCTGCTCTTCGGTGCCGAAATAAACCAGCGGCAGCAGGCCGATGCCGGTGTGCGCGCCCCAGGTGGTGGCGAAGCCGGCGTACTGCGCGATGTGGTCTGCGATGACGGCGGCGGTAACCTTGTCCAGTTCAAGACCGCCGTAAGCTTCGGGGATTTCAGCGCTGCTCAGGCCCAGGTCTCCCGCCTTCTTCAGCAGATCGCGAGAAATGGAGAAGTCCTTGTGCTCCATTTTCTCTACGTTAGGCAGGATCTCGTTGACGGTGAATTCTTCCGCGGTCTGCCCGATCAACCGCTGCTGCTCCGTGAAATCCTCGGGCGTGAAGACTTCGTCTGGGCGGCGGGATTCAAGCAGGAAGCTGCCGCCGGCGATTCTGGTCTTGGGAGCTGCTGTGGTTGTGCCCATCACTGATCCCTTCAAATAACAGATTCCCCCACGGAGGCGCGGAGACACAGAGAACCTCCAATTGTAAGCGAGAAAACGCGTGGAAGCTCCGCCATTAGTAATCCGCAGATGTTACGCGAGGTTCTCGAAGATCCCGGCCGCGCCCATGCCACCGCCGACGCACATGGTGACCATGCCGTAGCGTGCGTTGCGGCGCTTGAGTTCGCGGAGGATCGCCGCTGTCAGCTTGGCTCCGGTGCAACCCAGGGGATGCCCCAGGGCGATCGCGCCGCCGTTGGGATTCACTTTCTCCGGGTCGATGCCCGCTTCTTTTATCACCGCCAGCGATTGCGCGGCGAAGGCTTCGTTCAACTCGATCACGTCGATGTCGGAAAGCTTGAGCCCAGCCATTTTCAAAGCCTTCGGAATCGCGAATACCGGCCCCAGTCCCATTTCTTCGGGCTTATATCCGGCCGTAGCGAATGAAACGTAGCGGGCCAGCGGCTTGATGCCGAGCGTCTTCGCGCGTTCAGCGGACATCACTACCGCTGCCGCCGCGCCGTCGGACATTTGCGAAGAGTTTCCGGCGGTCACCGTGCCTTTAAGGTGGAACGCAGGCTTCAACGCGAGCAGGGCTTCGAGCGAAGTGTCGGCGCGCGGCCCTTCGTCCACTTTAAAAACCATTTCCTGCCGCTTGGGTTTCGATCCGTTCGGAGTGCTAAAACTCACGGGCACAGGCACAACTTCCTCATCGAACTTACCGGCCTGGATTGCGGCCAGCGCCCTCTGGTGGCTGCGCAGGGAGAACTCGTCCGCGGCCTCGCGTGTGATGCCAAACCGCTGGCCAACACGCTCGGCGGTGAGACCCATGTTGAGGTAAGCGTCAGGGTAGTGGTCGACGAGCCAGGGGTTCGGCGAAACCTTGTGCCCGCCCCTCGGAATCATTGTCATCGACTCCGTGCCGCCGGCAACAATCGCCTCCGCGCCGCCGCTCATGATTCGTTCGGCGGCCATGGCAATCGCCTGCAGTCCCGACGAGCAGAAGCGGTTGATCGTAACCGCTGAAACCTCAACTGGCAGCCCGGCGCGAAGCGAGGCGATGCGAGCAACGTTCATTCCTTGCTCGGCCTCAGGTGTAGCGCAGCCCAGGATGACGTCTTCGATCTCTTTGGCATCGAGTTGCGGCACGCGGTCCAACGCGCCTTTGATGGCGACGGCAGCAAGTTCATCAGGACGGGTGGCGCGGAGCGTGCCTTTGTAGGCCCGTCCCACAGGCGTGCGCACGGATGAGGCAATAACGACTTCTCGCATAGGATTTCTCGGTTCTAAGTCCAAACTTCAGTGCTTGATTGGATGCTTCGCATCCTTCACGAGCTTCATTTGGCCGGAGCATAGAAGTAATAGTCCGCAGAGTAACTGGTCTTGGTTTCGGCATCGCGGTGAGCCGCATCGCAGCCCTCGGCCGGGGGTTGGCCACCATGTGTGTGAACTCGCTGAATCGTGGTCACACTCGCGAGCTGACCGTTTCCCGAATGACTCACGACCTTCACCAGCAGCCAGGGAATCGACTGGCCGTCGAGCGACTCCACGTGGGCTGTTGCTTTGCCCGTCACCTCACTGCCATCTTTCAGCTTCCACGAAGGACCGGCAGAATGACTTCCAATCACTTTGTCGTTTCGATCATGAAGCTCGGCCTCGGGAGCTTTCAGTGTCCAACTGAATTTGCCGTCTGCGGTGGCCTGGCAGGTATAGATCTGCGATCCAGTCGCACGCGCCAACAGGACAACTTCTTCGCCCGCGGGAGCTTGAATCGCATCCGGAACGTCGGGCGGGGACTCCTTCTGAGGAGACTCCTTTTGTGTAGCATCCTTCGCTTGGGCATTCGCGAGCGAGGCTCC
>Ga0307478_10001554_pt1 | contig 19606 bp, 16 predicted proteins | sample atmos_gasesECM4C_2_FD_203713 | JGI IMG/M metagenome (GOLD analysis project Ga0307478, IMG submission 203713) | Hardwood forest soil microbial communities from Morgan-Monroe State Forest, Indiana, United States - atmos_gasesECM4C_05 | ecosystem: Environmental > Terrestrial > Soil > Temperate... | reverse complement strand
ACGGCGTAACCGCGGCGTCCGGTTGCGCCGCTGGCGCAGGAATATCCGGACCGCGCTCGCTCACTGCGGCAGCGATCCAGCGTCCAACTTCCACGGCTGCCTCTGCGAGCGTTCGGCGCGGCGTCAGCCGTAGCGGAAACCAGCCTTGGCGCTCGATCGTCGCGGCACCACCGGCCGCGCGGAACAGCGTTACTTCGACAGCGTGTTCACCGTTCGCGTATTCGGCAAAGAGAAGCGGCACGAACCGCTTCCTCGCGCGGCCGTATCGCACCGAGAAAACAGTGCCGGCGTTCGTTTCGATGGGGAACGCCTTCTCGCGCAAGTCGGCGACGACGTCTGCGGCGCGCGCCGCGGCGAGACCGAGCGGCACGCCGGTGCCGAGTGCGGCGCGGATCGAGCGCAAAGCGGCATCCTCGAGAAACGTCGGCACTTCGGAGGTGATGACGGCAAGAGACGTGTTAAGCGACGTCGGCGGCTCCCGGCGGTGGTGTGGCTCCAAACCGCGCGGTGTACGCATCGAAATGTGCCGGAGTATCAACCAGGAAAGGCAGATCCTCGCGCACCATGCTGCGAATCGCGAGCAGCGGTATGGGCGATCGCAGCGGCCGAAAGTTCGCGTTCCACAACCCGGACCGCTCGCAAACCGGGTGGAACTGCCCGATCATCAGGCCGTCCTCGACAAAATGGTCCTTGAGATCGCGTTGCAACTCGTCGAATTCGCCGGCATCCGTTGCGTCGACGTCGGGGAGAACGACCAAGAACGTAAGGTACTTGCGGCGTGCCGGATCGACTGAGCGCGAAAGGTCGCGATACCAATCACCGTATCGATATATTGCCGCCGCGATCGCTTCGTTGCTCGTGACGCCGTCCAAGTGCGCTAACAGAAACAAGCCGTGGCCCATCGAGGCCTTGCTGAACGGACAAACGGGTCCGTCACGGCCGAGATCCGGGTGCTCCGCTACGAGGAATGAATTGCTCCACGTAGCGATTGGTTGGAGCGCAGCGACGGCCGCGGGGGGAATGCGGCCGGCTTGGACCTCCGCCATCGACCACAGTTGCAGATCAGCGTGCCGTAACACGGCTAGGGATCGGCTTTCTCGAGCGCATGTGCTAACTCGGCTACGAGCGAGTCGACGTCGTGTACGAGCACCGTTCGGTGATCGCCGGGAATGATGCGCACATCGAGCGTGGGGAGGAGCGGCGACCACATCGCGTGGACGCGCTCGGGTCTGGCGCTGCGTTCTTCGCGTGCGCAAAGCATCGTTGCCGGAACGTCAAGCGTCGGCCACACGTATTTCCGGACCGCGCGTTCCTGCGCGGGCTTGACGTGCGCGGTAGCGGCATCATCCTCATCGGCGAACGGCGTAAGGCGGCAACGCAGGTGGTAGAGGTCCGATCGCCGTTGCGCCAGCCAGCGCTGGCTGTGCTCCTCACGGACCCCGATGCTGCGCGCGAGCCGCGCGAACAGGCCTTCAAAAACCGCGTAACGGTAACGAGCATGCTGCGCTTCGACCAGAACGAGATGGTGGACGCGCTTGTGGAGGCCCTGCAGTTGGCGCGCCATCTCGAAGGCGACGATCGCGCCCATGCAGTAGCCGCCGAGAAGATAGGGACCCTCCGGCTCGATCTCGAGCATGATGCGCAACCGCTCGCGAGCCATCTCCTCGATGCTTTGGGGAACGGCGCCGCCGTCGGCACCGTGCGGCGCAACCGCATAGATCGGCCGGCCGGCGCCGAGGCCGTTGCCGAAGCGCCGGCAGTACAGACCAAGCCCGGTCGAGTCGCCGTGCAGGAAGAAGAACGGTGCTTTTGAGCCGCCCGCGCCAAGTGCGACGACGGGCTCGAACGCGGCTCGTTCACGTTGCCGCAGCGCCGCGACCATACCGCCGATCGTCGGGTCCTCGAACAGCACGCTGATCGGCACGCGCCGTCCGCTGCAGGTTTCGATCCGCACCGCCAAGCGCGCTGCCAAAAGCGAATAACCACCGAGCGCGAAGAAATTTTCGCTGACGCCGATCCCGCTGATGCCGAGCAGCTCTTCCCAGATGTGCGTGAGGAGAACGTGAAGCGAATCGGGCGGCTTGCGTGGCGTGGCGAGGTTTCTGAGGAGCGGAGCCGATGGGAGGGCGTCGCGATCGAGTTTTCCGTTCGAGTGACGCGGCAGTTCGGTCAAGAAGAAGAACCCCGCAGGGACGGCCGCTTGTGGCAGCCGTTCGCTCGCGTGCCGGCGCAGGGAGTCGCCGAAGCCGTCACCCGGTGCGCGGGGAACGACATACGCGAGGATCCGTTCTCCCGGTGAAAAAATCGCCGCGGCCGCGGCAACCTGCGGGTGACTCTCCAGTACGGCGACGATCTCGCCCAACTCAACGCGCACGCCGCGAACTTTGACTTGATCGTCGCTGCGGCCGAGGAACTCGACGCAACCGTCCGGGTGCCGCCGCGCGAAGTCTCCGGTGCGATATATCCGCTCACCGGTGCCGGGCAGGAAGGGATCCGGAAAGAAACGCTCGGCGGTGAGATCAGGGCGATCGAGATAACCGCGAGCAACGCCGGGGCCGCCGATGAATATCTCGCCGCGCCGGCCGTGAGGCACCGGATCGAGGTGCTCGTCAAGAACGTAAAATCGCACGTTGGCAATGGGATTGCCGAGCGGCACGAACGGGAGCGTATCGTGCGCGGTGCAACGGTGCTCCGTAACGTGAATGCTCGCTTCAGTCGGACCGTAGACGTTGACGACCGCACGACCTGGAACAAGTAACCGGTCCGCAAGCGCGGGCGCTAACGGGGCGCCGCCGGAGACGACAACGCGCAAACTATGGGCCGCGGAAAAATCGTCGCGCGCGCTCAGCGTCGAGAGCAACGCGGGAACGCCCATCAGCACGGTCACGCGGTGGCGGCGGATCTCGCGCATGATGGCGTCGACGTCGAACTCCGCGCCGGGCGGGGGGAGCACGATGCATCCGCCCGCCGACAGCGTGCCGAATATCTGCCACACGGAAGGGTCGAAGCTCAGCGGCGCGAGTTGCAGCACCCGATCGGTTGAGGTGATGCCGAGATCGCCGAGCGCGGAGAGCACCATATTGCATGCGGAACGATGTTCAACCATGACCCCCTTGGGGGCACCCGTCGAACCGGAGGTGCAGATGACGTATGCGAGCGAACGCGATCCGCCGGGCGCACTCACGTTCGCACCCGATTCATCTCGAGCCGCTTCGCAAACCTCGTCGATCGTCAGCAGCGTCATGCCGGGTAGCGGAACGAAGCGTTGGACGTGCTCGCCGTGCGTGATCAGAATCGACGGCGCGGCTTCCCGCACGATCAAGCGCAGACGCTCGTCAGGCCAGGTACCGTCAAGCGGCACGAACGCGGCGCCGCTCTTCGTGATTCCGGCGAGCACGGTGAGGGCATCTAGCGAGCGCTCGAGACAGACGGCAACCCGCGATTCAGCGCTCGCACCGAGTTTGGATAAAGCGCGAGCGACGCGATTCGCGCCGGCGTTCAAGTTCGCATACGTTCGCTCGTCGTGGCCGAAGACTGCGGCGATGGACTGTGGATAGTCTTGCGCCGAATGCTCGAGCAGGTCGCCCAACCGCGCCCCGTCACAGTTGGCAGTATGCGCTGCTCGAGCTTCCGAAGATGCCCGCAACATCATCGCAAAACGATAACCGCGCCGTGTTGCTGAAGCCACTCCGAAACCAGTGGTTTTAGCCAATCTTCCCTGATCAGCAGTCTCCACACTCATCAGTAGTCATCAGTCACTCCGAGCAACGGTCATCCCGAGCAAAGCGCCCGCAGGGCGCGTCGTCGAGGGACCGCCACGATCGATATCTGTGATCGTCCTTCGGAAGGCGCGCGTTCCATTGCTCACTAGACTAGCAACCGTCTCTCGAAGCAAAAACGAAACGCATGCACGCGTCCCTAATTTCTTTAGCAACCGTTAAGAAGCAGCGAGCATGAGTAGTTGCGTTCGATGCGGGGAACGTTGGCTATCGAAATCCGTTGGGAAAGAGGCGAATTAGCATGCACGCAATAGGAAAGTTCAACTTTTACGAAGAGTTGGACACCGGGAGCACCTCCCAGTCATTCGCTGCGATACAAGTCCATCAGCACGGCACACCGTACATTCTCGTCGTCACCGTCGGAGGCGACATCGTTCTCGCTGATCGACGCAGTGGTTGGCAGGAAGTTCTTTCGAAAATCGGACCGTTCCAGGGTGAGCGTCTTCCGAATAAACTGGGGCAGATCGTTCGGCGCCACCATGAAAATCCGCCGGTAGACGCCGCTGCAACGGTAACGATTGCCGATGGAGACGTCGTCGTGAGCGTCAATGCGCTCGATGGTGAAGAGCTATACGCGTGTTCGCTGTGGCGTGTTCAGCGAGCCCGAGCGCTCGAGATGGCGCGCCGGCGTTATACGCTGACGAACCGGGAGTGCGAACTCCTCGATCGCATCTTACACGGCGAGTCGACTGCGGAAATTGCACGGTTTCTGTCGATCTCGCCGGCTACGGTGGAATGGCACACCAAGCGATTGTTGCTGAAGACGGATTCGCAGAACCGAACCCAAATGGCAACGCGGACGATAGGCTGGTTACCCGACCCCGCTTGAGGCAACGCTGAAAGATAGTTGCCGTAATTTTGGTCAGCCGCGGCACTCATATGACCTACTGGTTATGGTGGTTGTTCCAGATGCGACGCACGGTATTGTGGCCTCAATGAGTTGCGTGCGAAGAACCACAAACGGGGCGTGCATCGCTTTCATTTTTGCAACCGCTGCCTTGCAGTTGTTTACTGCGGCGCGAGCGGAAGCGGCGTTGCATCCAGGCGACAAAATCACGGTAACGGTGTACAACCACCCGGAACTTTCAGGCGATCACACGGTTGACGCGGCAGGGAACGTTTCGCTGCCGGTTGCCGGAACGATCTCGGCGCTCAACACCGAGCCCGACGTTTTTGCCAAACGAGTGCAAGTTCGCTTAGAGCCGTTCGTCCGCTACGCTTCGGTCGGCGTGCAGCTCACACTGCAGAGCACGTCGGTGTTCGTCGCCGGTGGTCCGGTAGGGGTCTTGCCCTACGCGCCGGGGATGACGATCGCCGCGGTCGTCGACTACCTGAACGTGCCGGCGCCGGTGCCGGTGGCAGAAGCCACGAACGCGCAAAACCTCGCGCAACACGTGGCCTCACAGGGCGCGCTCGATCTGGAAAATGGACCGATCGACTTCCATCGCGTGCGCATTCTCCGCGACGGTACGTCGATTGGCCAGTACGACATTCTCGCGCTGCGTGCCGCCGGCGATCCCGGTCCGGCCCTGCTGCCCAACGACACGATCGCGCTGCAGAACAAGCCGATCGCGGTGAGCGTAACGGGCGAAGTGCAGCGGCCGGGGACGGCATACTTGAATCAAGACGAGCCGTTGTCGGTCGCGATCGCGCAAGCCGGTGGCCTTACGCCAACCTCGAGCGAGTCCGGAATTTTGCTCTATCGCAACGCAGCGCCGAGTGCCGTCTCGATCGGTTCGCCGGAGTTTGCGCAGCCGGCGCTCGCCGGCGATCGTATCGTCGTGCCGCGAGCGGTTCGGGTCGACGTTCTCGGCAATGTCGAGAAGCCCGGCGATACGCTCCTGCGCGGCAACAACACGCTGGTGAGCGCGATCTATTATGCCGGCGGCCCGGCGAAGTACGCAAACCTAAAAGCGGTGACCGTCCTCCACGCGGGCACTCGCAAGCAATATAATCTCGCCAACATTCAGAAGGGCAAGACGGGCGATAATCCGGTGCTGGCCGACGGCGACGTGGTAGAAGTTCCGCAAGGCAGCACCTTCGAGTGGAGCGCGGTTTGGGGCGCCATCGGATCACTCGGTCTCTTCGGTGTGCACCTCTGATGGCAAACGATCCGCTACAGGTGCAGTTTCGTGAAAACTGCATCTATCGCCGGGCGCGCCGCCTGTTCGATCTCACGGTTGCATCGGTGGCGCTGGCCGCTGCCTCTCCGGTCCTGCTCCTCGCGGCGATCGCGATTGGGCTGGACGACGGCGGACCAATTCTTTTTCGTCAGCAACGCGTCGGCCGATACGGCAAGTTGTTCGTGATGTATAAGCTGCGCACGATGCGAACCAGTCAATGCGGCGACGCATTGAAGCCGACGAGCGGGGCGGATGCGCGCGTGACGCGCGTGGGGCGCGTGCTGCGCAGAGCCTCCATCGACGAGCTGCCGCAATTGTTCAACGTGCTGCGAGGAGAGATGGCGATCGTCGGGCCACGCCCCGAAATGCCGCTCTTGGTACGCAAGTACGAACGCTGGCAACACTTGCGCCATCTTGCTAAGCCGGGAGTGACCGGCCTGTGGCAGACCACGTGCCGTTCCAGCATACCGCTGCACCAACCAGCGGCGACGCATATCGACCTAGAGTACATCCGCACGGCCTCGGCGATGACCGATGGACTGATCGTGCTTCGAACCTTTCGCGCGCTCGTTTCTGCTCGGGGCGCATACTAGGAGCCGTTGGATGAGTTTCAAGAAGATCTGCATTGTCGGCACGGGCTACGTCGGAATGGCGAGCGCAATCGGGTTCGCCGAGCTGGGCCACAACGTAACGGGGTACGACATCGATCTCGAACGCGTTCGCGGACTGCAGCGCGGGGTCACGCCGTACCGGGAAGCGGGAATCGAAGAGGCGCTCAGGGGCAACATCGCTGCCGGGCGCATCACCTTCCACGAAGATCTCGATGCGGCTGGAGCCGGTGCCGACTACGTCATCGTTGCGGTCGGTACGCCGTCCCTGCCCAATGGGTCGGCCGATCTTTCGGCAGTTCATGCCGCCGTCGAAGCGCTCGTTCCGGTGATCTCCAAGGATGCCGTGATCGTGCTGCGGTCGACGGTCCCCGCCGGAACGACGGACCGCCTGGCCGATGCGCACGACGTTACGTTCGTCTACGCGCCGGAGTTTTTGCGCGAAGGCTCGGCCTTGCACGATTTCTTGCATCCCGACCGTATCGTGATCGGTGCGGAGAGCGGAAACCACGCTGCGGGGTATGCGGCACTGCTGGAATCACTGGGCCAGCCCGTGGTCACGACAACCTACCGGAATGCGGAATTGATCAAAGGATTTTCGAACGCGTTTCTGGCGCTGAAAATCAGCTTTGCGAATGAAGTCGCCAACTTCTGCGATGCTGCAGATGCCGATGCGCTGGACGTTCTGCGCGGCGTCGGTCACGACCGTCGCATCGGCACGGCATTCTTGACTCCCGGCATCGGCTTCGGTGGACCGTGTTTCGAGAAGGACGTGAAAGCGCTCCATCATGCCGCGGGCGAGCTGGAAGTCGGCCGGGAGCTCTTGGCGGCGACGATGCGCGTCAACGCGGCGCAACCGAAGTACATCGTCAGAATGCTCGAGGAAGAGTTGGGGGATCTCGCCGGTGCCCATATCGCGGTGTGGGGACTCGCCTTCAAGGCCGGCACGGATGACGTGCGCGACTCGATCGCGGTGCGTATCGTCAACGAACTCATCGCACGCGGTGTTCTCGTCATCGCGTACGATCCGGCCGTGGCCGAAACCCGGCCTGAAGTCCTTTGCGAACTGCGGCATAGCGCCATGGAGGCGATCGAGCACGCGGATGCCTTGCTCGTGCTCACGGAATGGGACGAATTCGCGCGTATTTCGCCGTGGGCGATTGCAAAACGTCTGATCCGGGGCGTGGTCGTCGACGGACGCAACATCCTAGACCCGCAGGCCATCTCCGCGACGGGTTTGCGATATCGAGGCGTCGGCCGCCGGCCCGCTTCCGATACGCAGCTCGCTGCCGTCAGCTAGATGAGGTGATCCGATGGACCTAATTTCGTTCGGTAAAATCATGTGGAGGCAGCGGCTCGTCGTGGCTGCGGTCATGGTCGCGGGTATCGTGTGCTTCGCTTTCGCCTCGTCGCGCGGCCACGTCTACAGCGCATCGTCGACGATCCTCGCGGGGAGCGACGCTACCGGTAACGGGTCGCTCGATCCGACCAAGAATCCGATCGAGAGCGCCATCAGCCCGAGCGATCTGCCGACGCTGCTGCACAGTTCCACCGTTATGGCTCGCGTCGCAGCGGCGTTGCACCTCTCCCGCGAACACGCGCAGTTGCTCGCGCGAGGCGTTAAAGCGAAGTCGGTCGGAAGCGACGTCCTCTCGATCTCGGCGACGGATGAATATCCGGATCTAGCGGTTGCCGAGGCGAACGCACTGGCGCGTTCCCTGCAGCATTTCGAGCAGCAGATTGAAGAGTCGCGCTACGATTTGCTGACAACCGATCTGCGCTTGCAGCTGGAAAATCAGCGTTCGACGCTCGCCCAGGTCGACCGGCGCATCGCTGCGCTTACCGCGTCCGATCCCTACATCACCGACCAAGAGGGGACCTCGGCCATCAACACGCGGCTGGTCGCGCTCCTGACCCAGCGGGATACGGCGAGCGCGCAACTCGTCGGCGATGCAGCGACCGCGCTCAAGGAATCGCGGCGTCCCGCCTTGGCGCGCGATCTCGCGAGCCAGCAAATCATCCAAAACGATCCCGTATTTCAAAGCTTGCGGGCCCAGTTCGGCAAGGATCTGGCTCAGTACAATCTCGAGAAGGCGGGTTATAAGGCCGCCTTCCCGGGATTGGCGGGCATAAAAGATCAGATCGACCGGGAAAACGGAAGCCTGGCGAGCGCGACGGCGAAGGCGACGAAAAACCCGGGCGAAAGCCCAGCTTACGTGGCGGCCGAGCTCGATGCCAACAAGGCCGATGCGCAGTACGCCGGCGATCGTGCCCAGGTGAGCCGGCTCGACGAACAGATTGCCGGCCTGACTTCGCACCTGAGCGCGAGCAGTACCACGAGCGCGACGTTGCAGCAGCTCCATCGCGAGCGCGAAGCGGGCAACCAGGTCTACGCGCGGTTGTCGGATCGGCTGGCGCAGGCGGTGGCCGATCGCTCGCAGGCCGGCTCGGTGAATTCCATCGTGATCGTGGACGATGCCGTCGCGGCGAGCCCGACCTTGCTCTCGCGCACGCCCGTGATTTTAGGCGCAACCTTGGCTGCCTTCGCTTGGCTCGCGATCACGCTCGCGTTCTTGCTCGATCGGTCCGACGGCCGCCTGCGCACGCGCACCACGATCGAAGACCTGTACGGCACTCGCGTTCTGACGAACGTCTAGGAAGCATCGGTATGACGGAAGTCAACGAAGGGTTTCGCATACTCCGCGTCCGCGTGGCGGACCAGGTTGCGATGCCCACCATCGTGGTAGTCACTTCGGCCTTGAGATACGACGGCGCGACGTACGTGGCGTGCGGTCTGGCGCGCGCTTGCGCGGAGTTCGAGCACCGCACGCTGCTCATCGATGCGCACGGAAACGAAGCGGGCGCAATCGAGTTTCTCCGCGGGACGGAGACGCCGCTCCTCAGCGTCCGGGGCTTGTTCCGAGAGAGCGCGAACGAAAACGTTGCGGTCACGCTGCAGAAACTTCGCGCCGAATACGACGTCGTCGTCGTGGATGCGCCGCCGGTGCCCAACTCGAGCTTAGCGCTTTCGTTGGCGGGAGCAGCCGACGGCGTGATTTTCGCCGTCCAGTTTGGCCGCAAGCAAACGCCGGCCGATGAGGAGATGGTAAGCGTGCTTGCCGATCATCGAATTCTCGGCGTGGTTCCAAACCGGGCCAGCCGGCCGGTTGCGCCGGTTCGGGGCACGCAACCGTTGCGCGAAGCCGGCGGCGTCGAAGGTTTGGTGAGTCGCTTGCGCGCCGGCAAAGCCTCGAACTGACATGGCGGTGTTGGTGACGGGCGGAGCGGGCTTCCTTGGAAGTCATCTCGTCGACCGGTTGGTCGGGGACGGCGAGCACGTGGTGGTCGCCGATGATCTGTCGACCGGACGGCTGGCGAATGTCGATCGGGCTCTCGCGACGGGGCGTGTCACCTTCGTCTACCTCGATTTCGCCGCCGCCCGGGAAGTGGTGCTTGAAGCGTTGGAGCGGGCCGCGAGCGAGAAATACCGGGCGATTTTTCACCTCGCTTCGCCGGCGAGCCCCATCGCGTACGGCAGCCGGCCTTGGCAGACCTTAGCCGTGAACGCGGTGGGAACGATGACCCTCGTCGAGTTTGCGGTGCGAAACGGTGCGATGATGCTGTTCGCGTCGACGTCGGAAGCCTACGGCGATCCGCTCGTCCACCCGCAGCCGGAAACGTATTTCGGCAACGTGAATCCGGTTGGCCCGCGAGCGTGCTACGACGAAGGCAAGCGGTTCGGCGAAGCCGCGATGTCGGTCGCGATCAAGGAACTCGGTCTCGACGGGCGCATCGTTCGCATCTTCAACTGCTACGGGCCGCGGATGGACATCGATGACGGCAGGCTGGTGCCCTCGCTCATGGCGGCCGCTCGCGATCGGCGGCCCTTGCCGGTGCATGGTGACGGGAAACAAACGCGCTCGTTGACGTACGTCGACGATTTAGTTGAAGGTTTGCTGCGCGTCGCCGAACGGACCGATCTCGGTACCCTGCCCGTCAATCTTGGTAGCGATGATGAACGGAGCGTGACCGACATCGCGCGTGTGATCGCCGAGATAGCCCACGCCCCGTTTACCGTCGAGTCGCTCGTCGCGCGTCCCGAAGATCCGCGCCAGCGGCGTCCCGACACGAGTCGCGCACGCTCCATCGGGTGGTCCGCGGCGGTACCGCTGCACGAAGGCTTGCGCCGCACCTATGAGTGGCTCCTCACTGACGGTTTGCGCTACGCGTCATAGTGGAAAGCATTGCCCTGCGACGCCGCTTCACGGTCTTCGTCCCGCACGCATCGGATTGCCTCACCAATCACTTGCCGCACGGGGATGGTCTCGTTGCCTTCGAGTTCGTGCGCCGTCTCGCGGAGCGCGGACATACGGTTCACGTTGCATCGCCTGAGATCCACGTCTCCGGCCCGTTACCGGCGAGCCTGCATCTTCACGAGACGGCGGCCGGGGGCGTCGGTCCACGCTTGCACTATATGCTGGCGGTTCGGCGGCTCTACGCGCGGGTGAGCGAAAGGCGCCGCGTCGACATCGTCCATCAGCTCAATCCGGTCTTTACCGGCATTTCGCTTGCGCTTGCCGGGGCCGGCGCGCCGATCGTGCTGGGCAGTTTTCTGGCCGAGTGGCCGAACGGCGAGGTGATGCGTTCGCCGCGCAGCCGCATCGTTACGGGTCTGAAACGCAAGGTGGCGTCGCTGCAGCAGCGCCAAGCGCGCGCGTTGCTCCTAACCACGCCCGGCGCCGCCGGTCGCATCGTCGATCAAAGCGTCAACCGCCAAAAAATCGTGCACTTGCCGCACGGCATCGATCCGAGCCTCTACCGCCCGTCGTACGGCTCCGCGACCGCGCAGCCGGTGATCGTCTTTCTCGGCGGACTCGAGCGCCGCAAGGGCATCTACACGCTCCTCGACGCGTTTCCGCGCGTTCGCGCCGCGATCCCAGCGACCCGTTTGATCGTCGGCGGAGCCGGCCACGAAAACCTCCGCGTCGCGCAGAAGATCGCGGCCTTACCGGAACCGGATGCCGTCACGCTGCTCGGCTGCGTGGCCCGCACCGACGTTCCGCGCGTCTTGGCCAGTGCAACGGTTTTTGCGATGCCGTCAAACGGCGAACCGTTTGGGATGGCGTTGCTGGAAGCGATGGCCAGCGGGAAGCCCGTCGTCGTCACCGATGCCGGGGGGCCGCACTACATCGTCGATGCCGCCGGCGGGCGGAAAGTACCACCAGATGACCCGAGCGCGCTGGCGGATGCGCTCATCGAGATCCTCGCATCGCCCGAACTGCAGCGCCGGATGGGTGAGCATAACCGCGCGCTCATCGAAACCGTGTACAACTGGGATCGCGTGATCGACCGCCTGGAGGAGCTCTATCGTTCCGTCATCGGCTCGCGGAGCCTCACCACGTGATCGAGCAGCCCAAAACGGACGCGCTTCGAATCGCCAAGAATGCGCTGAGTGGCGCCGGAGCGCGCATCGCGATGATGCTGATCGGTTTCGGGCTAACGCCGTTCATCGTGCATGCGCTCGGGCTGCAGCAGTTCGGCATGTGGGCGGTGATCGGTGCGCTTGCCGGCTACTTGGGACTCCTGGATTTCGGCCTGGGCGGCGTCTTCGTGAAGTTCCTCAGCGAGTACATCGAGCAGGCTCAACTTGCGCGCGCACGTCAGGTGCTGACGTTCGGCATGATCTTCTACGCGCTTTTCGGGATCGTACTCGCCGTGCCGATCGCGTTCTCGGCACCGTATATCGTCCGGCTCTTCAAGATGCCGGCCGATCAGTACGCGGATGCCATGCATGTGTTCTACGCGCTGTTCGGATTGCTCGTCGTGACGATGGTGCTCGGACTCCCGGGCGCAGCGCTCGTTGCCATGCAGCGCATGGACTTGGTGAGCCGTAACAACTTTGCCGGCTATCTCGCGTATGCCGCTGGAACGATCGTGTTGGTTCGACTCGGTTACGGCGTCTGGGGCGTGATCGGAGGTCAGGCGATACAAGTTGCCGTGTCCTGCGGTCTCCATTGGCTGACGGCCCGGCGTAGGTTCGGGCCGATGCTGCACCATCCGTTGAAGATCGAACGGGCGATCGTCCGGCGCATGCTCGGTTTAGGCGGCTGGACGCAGATGACGGCGATTTTGAATATCGTGAGCCTGGATGTCGGCCGCTTCATATCGGCCGGTTTGATCAGCGTCGCGAGTGTGTCGTATTACGAACTCGGCAGCAAGATCGCGTTTTTCTCGCGCTCGATGCCGGCGTATCTGCTCGATGCCATCTTTCCGAGTGCGGCGGCCGCCGATGCCCGGGGAGACGGCGGCGCAATCGACCAGCTCTACGAAAGCGGCACGGTATACTCGATGTTCGTGACGCTGGGCATAGGTGGCTTCTGCATCGGCGCGGCCGGCCCGGTGCTGCGCGTGTGGCTCGGTCATCAGTATCCGTACGTCGCCGCGATCGTGCTATGGCTCGGAATCGGCTACATCATCAGCGGAATGACCGGCACCGGCACAACGATCGTACGCGCGACCGGGTTGCCGAATATCGAAACGTCTTTCACCGCCGTGACCGCCGCCGTCAACCTGGGCGCGACCGCCGTGCTGGCAAGTCGCTTCGGCATCGTCGGCGTCGCCGGCGGATCGCTGGCCGGCTGGACGGCCGGAACGGTCTATTTTCTCATCCGCTTCCACGCGCTCCAGGGCACGTCGTGGTGGAAGACGGTCGGCCTGCGCATCGCGCGGCTAACCCTTGCGTGCGGTATCGCGTCCGTCTTCGTCGCTGTCGCCTCCGCCCAGCCGGCGTTGAGCGGACTGTTCGCGCATCGCGCGACCGGCATCGCCGCACTCCTCGCGCTGGGGATCGCTTACAGCCTCACCTACGGTGCGTTGACCATCGTGCTCGGCGCCTGGGAAGCGCACGACCGGCGACTTCTGCGCCGTGCGACACACGGGCGTTTCCTGCGTTTCGCCCGAGGGAATCCGGCATGATCAACGCTCCGCGACTATCGATGCTGCAAATCGGCCTGATCGCATCGCCCGCACAGACATCCGGCTCGGATCGCTACTATTTCGAACTGCTGCGCTCGTTGCGCGCGCAGGGGGATCAGGTGCGCGGAGTGGTTCTCGGCGATCCGGATGCGATTCAAAACCCCATCGGCGACGTCGCGAGCTTCGCGCCTGAAGGCAGCCGTGCGTGGCGGCGCTGGACCGGTTTGCGGCGCGTGATGCCGCAGCTCGTACGCGGCAGCGACATCGTCGTATCGCACATGGCCGCGCACGCATTCCCCGTCCTCGACCAGATCGGCGCGCGACCGCTCGTCGTCCACTTCCACGGGCCGTGGGCGCTCGAAGGGCGTGCGGACGGGCTGGGGCTGGCGAAGTACTGTCTGCGCCAAGTCCAAGAGCGTTCGGTATACGCGCGCGGCGCGCGGATCATTGCGCTCTCGCAAGCGTTCGCGGACATCCTGGAGCGGCATTACCGGGTCGACCCGTCGGTCATTCGCATCGTGCCGGGCGGGGTGAATCTCGCCCGCTTTGCAACGCGCGAATCGCGAGCCCAGGCGCGGGAGCGTCTCGGTTGGCCACGTGACCGGCCGGTGATCGCGACGGTCCGGCGACTGGTGCCGACAAAAGGGATCGAACAACTCATCGAGGCGGTCGCGATGGTCCGCGCCGAGGTGCCGGATCTCTTCGTCGGCATCGCGGGCACGGGTCCGCTCGCCGGCGACTTGCAACGGCAGGTTCACGAGCGCGGCCTCGATGACGTGGTAAAGCTCGTCGGTTACATCCCGGATGAACAGTTGCCGCTGTTGTACCGCGCCGCTGACGCGTTCGTCGTACCCACGCAGGCGTTCGAGGGGTTCGGCCTCGTCGTCGCCGAGGCGCTCGCGTGCGGCACGCCCGCGCTCGTGACGCCGGTCGGCGGTCTGCCGGAAGTGGTTCGCGATCTCGACCCGAGTCTGGTCCTGGCGGGCAGCAGCGCGGAGCACATCGCGCGCGGGATCGCGGCCGCCATGTCGGGCCGGGTACCGTTGCCCGCGGAGAGCGCGTGTATCGCCTACGCGCAGCGGTTCGAGTGGCGCAACATCGCAGCCCGCGTGCGCGCCATCTACCGCGAGGTCGCCTAGCCGCGATGGCACGGCTGTCGATGCTTCAGATCGGCGTGACGGCGTCGGCGCGCCATGCGTCGGGCACCGACCGCTACTACTTCGAGCTGTTGCGATCGCTCTGCGCGCAAGGCGATCGGGTGCGCGGCGTCGTCCTCGGCGACCCGAACGTGGTTGAGCATCCGGTCGCCGGCGTCGAGAGCTTTGCGCCGGAGGGAAGCCGTGCGTTCCGGCGCTGGACCGGTTTGCGGCGCGTCGTTCCGCGTCTGGTACGAGATAGTCAACTCATCGTCTCGCACTTCGCGGCGCACGCATTCCCGGTTCTCGACCAATTCGGCCGCCGGCCGCTGGTCACGCATTTTCACAATCCGTGGTTTCACGAAGGACGCGCGGCCGGCGTGACAACGGCCAAGCTTGCGATCCGGTGGATCCAAGAGCGGTCGGTCTATGCGCGCGCGGTCCGGTTCGTGGTTCTTTCCGAAGCGAACGCGCGCGTGCTCGAAGAGCACTACGGCGTGCCGCGCTCGCTCATTCGTGTCGTTCCGGGGGGAACCGATCTCGCGCGCTTTACGCCCGGCGGGTTGCGCGCCGAAGCGCGCGCGCGACTGGGCTGGGCGCTCGACCGTCCCACGATAGCGATCGTTGCCCGGCTCGTTGCATCCAAGGGCGTCGATCGTGCGATCGATGCCATGATTGAGATTCGCCGGCGCATCGCCGATGTACGGTTGGAGATCATTGGGGCCGGACCGGAAGCGGAGGCCTTGCGCGAACGCGTGCGCGGGCTCGATCTCAGCGAGGCCGTGCATTTCGCGGGGTTTCAGCGCGAAACCGTTGCCGATGCGTATCGCGCCGCCGATGTCGTCGTGGTTCCGTCGATCGCCTTCGAAAGCTTCGGTCTCGTCGCCGCGGAGGCCCTCGCATGCGGCACGCCGGCCCTCGTTACGCCGATCTTGGGTTTGCCCGAGGTCGTGCGGGCGCTCGACCCGGCGCTGGTTCTCGATGGAATGCAACCCGCCGACATCGCGCACCGGGTCATCGACGCGCTCAGCGGACGCATCGCGCTCCCCGCGTCCGGTGCCTGTGCAGCGTACGCCCGGCGATTCGATTGGGCGACGGTTTCCGCGGCGATCCACGAAGTCTACGCGGAGGTCGCGTGATGCGCGAATCCGAGCGCCGTGCATCGACGTTGCAAATCGGCTTCATCGTCGCCGGCCGGCAAACCCCGGCGGCCGGGTCGGAACGGTATTTCTGGGACCTCCTAGAGGCGTTGCCGTCAACGGGCATCGACGTACACGGACTCGTCGTCGGTGATCCGGAGATCACCCGGGCCTCCAACGCCGCCGTCGAAAGTTTTGCCCCGGAAGGCGGTTCGGCCGTTGCGCGCGTCAAGGCACTCCGCCGGGCCGTGTCGCGCAATATCGGCCGGAACCACATCGTCGTCTCGCACCATGCGCAGCACGCGCTTCCCGTGCTCGACGTCGTTCGTTCCCGGCCGCTCGTGGTGCATTGTCACGGACCGCTGGTGCGCGAAGGGCGCAGCGAAGGCATGAGCGTGAAAGAACTGATGATGCGCTCGCTCGCCGAGCGACTCGTGTATGCTCGGGCACAGCGTATCATCGTGCTCTCTCACGCGTTCGGAAAAATTCTGCAAGACGATTATCACGTACCGGCTTCCAAGATTCGCATCGTGCCTGGCGGCGTCGATCTGACCCGGTTTCAGCTCGGGGTCAGCAAGGCCGACGCGCGCCGGCGGCTTGGCTGGCCCACCGATCGGCCGCTGTTCTTCACGGCCCGGCGGCTGGCACCGACGAAAGGTATCGATCGCCTCGTCGACGCCATGTCGGAAATACTCAGCGCCGCCCCGAGCACGTTACTGGTGATCGCCGGCAGCGGACCGTTGACGGCGCAACTTCAGCAGCGGGTACGAGAACTCGGCCTCGAAGCGTGCGTTCGCTTCGCCGGCTACGTCGATGAGCGGACGTTGCGCCTCATGTACCGCGCGGCCGATGCCTTGATCGTGCCCACGGTGGCGCTCGAGGGCTTCGGTCTCGTGGTGGTCGAGGCGCTCGCCTGCGGCACCCCGGCGCTCGTCACGCCGGTTTCGGGCCTGCCGGAAGTGGTGCGCGATCTCGATCCGCGCTTGGTGCTCGCCGGCAGCGAACCGGTCGACATCGCGCGCGGCATCATCGCGGTGGTGAGCGGCGAGCAGAAGCTGCCCGATACGGCCGCTTGCCGCGCATACGCCGAACGCTTCGACTGGCGAAAAATCGCTTCTCGCGTCGGCGACGTCTACCACGAGGTGGCCTGATCCGTGCAACGGCCGGCCGGCGCGGTGCGCGTCCTCTCACTGCAAACGGCGTTACTCGGCAACAAGACGTACGGCGAACTGTTGCGCCGCCTCCTGGCGAACTCTCCTCTGGTCGAGTTTGAAGGGCGATGGTGCCCGGATTGGCGTGAACGCACGCCGCGCGGGCTGGGCACCTTTTTCTGGCGCCAGGCGCCCGCGACGTGGATGAGCGCGCGCAACATGGATTTCTTCAAGACGCGCTACGAACTCGGCACGTCGTATCTGGGCCGCGCAGCACTCCTCGAGGCGATGCGCGGCGCAACTCCCGATGTGATCCACATTCACACGCAAGCGAACGCGTTTCTCGCGCGGGACATCATGCGCCGCGTGCCCAGCGTGATTTCAGCCGACCTTACCGCGCGTCAGGCGGCACGGCAAGAAGTGCCGCCTGCGCTCCGCTGGACATACGAGTTCAATCACCAGTTGGAACGGCGGGTATTTCAAGACGCGGCGGCGATCGTGACGCTATCAGGTTGGGCAGCCGACGCGATCGCGGCCGAGTACGGCATCACGAAGGAGCGGATCCATGCCATCCCGCCCGGCACGGATTTGACGCTCTTCGACGCGATTCGAGCGGCGCGGGCGAAACGGCGGAACGGCCGTCCGGCCTCGGTCTTGTTCGTCGGCGGCGAGTTCGAGCGGAAGGGTGGGGACGTGCTCGCGCGCGCATTCATCGAACGCTTTGCCGGCCGTAACGTCCGGCTGAACATCGTGACGCAGACGGAAAAGGTGCCCGAGCACGATCAGATCGTCGTGCACCGCGGCGTGCGGCCGTTCTCGGCCGCCTGGTCGGCCCTCTACGCCGACGCGGATCTGTTCGTCTTGCCGACGCGCCGGGATGCTTCACCCCACGTGTTCGTCGAGGCGATGGCCGCGGGCGTGCCGGCAATCGGAACGCGGGTGGGAGCGATCCCCGAGATGATCGACGACGGCCGGAGCGGTTACCTGATCGACGCGGGCGACGTACGAGCCCTCGGCGACCGGATGGAGCGTCTGATCGACGACGCCACCGTGCGATCCGCCTTCGGCGCCGCCGCCCGCGCCCTAGCCGAGCAACGCTTCAACGCGCATCGAAACATCGGCCGCCTAGAACAAGTCTTCCTCACCGCCAACAAACATATCGCACCAAGGGATACACCGAAGTAGCAACTGTCCCAAGCCCATTGTCATCCCGAGCAAAGCGCCCGCAGGGCGCGTCGTCGAGGGACAGCCACCATCACTGATGATCGCAGCGGTCCCTCGACAAGCTCGGGATGACAATCCCCACAAGCCCAGGATAACAACCAAGCCAAGCCCAGGATGAACAACCACGCCAAGCTCGGGATGAACAACTCACGCCAAGCTCGGGATGACCACTCACGCCAAGCTCGGGATGACGACTCACGCCAAGCTCGGGATGACGACTCACGCCAAGCTCGGGATGACGACTCACGACAAGCTCGGGATGACGACTCACGACAAGCTTGGGATGACGACTCACGACAAGCTCGGGATGACGACTCACGCCAAGCTCGGGATGAACAACTATGACGATTGCCGCTATTTCAGAGAATCTCTAGGTGAGGAGTACGGTTATGAGCGTTTACGACGCCGGCTTTTACGACGCGCAGGAAGCCGGCTCTCGCGGCTCCGCTGCAGCGGTGGTACCGATTATCGTCGATGTACTGAAGCCGGACTCGGTGCTCGATGTCGGCTGCGGGGTGGGCCCGTGGCTCGCCGAATTTGCGGCGGCCGGTCTACCCGTATGTCACGGGATCGATGGCCCTTGGGTCGACAAAACGCGCTTTTCGCTCGGGCCGGACAACCTCACGTCGTTCGACTTCAACTCGGAGACGGCGCCGTTCAGGCCGCCACTCCCGCAAGGCCGCTTCGATCTCGTTCTCACGTTAGAGTTCCTCGAGCACGTCCGTCCCGAAGCGGCACCGGCGCTGGTCGAGTTTTTGACCAGCCGTTCGGACACCGTCGTTTTCAGCGCTGCCATTCCGGGCCAAGGCGGAACGAACCACGTCAACGAGCAGTGGATCGATTATTGGGCCGCCTTGTTCGGGCGGCAGGGCTTCGTGCCGTTCGACTTTCTGCGGCCGCTGATTTGGAACGACGAGCGAATCGATGCATGGTATCGCCAGAACCTGATCGGATTCTTCAAGGATGCTGCGCCGGCGAACGTCGTTGCCCTCGCGGAAGCAACGCTCCGTCAACAGCTGAACAACCCGCCGCGGCTGGTGCACCCAGGCATTCTCGACATCGCACGAACATCGCCTCCGCCCCCGCTAGCGCAACAGGTGATCAGGAAACTACAACGGAGCCTGCATCGCTCAAACACGCTCTAAAGCATCGACGATCATCGCAGCAAATATCACCCCCCGAGACCGCACGATGTCATTCCGAGCAAAGCGCCGTTAGGCGCGTCGTCGAGGAACCGCCACAATCGCGGTATCCTATCGCAACGCCATGCGCTGAAAGGCATCACTCACGAGCGAGCGCAGCGCATCCTGAAACCGTTGCTGCGAAAACGTCTCGGCGTGCGCGCGAATGCGACCGCGGTCGAACGCCGTGCGTTCAAAGCGCTCGAGCGCATCGACGAACGCCGCCACACTCTGATCGGCAGCGAAGACGCCGGTCACGCCCCCGATGACGGTTTCGCTCACGCCGCCCG
>Ga0307478_10001553_pt1 | contig 19607 bp, 16 predicted proteins | sample atmos_gasesECM4C_2_FD_203713 | JGI IMG/M metagenome (GOLD analysis project Ga0307478, IMG submission 203713) | Hardwood forest soil microbial communities from Morgan-Monroe State Forest, Indiana, United States - atmos_gasesECM4C_05 | ecosystem: Environmental > Terrestrial > Soil > Temperate... | reverse complement strand
CCAAACGCTGTGGATGAGATAGTTCATGAGCATCAGCACGATGTAAGTCGCCACAATTGCCAATAGGAGTTTCTTCATGGCCGTGTTTGCCTCCTGCCGCCGAATTTTAGGCCTGGGAATAAACCGAGATGGGAAACGAGCCGAGCACGATGAGCTGCGCTCCAGCGAGCGCAGCCTAGCACTGCTGCGTGCGAATCAACAGCGGATTTTTGCGAGTAGCGAGGTTCTAGGGGTTGGTGACCTGGATCGAGATGCTGGCCTCGCGGAGCGGGACGTACTTCACTTCCCAAGCGGCATGGACCGGGCTTTCGGCGTAAGCGTCGGCGGCGGCGCGATCGCGGAATTCGATCGCATACGCCGCGTTGAAATCGCGCGGCTGCATGCGTTCGCCTTTGATCCAGATATTCTTGATACCGGGAATTTTTGTGGCCATTTCTTTGATGCCTTCGATGGCGGCTTGCTTATCGGCGTCGGTGGCCGCCGGATTCCATTTCAATTCCACGACGTGCAGGATCGTTTTCGGCTGGCTGAAGCGGCTTTGCCCCGCGACGTAGCCGCTGGCGAATAAGGCCAGGGCGAAAAGCGAGCCGCCGAGAATTTTTGCCGGGGTCGAAAGGTGAATTTGCATTTAGTTTCTCCCGCTTGCTTTGACGAATGAACTCTTCGAGTGTAAGCGAGGGTGCAAGAAGCGCGCAACACTCCGCGGCAAATGCGAGTGTCGCGCGGCGGCGCGCGATTTGCATGTTGACCGGCTGTCTTGGGCTTAGTTACGATGCGCAGCAACATCCTGGTTTTCGCGGTCCCTGCGCGGCTGCGAGGAGGCGCGATGTACTGTTCAAAATGCGGAGCGAACGTTCCGGACGGTGCGGTTTTCTGCAGCGCTTGCGGGCAACCTACGGGTGGAGTCGCGGCGGGCCAACCGGCCGCAGCGGGACCTGCACCGCCAGTTGCAGCGACCGCGGGGTACCCAGCGCCTGTGCAAGCGGGCTGGCAGGCGGCGGCCGCACGTCCTGCTGTAGCCTATGCGGGCTTTTGGCTGCGGTTGGTCGCAGTCATCATTGATGCCATCGTGCTCGGTTTTGTGCGCTGGATCGTCTTCCTGCCATTCGCCGCGTCAATGGGCTTAGGGATGCATGGTATTTTTATGGGACACCCTCCGTCGAGACCCGAAGAATTGTTTCCAATGTTCGGGATGCTCTTACGGCTGTGGATGGTGCTGACGGTTTTGAACTGGCTCTATTTCTCGCTTTTTGAAAGTTCGGGCTGGCAAGCCACGCTGGGGAAAAAAGCGTTGGGCCTGGAAGTGACGGACTTGGCCGGACGCCGCATCAGCTTCGGCCGCGCGACGGGCCGGTTTTTCGGGAAGTATATTTCCGCGATCATTTTGTTTATTGGTTTCATCATGGCTGGGTTTACGGAGAAGAAGCAGGCGCTGCACGATATTCTGGCCGGAACGCTGGTAATCCGTAAGCTGTAGGAAGGAATTTTCGGCACGTACAGGAGCGATATGTTCTGCTCGAAATGCGGGGCGCAAGTGGCGGAAGGGACCGCGTTTTGCGGGGCCTGCGGACAGCCTACCGGCGGTGTGCCGCACGTCGCGGCTACGCCGACGGTCGCGGTGGGCGGCGCGGGCGGAAACACAGTCGCGGTATATGGCAACTCGGATTCGGTGAGTCCTTACGCGCCGGCCGCAGTTCCCGTGACGCTGCCTTCGCCTTACGCGGGATTCTGGCTGCGCTTGCTCGCGCACATAATTGATGATGTTGTGATGGGAGTGATGTTTGGCGTATTCGTCTTGATCGTCGTGGCGATCGTCGGCGTCGGATATTTTCGGACGATGCTCGAAGGAATGAACGGCGAAGACGCCACGGTGCCCGCGGCGTTCATAGGTATCATGCTCCTCGTGGGGTCCGTTTCGGTTGTAGCTGGCTGGCTGTACTACGCGTGGATGGAGAGCTCGCAGTATCAGGGAACGCTGGGAAAAATGGCGCTGGGACTGACTGTGACTGATTTGCAAGGACGCCGGGTCACGTTTGCGCGCGCGAGCGGGAGATTTTTTTCGAAAATCATCACCGGATTGATTCCGCTGGCCATCGGCTACATCATGGCGGGATTCACAGAAAAGAAGCAGGCGCTGCACGACATGATTGCAAGCTGTTTGGTCCTCAGAAAAACCTGAAGCTAATTTCGATTAGACGCCCCAGCCGTAACGCTCCGAGTGCACCAATGCGTCGTGCAATTCCGCGCGAATATGTTCGACGAATTCGGAGCTGCGCAGCACACGCGCGCCCGTTTCGGTGATGTCAATCGTGCGATATCCGTGATCAAGGACGCGATCAATCGCGCTTTCAATCCACTGCGCTTCAAGGTCGAGCCCGAAAGATTCACGGAGGAGCAGTACCGCCGAGAGAATTGCGCCGAGCGGGCAGGCCACATCCTTTCCCGCGAGCGATGGCGCTGAGCCGTGGATAGGTTCGTAGAGCGCGGGGAGGCCTTCGGCACCGCGGCTCATCGAGGGAATCAATCCGATCGAGCCGGCTAATGCCGCGGCTTCGTCGCTGAGAATGTCGCCGAAAAGATTTCCGGTGAGGATCACGTCAAATTGCATGGGACGGAGCAACAGCTGCATGGCGGCGTTGTCCACGTAGAGATGTTCGAGCGTAACGTCCGGATAGTTGCGCCCGACGCGCTCGACGGTTTGGCGCCACAGCGCGGAGGTGGCCAACACGTTGGCTTTATCCACGCTGGTGACGCGGCGGCTGCGCGTAGTGGCGCGCTCGAAGGCGTACCTGGCGATGCGTTCAATTTCCACGGCCGAGTATTCGGCCACATCGCGCGCGCGGGCGTCGCTGCCCTGTCCCTTTATTTCGTGCTCGCCGAAATAAATGTCGCCGGCTAGCTCGCGGACAATTTCAAAGTCGCAATCGTTGACGCGTTCGCGGCGCAGCGGAGACATGCTGCGGAGCGCGGGACGCAGATGAATCGGCCGGAGATTAATGTAGAGGCCGAGCGCCTTACGCAGACCGAGGAGTCCCGCTTCAGGGCGCTTTTCTAGAGGCAGCGAATCCCATTGCGGTCCGCCAATTGCACCCAGCAAAATCGCATCCGCCGCACGGCAACCGGCGAGCGTTTCGGCGGGAAGCGGCGTGCCAAAACGGTCAATCGCTATGCCGCCGAAAGCAAACTCGCGGAACTCAAACCTGTGCTCGAATGATTTTCCGCAATCTTGCAGAACTTGCACTGCGGCGCGCGTAACTTCCGGTCCGATGCCGTCACCCGGCAGAACCGCGATCGTCTTCCTGACCCCACCCATGGCGTTTCTCCCGTTAGATTTTCAGATCCCTTTGTCAGCGAGCCGCAGCTGCACTCGCGGCCGGTCCCGCAAGCGCGTGCCCCCGGCCGCGCCGGACCTTGTGAATGATGGAGAGCAGGTCGCGATCGGTTACTTGTTTGGCCGCATCCGCGCGCGCCGTCGCCTGGGAGTAGCATTCGGCGAGTTCAGTGTCCGTCGCGGTGTAGCCAAGTTCTTCCAATCGAGCGCGTAGCGCGTTGCGGCCGGAATGTTTGCCGAGAACGAGGCGGCGAGACGGCACGCCCACTTTCTCCGGCAGAATAATTTCGTAGGTCAACGGATTCTTCAAAATGCCGTCCTGATGGATTCCGGCCTCGTGCGCGAAGGCGTTTGCTCCGACGACTGCCTTGTTTGGGGGCACATTGATGCTGGTAATTGAGGAGAGCATGCGGCTGGTGGCATAGATTTTTTCCAGTGAGATGCGCGTGCCTACCGAATAGTGGCCCTTGCGCACGTGCAGCGCTACGGCGAGTTCCTCGAGCGAGGCGTTTCCGGCGCGTTCGCCGATTCCGTTGATGGTGCACTCCACCTGCCGCGCGCCGGCGGTAATAGCAGCGAGCGAATTGGCGACGGCCAGGCCCAGATCGTTGTGGCAATGCGCGCTATAAATGATTTTGGGATAAGCCGCGAGATGCTTGCGCGCGCGACGGAACATATCGCCGTATTCTTCGGGCGTGGTGTAGCCGACGGTATCCGGCATATTAATGATGGTGGCGCCGTTCGCGGCGGCGGCTTCGATTACTTCGAGAAGGAAATCAAGATCCGAGCGGCTGGCATCTTCCGCGGAGAATTCCACCTCTTCGCAATTCTCGACTCCGTAGCGAACCATGGTCGCGATCTGTTCCAGCGCCTCGCCGCGGGAAATTCGCAGTTTGTGCTTCAGATGCAGGTCCGAGCTAGCGAGGAAAATGTGCAAGCGAGGTTTCGCAGCGGGTTCGATGGCACGCAGAGCTGCGTCCACGTCTTCCTGACGCGCCCGTGCCAGAGCTGCCACGCGGCAGGTTTTGATTTCACTGGCTACGGCGCGAACGGCGTCTAAGTCTCCGGGCGAAGCAATTGGGAACCCGGCCTCAATGACGTCCACGCCGAGGTCTTCCAACTGGTGAGCCAATTGGAGCTTTTCTTCCCGGTTCATCGAGAATCCCGGAGACTGCTCGCCGTCGCGCAGCGTGGTGTCAAAAATGTGGACGTGCTCCATGAAGGCTCCTTTGAGCAGTACCAGTGTTTCGCGGCAGGAGAAAGGAGTCCAATTTATAATTCTTGCATGTACGATAAATCTCTCTTATACAATTATATACAAGGCAGTCTGGCCTGGAGGTGGAGACCGTGGATTTGGCGGCTTTGCAGGTGTTTCAGATGGTGGCGAACGAGCGGAGCTATTCGCGCGCCGCGGAAAAGCTGTTTCGGACGCAGCCGGCGGTGAGCATTGCTATGCGCAAACTGGAGGATTGGGTCGGGCAGCCTCTGTTTGTTCGCGGCTCTGGAGCGCGGACGCTGACGGACGCGGGCGTACTGCTACTGGAATATGCCGAGCGGATGTTGGGCATGCGCGAAGAGATTCGCAAGGGGTTGCGCGAATTACGCGGGTTGGAGCGCGGGCAAGTGTCCGTCGGAGTGAATGAGAGTTCGATCCATGCGTTGCTTCCGGCGCTGGATCGTTACCGCCGACTGCATCCGGGCGTGCAGATTCGCGTGCATCGGGTGTTTTCGCGCGACGTGCCGCGGGAGCTGCTGAACCATCAGCTCGATATCGGTGTGATTTCCTACTTGCCGGAGGAGCGCGAGTTAACCACGGCCGAATTCTATCGCGACGCTTTGGTGCTGGTGGTGTGGCCGGGGCACCGGTTGGCGAAGCGGCGGGATGTGGATGTGACCGCGCTCGGGGAGGAGACCTTTGTGGCGCACATCGTGGAATCGCCGTACCGCCAGCGCGTGGTGCAAATGTTTGCCAAGCATAAAACACCGCTGCGCATGGACGTGGAGCTGCCTACGATCGAAAGTATCAAGCGTTTTGTGGAAATGAAGAAGGGCGTGGCGATTGTGCCGCGTATGTGCGTGGAGGGCGAGCTGGCGCGCGGTGATTTGCGCGAACTGACGATTCGGCAGATGCGCATCGAACGGAAACTTTATCTAGTGTACAGGCAGGATCGGCCGTTGACGGGTGCGGCGCAAGCGTTGGTGGACGTTATTCTTTCGCGCAAGAAAGCGCCAGCGCGCAAAACGGGCGTTCAAGCGGAAAACTAGCGTTTGGCGGCGAGCTCATCGAGCGCGGCGCCGACGCGCGAAAGCCCTTCGCGCACATCTTCGGTTTTGCCGCCTATGCCGATGCGGAAATGCTCGGGCGAGCCGAAGAAACGGCCGGGAACCACGCTGGTGTCATATTTGTCGCGCAGCAACTGGCAGAATGCGTCGGCGTGTCCGCTGATGAGTTGGGGAAAGGCGATCGTGCCGGCGTCTGGCCAGATAGCCAGCAGATCTTTGCGTGAATTGAAGAATTCCTTCAACAAGGGGCGATTCGTATCGAGCAGTTTTTTGGCACGCGCGACAATGTGAGGCAAGTGCTCGAACGCCAGCACGCTGAGCAATTCCACGGGATGTGGCGGCATCACGCCGAAGAGGTCATTGAGGCGCCACATGCGTTCGGCGAGCGGTTTTGCTGCGAAAATCCAGCCGCAGCGCAAACCCGAGAGGCCGTAGGCTTTCGTCAAGCTACTGGTGACCACGAAATTGGGGCCCAGCAGGTACGAAGTTTGCCACGGTGTATCGAAACTCGCTTCCAGATAAACTTCGTCGACCAAGACGTGTGCGCCCATGCTGCGCGCGATTTCTCCTACCATGCGCAGTTTGGCGTCCGCAGAGCGAACGCCAGTGGGATTGTTCAGGTTGGTAATCACGATGAGGCGAGTGCGCGGAGAAATATTACGTTCGACTTCGCGGGGATCGAGTTGGAAACCCGCTTCGAATTTTCGCGGGAAGCGCCGGACCTTTGCTCCGAGATATTCAGCGGCGGAGACGATGGCTTCGTAGGAAGGCTCTTCGATTAGAACTTCGTCACCCGGTTCAAGCAGAGCGGCCATGGCCAGGTGATTGGCCATGGATGTCCCTTGCGATTGCACGATGCTTTCCACGGGGACACCGGATTTTTCGGAAAGCTTTGCGAGTAAAGGCGCGAAGCCGTAACCGTCTGCGCCCGATACTTCGAGATTCTCGATTCGGGGATGAAGATCGGCGAGCGGTAACGCGAGCACGTCGCTCCCCGCCAGATTGTAACGAGCTTTGGAGCGCAGCTTCGCCCATTCAATATAGCTGGAACGAATTTCGCGCCGTTGCGGACTCATTGCCTTGTTAATTTGAATCGGAGCCGAGCTGGCGTTTCGAGCGCCAGCGGAAAAGAAAATAGACGGGAACCCCCGCGAAAAGAATACACACGGCGGCGCCTGCGTTGCGAGGATATTTGTAAATAGTGTTCAGAACGACCAGCACGGCGACGGTTACGAACACGCCCGTGGTCCAGGGGTGGCCCGGAACGCGATATCCGGCCGGGATTTCAGGTTCGGCGCTGCGCTGGTTTGTGGTGGAGCTGTGCACGTCGCGCCAGCGGAAGACGAAAAGGCAGCTGGCCGAAAGGCCGAAGAAGAGCCAGTCCATGACCACGACGTAGCTGAGAATTTGTTCGAATGTGCCGAGCAGCACAGCGGCGGTGGTGATGGCGCCTTGCAGCCCGATTGCGGCGATCGGCGCGCGGCTGCGCGGATCGAGGCGCGCGAAAATCCTGGGCAGCACGCCGTCTTGGGCCATGGCAAAGGCTACGCGTGGGTTCACTAGCATGGCCTGGCTCAAAAAACCCAGCGTGGAGATTGCGATGGCGATGGCGATGAGCAGACTCCCGAACGAGCCGAGGGCGCGGTGCATCACTTCCGATGCGGGCGTCGCGGTTGCGGCCAGGCCTGCGGGAGAAAGAGCTTCGACGTAGATGAAATTGGCGGCGACGTAGAGCGCGACCACGCCGACGACCCCTAGCAACAGCGCGCGCGGCAAATTCTTACGCGGCTCGCGAATTTCGCTGGCAATGTAATTCGAGGTTTGGAATCCGCCGTAGGCGAAAAGCACCGGAATCATTGCGGCGCCGAACACGCTCAACAGGTCGAAGGAAAGCCGACGGTCGAGCAATGGTCGCCAGGCTGGGTGCGCTGCTGCCGCTGGATCCCAGAAGATCAGCCACGCGCCACAGGCGACGATCATGGCGATCGCCAGAATTCGCAGCACCATGAAAAGGCTTTGCACGCCGCTTCCGGCGCGCACCCCGAGGCAATTGATGACGGTCAGGATCACCACCACCGTGACTGCGGCGAATTTTTCTGGAATCACGCCGTGGGAGAACGCGCGGGTGTAATCGGCGAACGTCACGGCTACGGCGGCCGTGCCGCCCGCATTGATTACCAGCAGACTGACCCAGCCGTAGAGAAAACCGAGAAGCGGATGAAACGCTTCGCGAATGTAAGCGTACTGGCCGCCGACTTGCGGCATGCGTGCCGCAAGTTCCGCGTAAATGAACGCGCCGAGGAGTGCGATCACGCCGCCCGCGACCCAAGCTCCCAGAATCAGCGCGGGAGTGTGCACCAGATCCGCGACGACGTAGGGATTGATGAAAATTCCGGAGCCTACGATGCCGCCCATCACCACCATGGTCGCGTCAAAGAGGCCGAGTTGCGCGGCGAGAGCAGCACCGGCTGCGGGTGGCCGGGGCACAATTTCGGATTCGCGGGTTGGGGTGCGATTTGGCACGAGTGATGCGCACGCATGGCGCGGGACGACGACGAATCTTGCGTCGGGCGCGGCGCAGGCGGCGCGAATCTATCATTCTTGCGCAGACTGGCCAAGAGCGCGGCGAAAACGCTTGCGAGAGGGAGCGCAAGAGCGCATATCTTTATCGGGGGTGCGTGTGGGCTTGGGAGATTTTTTCGCGGGAATCTTCGGACGGCGTGGCAGCCGCTTTGGGCGCGATGGGCAAAAGCACATCGCCGGGTCGTGGCACGATCAGCGCCGCGCGCAGCGATTGCCGATCACGATGCCCGTGCTGGTGTATGGGCGGGTCGGTGAACAGCCTTTTTTCGAGCCGACCGAGACCATCAACGTGAGCGCACGCGGCGGGTTGGTTCCGATTTCGGCGGGCGTGGCGCGCCAGCAGGAATTGATCCTCACTAACATGCAAACGGAGGAGGATCTGCTTTGTCGCGTGGCGCGGTTGATTCGCTCGGAACGCGGGCAGATGCTCGTGGGGCTAGAATTCGTCCAAGCCGCTCCAAGCTTTTGGCGGGCGGCGCCGTCGACGAACGATTGAGTTTTCGGTATGCCGACAGGGCCGTGTGTGCGCAGCTCGGCGGATTTCACCTCCAGCGGATGGTTTCGGTTGTAGACTTGTCTCCGCAAAAATTGGATCGGCACGAGGCCGCGAGCGGAAATCGAGGTGCATTCATGACTGACCACGCCGGAGGTGGTATTTCTGTGACGCGCAGTCCGCGTACTTTCTGCTTCGCACTCGCCGCACTTCTTTGTATCGCTCTCGCTCCGCGCGCAATCTCTGAGTCAAGGCCGCAGGCCGCTGCGCCCGCAGCACCGACACAGGACTACCTGGTCTACGTCGTATGCGAATCGGCGGATAAGGTGGTGCTGCTGCGTTTCGGGCCACATGGTTTGCAGGAAGTGCATGAAACGCACATCGGGATCATGCCGGTGGACATCAACGGGCCGCACGGCATCGCGATTTCACCGGACAAGCAGTTTGTTTACGTTTCTGTGGGTCATGGCCGACCGGACGGCTCGGTGTGGAAAATGAAGGCTGGGACCGAAGAAGTGGTGAAGTACGCGCCGCTGGGTCTGTTCCCTGCAACTGCCGATATTTCCAAAGACGGCGAATTCCTCTACGTGGCCAATGCAAATTTTCACGGCGACATGATTCCCTCTTCGGTTTCCGTGGTGGCTACCGATCCAATGATTGAAGTAAAGCGCATTACCACCTGCACGATGCCGCACGGCTCGCGACTGAGCCCGGACGGAACGAAACAATATTCGGCGTGCATGATGGACGACATGGTCACCGAAATTGACACGCAAAAGTTCGACGTCGCGCGGACGTTCATGCTTACCTCCGGAAAAGAGATGGGCATGGACGGTGCGCCGCGTATGCAGATGAACATGAAAGAGCTCACGTGCGTGCCCACATGGGCGCAACCTTCGAACGATGGGTCGGAAATTTATATTGCCTGCAACAAATCGAACGACATTGCGGTGATTGACGCCGCCACCTGGAAACTTTCGCGGAGATTTGCGGCCGGCAACGGAGTCTACAATCTGGCGATGACCAAGGATGGCCGACTGGTCGCGACGAACAAGCGCGGGCAATCCGTTTCGATCTTCGATCCCAAGAGCGGCAAGGAACTTGCGCGCTTGCCGACAAAGCGCAAAGTTGTCCACGGCGCGGTGGTGACTCCTGACAACCGCTACGCGTTTATTTCAGTGGAAGGAGTCGGCGACGATCCCGGCACGGTGGAAGTGATTGACCTGGACGCGATGAAGACCGTCGCCACCTTGGATGTGCCGACGCAAGCCGCTGGCATCGACTTCTGGAAAACCGAGCCGAGCAAGCATTAGTAGCGGTTGAACCACACCGCGATTGCAGGTGGTATTCAGCACAAATCACAGCACGGAGCAGCTGTTCGATTTCGCAACGACGGTTTTCGGAAACGCTCAACAAGCAGGACTGGACCCGCGTCTCCGACGTCGTAAGTTACTGATTTGCATGCAGATGCTCCGTGCTTCCTAGTGGGTCAGCGTGTGCTCGTCTATGATTACCGATTGAGTCGAGGAGACACCCTCATGGGCACGCTTTGGCAAGACACTCGGTATGCCATTCGTATGCTGACGAAGTCGCCGATGCTTACCTTGATCGTGGTGCTCACACTATCGCTGGGCATTGGGGCCAACACCGCGATCTTCGGGATGGTGAATGGATTATTTCTGCGTCCCCTACCAGTGAAATCGCCCGAACAGATCATGATGCTGGCGGGTCGGATGCAAGGCGATACGCTCGGGATCTTCACGCTTTCCTATCCGCAATTGGTGGATTTAAGGAAGCAAGCAAACGTGTTTTCCGACATTCTCGCCTCGGCCATAGACATTGGCGGGCTGAGCGTAGACGGCAAAGCCAGCCAGTTCGTGTACTGCTACGTCACGGGAAATTACTTCTCCGGCCTCGGTGTGCAGCCGGGGCTCGGCCGCTTGTTGCTTCCGTCGGAGGGAGAGGCGGGGGTCCGGGATCCTTATATTGTGTTGGGCTATTCCTACTGGCAGAAGACGTTCGGCGGCGATGCGAGTGTGGTCGGCAAGCAAGCACTGATTGACGGGCAAGAGGCAACGATCATCGGAGTGACGCCGAAGGGATTTCACGGTGCAGACTTCGGTATGGACATGGACGGATACGTCCCGCTGAACATGATGCTGCCCTCCGCTGCCGAGAAGTTCTGGGACGACCGCAATGCGCGGACGCTGAATGTGCTGGCGAGATTAAGCCCAAGCGTGACGTTGAGCCAAGCCCAGAGTGCCGTGAATGTGGTGACGAAGCGTCTGGAGGAAGCATATCCGGCGACGGACAAAGGCGTGACGATTCGGGTAATTCCAGAGAGATTGTCGCGGCCGGAGCCATTTTCGAGCAACGTCGTTCCGTTGGTCGCCGGGATATTTCTGGCGCTGGCTGCACTGGTGCTGCTGCTGGCGTGCATGAACGTCGCGAATATTTTGCTGGTGCGCGCGACGATGCGGCAACGCGAGATGGCGATTCGCGCGGCGCTTGGAGCGGGTCGCGGGCGGCTGATGCGACAACTGCTGACCGAAAGCCTGGTGCTCGCGTTTCTCGGCGGGGCTGGCGGAATCGTGCTGGGCGAGTGGTCCAACGGGGTAGTGACTGCGCTTATGCCGGATCTAAAACTTCCGGTGCAGCTGAATTTTGGTTTTGACTGGCACGTATTTGGGTACGCCTTGGGTGCTGCGGTCTTGACTGGGATTGGAGTGGGCTTGTGGCCGGCGTGGCGAGCAGGACGTGCCGATCTAAACAGTGTGCTGCACGGCGCAGGGAGAAGTGACACGGCGGGAGTAGGCCGCCATCGAGTGCGCAGCGCTCTGGTGGTAGCTCAAGTGGCCGGTTCGCTAGTGCTTTTGATCGTTGCGGGACTATTTGTGCGGAGCCTGCTGCGCGTGCAGCAGACCTACATGGGATTTGATCCCAATCACGTGCTGAATGTGGTGCTGGATCCGAAAGAAGTGGGCTACGACGAAGTCCGGACTAACAGTTTTTATCGGGACGTGGAGAGAAAGGTTCGGGCGCTTCCCGGAGTGCAAGATGTGAGCCTTGCGTATTGCGTTCCGATGGGGACCGTGAATGATGCGACGCCGATTTACATCGAAGGGCATCCTCTGCCAATCGGGCAGCAGCCGCCAGTGGTGGCGGACAACCGCGTGGATGAGCACTATTTCGATACCCTGCGCGTGCCGCTGCTGCGCGGGCGCGCGTTCCGGCAGAGCGACGACGAAAAGGCGCCGCTGGTTGCGATCGTCAATGAGTCCATGGCGCAGGCGTTCTGGCCGAATGAGGATCCGCTCGGCAAGCGTTTCAGCATGAAGAGCGCCACGGGGCCTTTCATCGAAATCGTGGGAGTAGCAAGGGATGGGAAGTACTTGTTTATGGGCTTTAGCCACGAGCGGTATTTTTATCTTCCGATGGCGCAGCATTTCACTTCGTATCGGACCTTGCAGCTGCGCTCGTCGGTGCCACCGGAGAGCCTCATAACCGAGGTGCAGGACACAGTGCGGTCGGTGGATCCGAACATGCCGATTATGGTGGTGCAGACGATGAAGGAATCGCTGGCCGGACCGCAGGGATCCTGGATGTTTCGCGTGGGCGCAACACTCGCGATGGCGATGGGGATTTTGGGGCTGACGCTCGCGGTGGTTGGAGTTTACGGCGTGGTTTCGTTTGCGGCGAGCCAGCGGACGCACGAGATTGGAATCCGCATGGCGCTCGGCGCGGGGCGACGGGACATTTTGCGATTGGTGCTCGGGCAAGGATTGACGTTGGTGATCGCCGGCGTGCTTTCCGGGATGTTGGTGGCGTGGGCATTGACGCGTTCGATGGCTACGCTGCTGATCGGAGTGAGCCCCACCGATGCACTTACATTCGCGACGGCAACTTTGGTGCTCGCCGGAATTGGATTGTGGGCGTGTTACGCGCCGGCGCGACGTGCGATGCAATTGGATCCGATGGCGGCGCTCAGGTATGAATAACGGACCGGACGCAGACCTCAATGGCCAACAATATAGAAGTGCGACGCGCGGCTCTACCCAAAGCGTGGCTTGCTTGGAGTACCGGCAAGGATAGCGCTTGGGCGCTGCACACTGTGCGCCAGAACTGTGGAACGTCCCGCGACTGGGATTGCGCATTCGACGTCGTCGCTTTGCTCACCACCGTTAATCGCGCGCAGCATCGCGTCGCGATGCACGCGGTGCGTGAAAGCTTGCTCGAAATGCAGGCCGCGGCGGCTGGCCTCCCACTGGTGAAGGTGCCGATTCCTTCGCCGTGTCCGAATGAGGTTTACGAACAAGCGATGAGCGACGCGATGCTGCGCGCGAAGACGGAAGGTGTCCGTCATGTAATATTCGGCGATCTTTTTCTTGAGGACATCCGAGAATATCGCGAACGGCAGCTGGCGCTTTGCGAAATGATTCCCTTATTTCCGCTGTGGGGCCGCGACACGCGTAAACTCGCCGAAGATATGCTTGCGGGCGGATTGTCTGCTTACTTGACGTGCGTTGACCCGCGCCAGCTGGACCGCTCGTTTGCCGGACGCCGCTTCGACCGAGATCTCCTCGCGGCTCTTCCTCGGCCAGTTGATCCGTGCGGTGAAAACGGAGAGTTCCACACTTTTGCGTGCGCGGGCCCGATGTTCCGTGAGGAAATACCGGTCACCCCGGGCGAAATTGTGGAGCGAGATGGATTTGTGTTTGCCGATCTTCTGCCGCGGACTGCAGCGGTTGCGGCAAGCTGACAGCCGCTGGTTACCTGAGAACGAGTGACGAATGATTTTCTAACCGCGACAAGAAGTAGGTCTTTTTCTCCTGTATATTCCTGGTCGTTACATTGGAGCCGCCGTGTCGCGACCGCTAACGCTGATATTGACCGTGTTGTCCGCCGCTTTTCTGGGTGCTGGGGCGGCCGTGGGGCAGTCTGATTCGACTGCGGAGCGGACCGCGAAGTATCTGGAATCCGTGCGTGAGAATCCCGCGGCCTTGATGGATTTTCTCGATCGCATGCCGAAGGGCGGGGATTTGCATCATCACCTTACGGGCGCGGTCTACGCAGAAAGCTACATTGATTACGCGGTGGAGGACGGCCTGTGCATTCATCGCGTCGCCGCTACGCTGACGCCGCCGCCGTGCGATCCTGCGCAAGGGCGCGTTCCTGCCGCGTAGGCTCTAACAGATTTTCCGCTGCGCAACCACGTGATTGATACCTGGTCCATCCGGAATTTTGTGCCTGGCCCAGACGATCGCGACGTGCGGCACCATTTTTTTGCGGCATTCGGAAAATTCGATCCGGTGACGAACGGGCATTGGGGCGAGATGTTCGCCGAAGTCGTTCATCGGGCGGGTGCGCAACACGAGCTCTATCTGGAGACAATGCTCACGCCGGATCAAGGCGAAGCTGTAAAGCTGGGACGCGAGCTGGGCTGGAACGACGATTTTTCGGTGATGCGCCAGCGGCTGTTGGCGGGCGGCATGACTCAAGTTGTGGCGGATGGCCGCAAGAATCTCGATGTTGGCGAAAGCAAAATGGGAGAGATTCTGAAGTGCGGCACGGCTACGCCTGATATGGGGTGCGGCGTTACTTTGCGTTTTCAGAATCAGGTCTTGCGCGCATTTTCGAAGGAAGAGGTTTTTGCGCAGATGGTCGCTGGGTTCGAGATCGCGAGTGCCGACCCGCGCGTCGTCGCGGTCAACCTGGTGCAATCGCAGGACGAATATCGCGCGCTGCACGATTTTGATCTGCACATGCGCATGCTCGACTATCCTCGCGTGCATATTTCCTCGCATGCCGGCGAACTTACCCCTGGCGAAGTGAAGCCCGAAGAACTACTCGCGTCTCACATTCGCGAATCTATTGAGGTGGGGCACGCAGAGAGGATCGGGCACGGGTTGGATGTCGTGTACTAGAGAGATGTTCTCGTGCTGCTCGTGGAAATGAAAGCCCGGCACATTTTGGTGGAAGACTGCGTCTACAGCCACGAGATGGTGCGCGGAATGACCGGCGCGGATAATGTGCTGCCGATTTACCTGCGCGCGGGCGTGCCCGTGGCAATTGCGACCGATGATGAGGGGATTGTGCGCTCGGAATTGACTTGGTATTTCAAGCGCGCGGTGGTGGGCTATCACGTGGACTATGGGACTCTGAAGCGCATGGTGCGCGACAGTTTGGATCATGCGTTCGTGCTGGGTGCGAGTTTGTGGAGTGCGCCGGAGAATTTCACAATGGTTGGTGCTTGCGCGAACGACCGGCTGGAGCCTGAGCCTTCGTCCGCGGGCTGCCGCGAATTGCTGGCTGGAAGTGAACGCGCGCGGCTCGAATGGAAAGAAGAAGTGCAATTTGTGCGCTTCGAGGCGCAGTTCTAACGACGGCCTCGACTATTCGTAGCGGAGAGCAATCATCGGGTCCACGCGCATGGCGCGGCGCGCCGGAATGTAGCACGCGATTAGCGTGACGGCTAAAAGCAGCATCGCTACGCCGGCGAAGATCAGCGGATCGTTGGGCTTCACTTCGAAAAGCATGGAGGCGAGGAGGCGCGTCAGCGCGAAGGACGCAACGAGGCCCAGCACGATGCCAATCAGCGCCATGCGCCCGCCCTGGCCGACGATGAGCCGAAGAATATTTTGCGGCTGCGCACCCAGGGCCATGCGAATGCCGATTTCGTGCGTGCGCCGCGCGGTGGTGTATGCGATCACGCTGTAGACGCCGATGGTGACGAGGATCAATCCGATTCCGGCAAAAATTCCCATCAGCAGAAATCCGAAGCGCGGCTGCGAATAGGAAAACGAATTGATGTAGCCCTCCATCGTGCCGGTCATGGTGAGCGCGACTCCGCGGTCCGTGGCCCAAATTTCATCACGCACGGCTTTCATCATCATCATCGGATCGCCGGCGGTGCGGACCAGGATGCCGCGGCGCGCGGCGCCCGTCACCGTATAGGGAATCCAGACTTCGGGAAGAATCGGCTGCTGCAGGCCTTGATTTTTGACGTCGGCGACAACGCCGATGATTTCAAACCACGCGTCGCGCACCGGATCAGCAAAAGTTTCCAGACCGAGCAAATGCAAGCGCTGGCCGATCGGATTGTCGCTGGCAAGATATTTCCGCGCGAACTCCTGGTTCACCACCGCCAGCTTGCGCGCGCCATTCACTTCTGATTCGGTGAATGGGCGTCCTTGCAGGAACGAAATCCGCAAAGTGGGAAAATATCCTTCGCTGCAAAGTTGGAAGAGCGCCGACCATTTTTCCTGGTGCACTTTGCCGGGGACCTCGACGTCGCTGGGAATCCCGCCGTAAGGAGGCAGCGTGCTGGTTTCGGTTGCGTCCACAACTCCGGGAAGGGATTTCAACCGCAGCAGAAGCGGACGGAATAAAGAGGTGACCTGTTCGGCGGTCTTGTAACGATCTTCGGGAAGCGGGAGACGGATGACCAGCACGTGATCGGGCTGCAACCCGAGATGCACCTGGCGGAGCGCGAGAAAGCTTTTCATTAACAGGCCCGCGCTGATGAGCAGCGTGAGGGAAAGCGCGACTTCGAGCGCGACGACGGCATTGCGCACGCCTCCATGACGAAAACCGCCACTGACACCCTTACCGCTATCGCGCAGCGGGTCGTTCAGGTCGCGACGCGAAATCTGCAGTGCCGGAGCCAAGCCGAAAATGATGGCGGTCAACATGGCCACGGCGAGCGCGAACAGAAGCACCGGCGCGTTCATCCGGATCTCCGCTTCCGCGGGAATAATATTTTGTGGGATTACGGCGATCAATGCTCGCAGGCCTGCCCAGGCCATCAAGCAGCCGAAGATCGCGCCGCCCATGGCTAGCAGAAAGCTTTCGATCAGGAGTTGGCGCACGATTCTCCAGCGGCTGGCGCCCAGCGCTGAGCGGATGGCGAATTCCTTTTCGCGCGTAGTGGCGCGCGCGAGCAGCAGGCTGGCGACATTGCCGCAGCCAATCAGCAGAAGCAGTCCTACCGCGGCGAGAACGATGAAAAGCGTGGAGCGAAATTCACCGACGACGTTATCTGCCAGCGAAACGACGCGAACATTGAAATGCTTCGGGTAATCCTTCGGGTAAACCTTCGACAATCGTTGCGCGACAAGCGTGAGATCGGCTTCGGCCTGCGGGACGGAGACGCCGGGCTTGAGACGAGTGAGCAACCACCAATAGATTGGAAATTGGCTATCGTTTGCTGTGGATGAGCGGTCCATTGGATCGGGCATCCAGAGGTCCGCGTCGCCGAAGGCAAAGCGTGGAGGCATGACGCCGACGAGAGTGCGGGGCGTTCCGTTCAGCACGAAAGTTTGGTTCAGAATTTTCGGATCGGAGCTGAAGCGCGCGAGCCAAGTCTTATAACGCATGACGAAAACTGGAGGCGCGCCGGGTTTGTAATCGTCCGGCTGCAAGGCCCGGCCGAGAAGCGGCGGAACACCGAGAAATTCGAAAGTGCCGGGTGTGGCGCGATGGCCGCTGAAGCGTTCCGTTCCTTCTTTGGTGGTGTAGAGCACATCGGCATTGCTATCGCCGATGACGCCGTCGAAGACATGACTTTGTTCGGCATAGTCCAAGAACTCAGGAGTGGTGACTCCGCCGCGTCCGCCGGGATCGCTCTGGTCGGTGTCATGAATTTCGATGGTCATGAGGCGGTTTGCGTCTTTGTAAGGAAAAGGCTCGAGGAGGACGTGGTCAATGACGCTGAAGATGGCGGCGGAGGCGCCGATGCCGAGGGCTAAGGTGAGAATCGCAACCGCGGTAAGGCCGGGGCTCTTCCTGAGCATGCGACCGGCGTAGGAGAAATCCTGCCAGAGTGTTCCCACGGGTGCACCTCCAGCCCCGGCTGAATGTACGCAAATGCGCTGAGGTAAGTTCCCGCCTAGTCGCGCTCGTGCCACAGCATACCGCTGGGGGCGCCGGCGGAATCTGAGTCGTTGCTAGTTTTGTCCCACTGGTCGCGCGAGAGGGGCTGAACGGGTTCGAGTTTCTTCTTTTTCAGCGACGTGTTCGCTGCGCTGAGATCTTTGGCGATGAAGGCGTCGAATTCTTTCGAAACGTCGTCGAGATCGTGCGTCAGGGAATCTATTCGAGCTAATTGATACGCTGCCGGACGACCTTCGTAATTGTTCAGATCGCCATACAGCTCGGTGGTGTGTTCGCGGATGCGCTCTTCACCGGTGATCGCGCCGCCTTCGGTCGTAGCCACAATCTTCTTACGCATTTCCTCGCATTTGGCGGCGAAAGATTCGAGTTGCTTGCGAAGGGGATCGTTTGCCGGGAGCTTCGCGGCACGAGCGGCGAGTTCGTCGCGCACACCGTTGATGCGTTCCACGTCGAAAGTCATATCGCCGAGGAGGTTGTAGACGCGCATGATCGCGTCAAAATTTTCCTTGCGGTCCGCGACGTTGAATTTGGCGCGCGCGTCGAGACTGACGACGAGCGGCGTGGTGTAAGTTTCGGTGCCGCGCGTCATTTTCACGGTGTAGGTGCCGGGTAAAACGCGCGGACCCGTGGCGGCTTCGAATGCGGCGGTGGCGGCGGGCGGGACGTGCGGAGCCTTCAGGCGCATGGACCATTCCACGCGGCTTAGTCCGCGGCGGCTATTCGCCGGAACGGTGTCCACCAGTTTTCCCTGCGCGTCCAGAATTTCGATTTTCATTTTGCCGTAGATGTGGCGCTTCTTTTGGAAGTAATAAATCAGAGCACCATCGGGCGGGTTTGGCCCCGAGAATACAGCACTACCGTCGGGCCAGCCGCCGTTGGCATTGAATCGCTGCTGGACGGGCTTGCCGGGAACGAAGGCGGCATCTTGCGCCATCAGTTCGGGGGTGAGTTTGCGTAGCGGCGTGATGTCGTCAACGATCCAGATGCCGCGGCCATGCGTGGCGACGACTAATGAAGACTCGCGCGGTTGAATGGCGATGTCGCGGACCGGGACGTCTGGAAATTCGTTGCCCTTATACTGCGCCCACTGCCGGCCGCCATCGGGCGAAACCCACAACCCGAATTCGGTGCCGAGGAAGAGGAGACTCGGCGATTCGGTGTCTTCTTTAATGACGTGGGCGAAACCGCGCACGCCGCTGTCTTTGGCAACGATCGAGGTCCAGGTCTTGCCGTAATCCGTGGTTTTGTACACGTGCGGGTCCATATCGCCAAAAGTGTGGCGATCGAACGTAACGTAGGCTGTGGCCGGATCGAAGCGGCTGGCCTCCACCCACGATACCCAAGAGGCCTTGGGCAAGTCCTGCACATTCGCGACGACGTTGGTCCACGTCTTGCCGCCGTCGCGGGTGAGTTGTACGTTGCCATCGTCTGTGCCGACCCAGATGGTTTGACCATCGCGCGGAGATTCGCTGATGGAATAGATCGTGGTGTGCATCTCGGCGTAGGAATTGTCCACGGTGACGCCGCCGGATTCTTCCTGCTTTTGTTTTTCCGGGTCGTTGGTGGTGAGGTCGGGCGAAATGCGGTCCCAGTTTTGGCCATGGTCACGCGAGCGGAAAAGGAATTGCGCGCCGATGTAGATGGTGCCCTTTTCGTTGGGACTCATGTGAATCGGCGTGTTCCAGTTGAAACGCAACTTCCCTTCTCCGTAGTTCGGCTGCGGCTTGATGTTGCGGGAATCGAGCGTGACGCGATTCACGCGCGAGACGTCGCCGCCTTGCGATTCGGCATAGACGTAATTCGGATCGGCGGGATCGGAAAATACGAAGAAGCCATCGCCACCATACAGATTTTCCCAGCGGTGATTGGTGATTCCGCCGGGATACGCGGAGTCGCCGATCCAGTCGCTGTTGTCCTGCAGGCCGCCGAAAACGTGGAACGGGTCAGCATCGTCCAAGCTAACGTGATAGAACTGAGAAATCGGCAGGTTGCCAGCCTTCCACCAGGTATTGCCGCTATCGTACG
>Ga0307478_10001552_pt1 | contig 19613 bp, 11 predicted proteins | sample atmos_gasesECM4C_2_FD_203713 | JGI IMG/M metagenome (GOLD analysis project Ga0307478, IMG submission 203713) | Hardwood forest soil microbial communities from Morgan-Monroe State Forest, Indiana, United States - atmos_gasesECM4C_05 | ecosystem: Environmental > Terrestrial > Soil > Temperate... | reverse complement strand
CTCGTTCAACGGTAGGACACCTGCCTCTGGAGCAGGGTATCGGGGTTCGAATCCCTGGGGGGCAGCCAGGTCCTTCCCGTCTCTATCACTCCGAATCAGAAAGCAATGCATTCTCTTGAAGCCGAAGGTGCACCATAAGAGGTGCACCATGGCAGGCGTCCTAATTTTGTTTGGAAACCGGGCCAGGGCGCGAGGGTGGCACCGGAGTGGCAGCGCTCTCCAGCCAGGCCGTGTACCACAGGTTCAACAGCATCTGCGAGCCGGCCGCCAGTCGGTGCGTCGTGAACTCGAACGCTTCCGGAGATCCTTTCTCGCGAAACCCTCCGGCTTTTTCGAGCGCGTAGACATTTTCCACCAGCCCATTCGATTGCTTCAGGTAAGCGATGTAATCCGCGAAGGGATCGCCCAATTGCTCAGGAGCGCGCACCAATCCTGCAAAATTGCTGGCATTAATATTGGCTGCGACATAGACAGTTTCAAACTGCGCATGAATGTCGTGCTGCGTGGTGTAGCCATTGGGGTTCGGTCCAACCCAGCCGTTGTATTTGATTGTCGTGTGCAACGGCTGCGATCCATCGGCCACATAGTGGCCCAGCCAGCCTGCATAAAAAATGATTGCCTGCTCAACCGATGCGGTGGGATGATGCGCGGCCTTCAGTTGCCGGTACTCTCGAAATGCGCTCTTCAGCCGGTCGTAAACTTCCATCGTAATGTAAGGCTGCAGGCCAACTTTCTCGGGAAGGTAATCGTCGGGATGATCGCTGGTTGCGGCCCGCTTTTCGTAGAGCTTCCGGTAAAACTCGTAGCGCCCCATGGGTAAAGGATCGAGCCAGGCCACGCGTTCGAGGTCGATGAAGTGATCCGGCTCCTGCGCATTCTTGAGCGCAAACTCGGCAGGATTGCGCCACCGGTCCGGCTCCGGCCCCAGGTAAGCAATCTCAACCACCGCACGCCGCAGAAACCGCGGCATGCTGGCCGGAATTTTCTGCGCCGCCACCCGGTTCACATAAGTGTGGCCTTCGTTTCCCCAGGCAAACGCGGCTTGGGTTTGAAAAACAACGAGGGCGACCAGCACGCAGCCGATCAGCCCTCTTCTAGCTCTAGCCATTCTCTCCTCACCCAAGACCAACCCGCCTTCATTCGCATCTGAGGCCACTCTCCTTCAGAACTCCAAGTGCAACGCCATCTGGATGAATCGCGGACTGCCGATGGTGTGCTCGAGAGTGCCCAAATGTCCCGCAGGAGGAAATGAATAGCCGATCGGCGGACTGCAGGAAAAACTCGCCGAAGGGGGATAGCAGAACCCAGGATTGAATGACACGTCGTTGCTCGGAATATCGAAGCTGGGATGGTTGAAGAGGTTAAACAACTTCAAGTCGTACTTCAGCCGGAACCGTTCCGTAAAGGTGAAATTCTTGAAAACATCGAAATCCCAACGTTCCTGGAAGGGAGCCCGGAAGATATTGCGGCCTCCGGCCGTATAACCATTTTCAAAGTTGTCGCAGACCGGGGTGCCAGAACTCGAATCGCACGGAGGAACGCCATTCGTTCCTGGAGTGTACGGAGTTGGAATCCCAAAGGCGGCCGCATTCAGCACTGGCTTTTGGCCGTTTACTCCGGTCGTGCCCTGCAGAATCGGGTTAGTGGCCGTGGCGCCGAAGCCTCCGACGGGCACGATCGGGTTCGTAATGAAGTCCTGGCCGTCGCCCCAGAAAATGCTGGCTGCGCCTCCGCTGAAATCAATGACACTGTACGGCTGCCCGCTCTGCAATACCGTGACACCGCTAACGCCCCACCCGTTCGCTACCTGTTTCACGAATCCGTGTGCGTTGCGTATCGAAGGTAGCTGGTAGACGTAGCTCACAGTCCATTGATGCGTGCGGTCGAAATCGGAGCTGCCATACGACGAGCGTGGATTATTAGGGTCGTTTCCGTTATAGAACAGACCCAGCCCGCTTTGTTCATCAAGCGTGTGAGAGTAAGTGTATGAGCCAGTCACACTCAAGCCGTGGCTCATCCGTTTAGTGACGTGGAACTGCAGGGCATCGTAGTTCGACATCCCAATCGCGCGGTTAAAGTCCGAATTTGGATCGTACCCGATGTATGGACTCCGGAGGTCTACGTTTCCGGCGCAGAAGCCCACTGCCAGGGTACAAACGCTTTCGGCGGCAACTCCAGGAATCTGGGTTCCGTAGGAATAGATCTGCTGGTTGGGCCCGCCTGCCAGGGCGGGATTCTGCGGCGTCGCTACACTGGCTTGATTGAATGGAACGGGGATCGTTTCATGTACCCCGTGATTTCCCACGTATCCCAGCGAGATGACTACGTCGTTTCTGGGTTGCCATTGCAAGTCGAGAGTCCAGTTTTCAGAGTACGGCAAAGTGTTCCTGGGATCGTAACCACCAAAAAACAGCGGACTGCAGAAGGATTCGCCCAACGAGTTGCAGTACGGAGTCTGTTCATTCATAAGTTGAGTGGCATTCGGAACCAGGGCTTGGACCGAGGACAAGTTCGCCGGCGGCGGCGGCGGTGCCGCGGTTCCGAATGGTTGGCCAAAGGTGGCATTGGGCACGGCGTAAAAGGGAACGACAAAAGGCTCTTCAACCGTTACTCCGAAAGGACCGCTGATACCGCCGCCGGCCGGCGGCGATAGCTCAGTGAAGTATTCGCCACGATCGTAGTACATCCCGAATCCGGCACGCACAACCACTTTATTTCTAAACACCGACGGACTGTAGGCGATGCCGATGCGCGGAGCAAAACCCCACTGCCGCCCGGTTAGCGTCGACGCGCTCACCCCCTTGGTTCCGAAAGCCTTATTATTTCCGGCAACTACAAGTCCGATATTGTTGATCGTGTCAGACGCTACATTGTAGGAATAATCCTGCGGGTAAAAATTGGTGAGCAGCCCGTTCTGTTCATACAGAGGGCCATCCCAGTCCCAGCGCAACCCCAGGTTGACGGTTAGATTGGGAGCCAGGCGCATAGCATCCTGGACATACAGGCCCGCCTGTTTGGCGCGGTAATGCCGGTTACTAGCACCATTGAGAATTTCAGATGCGTCTTGGTTTCCACACGAGGCGTCTCCGGAATTAGGACTGCAGATCTGTCCCAACAGGAAGCCAGGAAAATCCTCGAAGGTAATGCGCCCGACATCATTGTTCTTGTTGACTACATTCAGCTGTGTGTAGTCATAGATAAATCCTGCCGCCACCGAATGTCGGCCACGCACCCACTTGAGGTTGCTGGCAACCTCGAACTTGTTCTGAAAGATGCCCGCGTTTGCAAAATTGTTTGTGGGCCCAACTGACAGGCCATTGAAACCGTTGTCCGCGTTCTTGATATTGATAGTAGGAAACAGGGTAAGGCCGGGTAGACTGATCTGGGCATCCGCCGGAGTTAAGAACTGGCTCGTGCTGGAGAAGGCATCTTCCCGCACAAATCCCAACCGTTGCTCGACTGTCAAATTGGGCGTCACCGCAGTGGTGTTGTCGAGGGAAAACGCATGGCTGCCCGCCTTCATGGTTTGCGGAAACCCATTCAATTGGCTCTCCGCGAAGGGAGTGGTATTGGGATCGCGCTGAAAGTAGTATTTGGCGGCCAGCCGGTCTTTCGCGCTGAAGTTGTAATCGATGTTTCCGTTTACCTGATCGGCGGTAAAGCGGGAGTTCGGGCCCTGAATGATCGTGTCGGCAAACTGCGACTGCAATCCCAGGGCGCTGGCAACTGAAACCGGACTGGGAATGAAATAGCCTCCACCGGGGGCCTTAGCCTGCAATAGCGCCAACGCTTGAGGAGTAATCTGCGCGCCAGTAATGGTGGTGCCGAAATCGGCATTGACTGCGGCCGCGATACTCGCAGGATCGCGAGCGTCGGTGAGATGCGGCGGGACAGCTACGTACGAAGTCGCCAGAAGTTGGTCGCTAACCCGTTGGCCCTGGTATGACCCGAAGAAGAACAGCTTATCCTTTATCAAAGGGCCGCCAACGTACCCGCCAAAAACGTTGCGATGCATCTGAGGACGGGGAAGAGTGTTTAGGTTAAAGAACCATTCGTTGGCGTTCCATCCTGTCTGCTGGTGATATTCGTAAACCCCACCGTGAAACAAATTGGTGCCTGACTTAGTAGTCAGCCCGATCTGCGCGCCACTGTTGGCACCCTGCGACGCATCATACAGGGCTGAGTTAACGTGCATTTCCTCGATTGTTTCCGGTGGGGGCGAGGGCAGAGCTTCGCCGATTGCACCGTATACGGATGTGCTGGTAACGATTTCGCCGCTCGGATTATTTCCGTTGCCGTTTTCGCCAATGTTCACGGCCACGCGGCTCGATGTGACCTGGCTAGTGGTTTTCCCATTGAAAATGTTGGTGGCATCGATGCCATTGACGGTGACGTTGTTACTGGTGTCGCGCTGGCCGTTTGCCCAGATCGCCTGATTGCCCAATCCTGCATTGCTTCCGGCAGTGTTTAGCAAATCGGCGCTTACGCCTGGGCTGAGAATAGCTAACTGCGTGAAACTGCCAGTCCCTAGCGGAAGCTCGATGATCTGTGCTTCGCCCAACGTGTAGCCGTTGGTGGTATCCGTTTGGTTCAGCAACGGCGTTGCTTCCACCGTGACCATCTGCGAGATCGCCCCCGGTTTTAGCTTCGCATTGACCGTAGCGGTGCGGCTGCCTTGCACGATGATCTGCGGATAAACCGCGGTCTGAAATCCGTCTTTCGTGAATGTGACTTCGTAAGTGCCGATGGGAAGGTCGGCAATACTGAACGAGCCATCCCCTTTGCTGGTGCCTGTGACTTCCAGGTTGGTTGCGGCGGAGTGCGCTTTCACGCTCACCCCCTGCACCACGGCGCCGCTGCCATCGGTCACGGTGCCGTTCATCGAGCCCAGCGTTTGCTGGGCCAGCGCGAGTTGGGAAAAACCGGTAAGGGTTAGGGACGCCGTCAGCAGCACGCGAAATGAAAAAGTCGCAATATATAGCGCGAAAAAGCTACGACGAGAGGTCACAGGCGGACCCTCCTTTTGAATGGACCCGCCGTTATAGCAAAAGTCGTAGCCGGGGTTCAAGGTTGGACGGTGAAAAGCCCTTTAAAAGTTTGTCAATTCTTTTTCAGATTCGAGGAGGATGCCAAGACCGCGACAGTCGGCTGGAGAGTGCTCAGCTCCCCACATATCTCGCATACAAACTGCGCGCGATCCCAGTATCAGTCGTTCCTTTGATAATGGCCCGGCCATCAGGAAACAGCGTCATCTCGTAAGGCTCGCGCCAGAATTTCAGCACGAATTCGTTGTGCCGCACCAGGCCGTGCGACTCCAGCCGGCGCTGCATTTCGCCAAAGTCGATCGGCCGGGCGCTCTCGTGAATCTGCACCGAGTTTCGTCCGCACATTGTTATGTGCGGGCGTCCCTCACCCGCCAGGTGGATAAAATCCCGTTCCCCGCACGTCCGGCAGCCCGGCCGCGGCGTCGAGGCCGCAATCTCCGCTTGCTGGTTCGTCCAAACATCATAGGACCACAAGGTCTTGCGCAACTTCTCCGCCGCCTCGCCGCCAATTAACAGCTTCATCGCTTCCGTGGCTGCAATCGACGCCACAAGGTTCACGGCTGAATTCAATATCCCAGAGGTCTCGCAGGTTTCTACCATGCCTCGTGGAGTGTCCGGGAAGATACATGATAAACACGCAGTCTTATTGGGCAGCACATTCAGGGTTACGCCATAACTGCCTACCGCCGCCGCATAAACCCACGGTACAGAATTCTTCACGGCATAATCGTTCAGCAGATATCGAGTCTCGAAATTGTCGGTTCCATCGAGGATTACATCCATTCCATCAAGTAACACATCAATGTTTGCCGGGACCGCGTCCGCGACCCGCGCCTCGACCACAACCTCCGAATTAAAGGCTGCGATTTTTCGCGCGGCGGCAATCGCCTTGGGCAAAGATTCAGCCGCGTCCTTTTCTTCGAACAGCGACTGCCGCTGCAGATTGCTGGTCTCCACATAATCGCGATCAATAATCCGGAGCGTTCCCACGCCCGCCCGTGCCAGCATAGACGCAAGTGCCGAGCCGGTTGCTCCGCAGCCAGCGAGGGCCACGCGTCCCGCCGCCAGCCTCCGTTGGCCTTCTACTCCAATCCCGCGAAACAGCGTCTGCCGCGAGTACCGTTCCTCAAGCTTTTCCTTCTCCGCGCCCAGCCTCAAGGAGGTCACCAGCTTTCCCTTGCAAAACCTTTATTATAGAAGTTTGGAAATCCTTCAGCCGTCAGGATACAGACAACACAGCCCTTCCGCGCTTCATCGAACGTAGACAACGGGCCCAAGGACACGATTTGCTGAGACGGTACGCGTCATTCGTCATATTGATCATTGCCTCGCTCGGACCGGCTGCCCGTGCCGGATCGTCGCCCGCCGCCGTTTTACCGTCGCGGCAAGAGGCGCAAGCCGGCGAGCCTTCTTCAGCCCTCACCGCAATGGCCGCTTACGCAGGACAAATCGTGCAATCCATCGAACTACCGGGTGTGCCCGACCGCGACCACTTGCTGCAAATGCTTCCACAAAAATCGGGCGAGCCGCTCGACCGCGACCAGGTCCGCGAAAGCATCCGCGTCTTATTCGCCACCGGGCGCTTTTCCGACATCCAGGCCGAAGTCACGCCCTTGGGCGCGGGTGTGCGGCTCACGTTCACCACTTCGCTCAACTTCTTCGTCGGCGCCATCGAGGTGGAAGGCGCACCCAGCCATCCCAACTATAACCAGATTGTCAATGCGTCGAAGTTCCAGCTTGGCGAACTTCATACCCTCGACAAACGTGACCGCGCCGTGCAGAACATCCGCCAGCTCATGCAAGAGAATGGGTTTTACCGGGCGCGTGTCGCCGTGGAAAGCACTTCCAACGCCGCAACTCAGCAAATCAACATTCTCTTTCACATCACTCCGGGAGAGCCCGCCCATGTGGGCCAAGTCACGGCCAAAGGCTACTCCATCTTTTCCCATGAGCAGCTTCAGGATATCGCCAAAATGCATTCCGGCGATCGTGTCACTGCCGCCCGTGTTACCAACTCTCTTCAGCGGCTGCGTAAGAAATTTCAGAAGCAGCATCGCGTTCTTGCCCAGGTTTCCGTCGCGGAGCAGAAATATAACTCTTCGTCCAACGCCGTCGACTATACCTATTTGATCGAGCCCGGACCCGTGGTCGTCATCTACGCAAAAGGTTTTCACATCAGCCGAGGTGTACTGAAAAGAGAAATCCCAGTCTATGAAGAAAACGCCCTCGACGACGACCTTCTGAATGAGGGCCAGCGCAACCTGCTCGACTATCTCCAAAGCCGCGGGCACTTCGATGCTACCGTCGAGTTTCGCAAGGAAACCGCCCCCGACATGCTTCGAGTCATCTACACCATCAATCCCGGGGATGTGCATAAATTCGAACTCATCGATATCACGGGAAATAAGTATTTCTCGCGAAAAACGATACGCCAGAGGCTCCGGATTCAGCCCGCCGGAGTTTTTTCCCATGGACAGTATAGCGGCGCCCTGCTGAAAAACGACGTTGCTTCTCTGCAGGCCTTGTACGTCTCCAACGGATTTCGCCAAGCCAGGATTGAGACCAAGGTGGATGACAACTACCACGGGGTCGACAAACACATTGCAGTTCACATTCGGATCGAAGAAGGCCCGCAGACTCTGGTGGGAGCTTTTCAGATCGTCGGCAACCAGAAAATTGACGCTAAGTCGTTTCCTGAACTCAGCACCAGCGCCGGCCAACCCTACTCGGAGGAGAATCTGGCTAACGACCGTGAGGCTGTCCTCAGCTACTACTTCAATCACGGTTTTTCTAATGCCACCCTCGATATCACCACCAAACCGTCGCCCCATCAGCCCGATCACGAAGACGTTACCTATACTATCCAGGAGGGCGAGCAGTTTTTCGTCAAACAAGTAATGGTCGCCGGACTCGAACACACCCGCGACTATGTGGTGCAGCGCGAAATTCAAGTCACGGCGGGCGAGTCTCTCAGCCAGCAGGATCTACTCGATACCCAGAGCAAACTCTACGACCTCGGCATCTTCAGCCAGGTCGATACCGCCGTGCAGAACCCCGAAGGATCTGACCCGCAGAAAAATGTTCTTATCCAGGCCCAGGAAGCCAAGCGCTATACCTTCACCTACGGCATCGGCTTGGAATTCGAAACCGGTCTGCCCTCCGGAACGAATTCGGGGGGGGCCACAGGCGTGAGTCCGCGGGTCGGATTCGATGTTACCCGTCTCAACGTGGGTGGGCGAAACCAAACCCTGATCTTCCAGTCTCATGTGGGCCGGCTGCAACAGCGGGGTCTGGTCAGTTACGAAATCCCCAAGCTGTTCAACCATGACCGCCTCAAACTTTTCTACACTATCTTTTACGATAACAGTCTCGACGTGGCCACTTTCACCTCGCAGCGACTGGAAGGCAAGATCGATCTCCGCCAGCAAATCGGCAAGCTGCAACCGAATCACTCCACGTCCATCACTTACCGCTTCGATTACCGCCGCGTGAAGGCCAGTAATTTCGCTGCCGATTTCTCGCCGGCACAATTCAGTTTGTTTTCCCTGCCCGCGGTGGTTGGCGGTCCGGGAATTACCTTCATCCGCGACCAACGCGACAATCCTCTGGAAAGCACGAAGGGGCAGTATTTCACCTTCGATGGTTTCGCAGCATCGAGTTACGTTGGTTCTCAGGCGGATTTCGGCCGTGTCCTCACTCAGGATTCAACCTACTATGCCTTCGGACGGGCTAACCATAAGTTTGTGATCGCCCGTTCGACTTCCATCGGCGTGGAACAGGCTTATCGGGGTACTAGAGTTCTGCCGCCCGGTGCCTGCCAAGTCAGCAACTTGACCACATCTTGCGGCCAGGATATTACCGTCATCCCTTTGCCCGAAGTTTTTTTTGCCGGTGGTGGCAACTCCCATCGCGGTTTCGGGTTAAATCAAGCAGGACCACGCGATCCCGATTCCGGCTTTCCCGTCGGCGGCACCGCGCTCTTCGTTAACAGTGAAGAACTTCGTTTTCCGCCGGTCAGCCTGCCCTACTTGGGAGAAGGCTTTGGTTTCGCCATCTTTCACGATATGGGCAACGTCTACACTGCCGGTCACGATCTGCTCAAAGGCCTGGCGCGTTGGCACCAGCCTGATCCCGCCCAGTGTTTGCAGGCGGGCGGAGTGCCTATCGTCTCCTGCGAGACCAAATTCAATAACAGCGGCTATGACTTTACTTCTCACGCCATGGGCATAGGGTTGCGTTATAAGACACCCATCGGCCCCCTGCGCTTCGACTTCGGCTACAATCTGAATCCGACATATTATTTTCAGGGCCTGGTCGATCCAAATACCGGAAAGCTGACAGGCGATTTTGAGACCCAGCGCCTGCGCCATTTCAACGTCTTCTTCAGCATAGGTCAGCCATTTTGATAAACAGACTTCATCCTTATGCGACGGTTTTTATCGCGGCCTTGGCTGTGCTCTTCGCCGGCCTCCACCTCGTGCCTCGGGTTGCCTCCGCTGCCGTGATCGACCGCATCGTCGCTACCGTCAATGGCTATGTCATTCTGCAGTCCGACTGGGATGAGGCCCTGTGCTACGAAGCTCTGCTCACCAACCGCAGCCTCGCTCAATTCACCGACGACGATCGCCGCGCCGTCCTCGACCGCCTCATCGACCAGGAACTTCTGCGCGAACAGATGAAGTCGGCCGACTTCCCCCACGCCACCGATGCCGAGGTCGCCACCCGCGTCACCGAAGCCCGCAAACTCTATCCTCAGGCAGCATCTGACGCGGGTTGGCGGGCCCTTCTCGCTCAGTACCATCTCGCGGAAAAAGATTTAGTGGCTCACGTTCGGCAGCAAATCGACGTGATGCGCCTGGTCGATGCCCGCCTTCGTCCCACCGTAGAGATCGATTCCAAATCCATCGAGTCCTACTACCGCGATCAGTTCGTTCCGAAGTTGAAGCAGGCCGGAGCTTCCGAAGTTCCTCTTGCCGATGTTTCAGCCAAGATTCGCGAACTTCTGACCCAGGAAAAGGTCAGCGAGTTGCTCGTCTCCTGGTTGCAAAACTTGCGCTCCGAGGGTCATGTGCGTGTCCCCGGCGTCGCGCCCTCTGCTGGCGATGCGGGAGCGCGATCACAGTGAACGAAGCTTCACCTAAACCCGCCCGCCGCCGCTGGTGGAAGTATCTGCTGCTGCTGGCCGCGGCCGGCTTCGTCGCCGCGCTCGCCCTCCTTATCTACATCAATACCGATTCTTTCCAGTCGCTGGTGCGCCGCCGTTTGGTTGCGGAAGTCGAACGCATCACCGGGGGCCGCGCGGAAATCGCCAGCATCCATACCATTCCATTTCGCCTGCAAGCGGAAGTGCGCGGCATTACCGTTCATGGCAGGGAGTCCGCTCAGGATGTTCCCCTCGCCCACGTCGATCACATTGTTGCCCGGCTGAAAATCAGTTCGCTTCTTCGCTCCGAGCTGGCATTTCACGAAGTCGTCCTCGAGCAACCCATCATCCATGTCGCCTTTTACCCCGATGGCAGCGACAATTTTCCCCCGCGCAAGAATGCCGCCGCCACCGGCTCCACTCCAGTCGAGCAACTCTTTGCCTTATCCATCGACCACTTCGAGATCCGCCACGGCCAGATTCTCTGGGACGATCAAACCATTCCTCTTGATTTCGCGGCTCGCGATACTTCGCTGCAAATGGACTATTCCTACCTGCACCGCCGCTACAATGGCCGGCTCCTGCTGGGTTTCGTCAATACCAAGCTGCTGAACTACCGTCCGTTTACCTGGATGACCGCCGTGGAATTCAGCCTTGCATCCGACTCCGCCGTGGTTAGCTCTCTTACCATGAACTCCGGTCATTCCCACTTATCAGGCAGTGGCCAGGTTACTGACTTCCGCCGGCCGCATCTCCAGGCTTCCTACGACGCACATCTCGACCTGGCGGAAGCCGCGTCTATCGCCCGTCAACGCGATCTTCGCGCCGGCCTCCTGGAACTCAAGGGGAGTGGCGACTGGTCTCTCGACCAATTTGCCGCCAATGGTTTACTCACCCTCCAGAATCTCGCATGGCAGGACGATCAGATTTCCTTCGCAAAAGCATCTCTGACCTCCGACTATTCCCTCAACCAACGGGAAATCAAGCTTTCTAAACTGCAAGGTAAGATTTTCGGGGGAGGCTTTGCCGGCAACGCCGAATTCGATCAATGGCTCGCACCTTCACAACACCTGACCCCCGCTGCGAAAAAAGCATTTGAGACGGCTGTTATTTCTGCGGCCCGGCCGCTGAATAAGTCCGCCGCGAAATCCGCCAAATCTAAGTCGACCTCGATTCAGAACGCTTTCGTAACTCTTCATCTTTACGATCTTTCTGCGGATGATCTCGCCGCCGCGCTCAATTCTCCGGCTCATCCCATTCCCCGATTCCATCCCGCCGGATCCGCATCCGGCACTCTCGAAACTCGCTGGAAGGGAACGCCTCGCGATGCGGAAGTACAATTCGCGCTCGATCTCATTCCCCCCGCTCACCATGGCCCCGCACAAACTCCGCTGCGCGCCCATGCCGAGGGCGTCTACCACGCGGCCAGCGACAGTCTCGATCTTCCGCAATTTACGCTCGCCATGCCCAACAGCCACGTCCGGGCCTCCGGCACGCTGTCTTCCACGTCTGCCGTCCGCCTCTCGGTTACCACCTCCAGCCTGGCTGACTGGCTTCCGTTCATCGCCGCCATTCGCGGGCCCGCACTGCTGCCCGTTGTGCTGAACGGCAGCGCCACTTTCAATGGCGGCATGAGCGGCGCGTTGTTTTCGCCACAACTTACAGGGGTTTTACTGGTCGATGACTTCGACGTCAACCTGCCCGCCACCGCGAAGACTCGGCCACTGCAAAGTCACTGGGATTCACTTTCCACTTCCCTCCAACTCTCCTTCAGTGCTATCGCTCTGCACAGCGCTATCCTGCGTCGGGACGCCACCTCCGTCGAATTCGATGCCTCCGCTAATCTGGACCACGGACACTTCACACCCGACAGCACTTTCAACGTGCGGGCCAACATGCACAACGCCGAACTTGCAGATCTTCAAACCTTCGCTGGATACAACTATCCCATCTCCGGCACGGCAGATCTTTCCGTGCAGGCTGCTGGCACCCTCGCCGAGCTTCACGGCAACGGACAGATTCATCTCAACAATGCCACGGCCTTCGGTGAAACCATTCAGCAATTCGATTCCCCTTTTCATCTTGCCCACGGCGAACTCGCCTTCGATAATCTTCACCTTGTCCACAACGATTCAGTCGTCACTGGAAGCGCGGCCTACAATCCTTCCTCGCGCGCCTTCCGCCTCGATGTTGCTGGAAACAATTTCGATCTCGCCGAAGTTCCGCAGGTTTATGCCGGTCGTCTCACCATGGAAGGACGCGCCGATTTCATCCTCAAAAGTTCCGGCACTCCTGACGCCCCTTCCATCAATGCGGATGTGCATGTGCGCAACCTGACTCTCGATCATGAACTCGCCGGCGAACTTGACCTGCAGGCGATCACGCAGGGAAGCGAGCTTCATGTCACCGGTAATTCTCATCTGCGACAAGGTTCGTTGCTGCTCAGTGGGAACGTTCAATTGCGCGATGGTTATCCGGCCAGCTTATCTCTTAAGATGGATCAGCTTGATCTCAATGTGCTTTGGAGCCGTTATTTGCGCGGCCAGCCGACCGGCCACTCTGCCGTCGCCGGCTCTCTCGAACTGCGCGGTCCGCTTCGTCAACCCGATCAGTGGGTTCTCGATGGCACCCTGACCGCTCTGGCGCTCGATGTCGAACATGTGAAAGTGCAGAATCAGGATCCCGTTCGCTTCTCTCTCGCCCATCGTTTGCTCAACGTTCAGGAACTACATCTCGTGGGGGAGGGAACTGACCTCAGCGGTCACGGCTCGATACAACTTTCGGGCGCACGCGCACTCGACGTCACCGCCGATGGCCGCCTCGATCTCAAATTGCTCTCGGGCTACAACCCTGCCTTTACTTCTTCCGGCGTCATTGCCATGAAAATAACCGTTGGCGGCACCCTCGAAGAACCTTTGCCTCAGGGCAGTTTTCAGGTCACCAATGGTTCTGTCATCTATGCCGGACTGCCCAGTGGACTGAGCGAGCTGAACGGTTCCCTGGTGTTTACTCGCGACCACATGCACATTGAAACGCTCACCGCCCGCACCGGCGGAGGCAGCGTCGACCTCAAAGGGGATGCCACTTATTTCAGCCGGCAACTCAACTTCAACCTAACCGCCACCGGCAAGGATGTTCGCCTGCGCTATCCACCCGGCGTCAGCTCCACCGCCGACGTCGAACTGCATTGGGTGGGAAGCCGCTCTGCCTCCACTGTGTCCGGCGACATCAGCGTCAACAAGATCGCAGTGACTCCGGGCTTCGACTTCAGTGCGTATCTCGAGCGCAGCCGCCGCTTCGCGACCGTGACCGCCTCCAATTCGCCGCTGAACAACATCAAACTTGATATCCGCGTGCAGACTGCGCCCGAACTCCAGATGCGGACTGCGATTGCCCGCCTCTCCGGCGATGCCGACCTCCGGTTGCGAGGCTCGGTCGCACGTCCTGCTGTCCTCGGCCGTGTCGATATCCTTGAAGGCCAGGCTACCTTCCATGGCACGCGCTTTACGCTCGAGCGCGGCGATATTACATTCTCCAACCCGGTGGCCATCGAGCCTCAACTCAATCTGCAGGCCTCCACGCATGTTCGGAACTACGACCTCAACATTACCGTCACCGGCACGCCCGAACGCCTGAACCTCAACTACCGCTCTGAGCCCCCTTTGCCGAAATCCGACATCATCGCGCTGCTCGCTCTCGGCCGCACCAATGAGGAGTCTGCGCAGCTTCAGGAACAGTCCGGGCAGAGCGCCTTCTCCGATCAGGCCACCGCCCTCATTCTCAGCCAGGCTTTGAACGCCACCGTCAGCAGCAGGTTGCAGCGCCTGTTCGGCGCCAGCAATATCAAAATCGATCCGCAGGGACTTACCACCGAAACCAACCCCACCGCCCGTGGTCCTCAAGTCACCATCGAACAGGAATTCGCCAACAACTTGTCCCTGACGTATTCCACCAATGTGTCGCAAAGTTCGCAGCAGATTATTCAGGGGGAGTACTATGTGAATCGCAGCGTCTCCGTCGTCGGCACCCGGGACCAGAATGGCGTGGTCAGCTTCGACCTGCGCATTCGCCGCCGCAGGAAATAGCGACAGTTCCCGCGTGGACTGGAAGTCAGCTGATCAGCCCTGCGATAAACGAGCTGCTGTTACTCTGGGCTTCAGCCCCGAGTTACTGAATTTTCCGGGCGCTTACTCACACTCCCGGAAGCCGAACTGCCAGAATCCATGCCCGACCCAACCGTCACCCGCCAACTCATGGTCGACTCTCAATTGCGAGCTCGCGGCATTTCCGACGCGCGCGTCCTCGACGCCATGCTTCGCGTTCCGCGCCACGAATTTGTTCCCGAGCCCTATCGCGCCCAGGCTTACGAAGATCATCCTCTTCCCATCGGCGACGGCCAAACCATCTCTCAGCCTTACATCGTGGCGGTTATGCTTCAGTCTCTCCAACTCTCACCCACCAGCAAAGTTCTTGAGGTTGGCACCGGTTCGGGCTACGTCACCGCGCTGCTGGCGGAACTTGCCGCACAAGTTTTCTCGGTCGAGCGTCATCCCGCACTTGCCGAGAGCGCCCGCGAGCTTCTGGCCGCGCTTGGCTATACTAACGTCCGAATCTTTACCGGGGACGGGACGCTTGGCCTTCCCACTGTCGCTCCGTTCGATGCCATCATGGTCTCCGCCGCCGCTCCCGATCTGCCTCCACCTCTGATCGCCCAACTCCGCGATCAGGGTCGCATGATCATTCCAGTGGGAACCGACGATTCTCAGCAGCTGCAGTTCCTCCGCATGGTCGGCGGAAATCCCGTGATCACGCTTCGTGAACTCGTGCGCTTCGTCCCCTTAATCAATAACCAGGGTCAATAACCGCAATCAACGCGTCGAGCCATGACATGTGTACTTACCCATCGCGGGTTGCGACTTTAATGTTGAGCGTGATACAAGGCTGTTAAGTCATGTCTGTCATTCGGAGGTTCGCCAAGTGGGGCGTCGTGTTGCTGTGGGGAAGGCAGTCCAAGCCCCGGAGAATCATTAGGGGAGTTGCGTCAGGTTATCGGATCTGTGTTTCCCCAGAGAAAAATCTCGGCTACCTCATCGGGACGGACGAGCCTCACCTGCAACGCGCTATCCGGAAATACGTTTGCGCTGGAGACACGGTGTACGATATTGGCGCGAACGTCGGCTATGTCTCTCTATCCCTCGCCAAACAAGTAGGGCCCAGCGGTCGCGTCATCGCATTCGAGCCGGTTCCGCGAAATGTCGAAGCTTTTCGCCGAAACATCGAGATCAATGGCCTTACGAATGTCCGCTTGTTGGATGCCGCGGCCTCAGACGCCGCTGGCGAAGCCGTTATTCGAATTGCGGGAAACTTAGCCACCGCAAGTCTGGTCTGGCATCAGAACAACCCATCTGCCACTGAACTCCGCATTCGCACTGTATGCATCGACGAGCTCGTTGATGCGGGCCAACTGGCCTGTCCGAAATTCGTCAAAATCGATGTCGAAGGTGCGGAAGGCGCGGTGCTGCAGGGTATGCGCCGGACGTTGGCCTCAGCCCGGCCCGTCCTGTTTGTCGAGTGCTCGGACGCCGGTCGCGAAAAATCCTGGCATCTTCTTCGGGATTTGGACTACCGTTGCCACTCCGCGACTACCGGCAGATCGATGGATGCATTCGACGAATACCGGCACTCTGACTTCCTCTGGATGCCTGCGCCTCGGTAGAGTTCAGTGTTTACCGCAAGGTTGATGCCAGCGGAAATGTGTACTGTAAAGTAACTATTATCCGGAAGTTTCTCCAAGCATCCAGAAAGGAAATGTTGTTGATGTCTGATTTGAACTCACTTGTGAGACCGCCGTACATTTTTTTGGTACTCGGCGTCGTCTCAATTTCTGCCGCCGCGGTATTTACGGGTATGGGCAAAGTGTGGGTTCGCTTTAACGGCTGGGTCCATCGGGCTGAAGAACCGAGAGCGTTTTGGGGAGAAGTAGTGGCCTATTATTTCGTTGGTGTTTGTTTCATCGGATACTTCTTGTCTAAGATTTAGGGACCTTCGAACTTGGCCGAGGGACAAAGAACGATGAAGAGGCTGCGGTTCAGTTGGGTCGTGCTCTGCGCATTAGCCGCTACATTGGCATGCCGGGCGCCTTCCCCTGACTGGAACGGCACATGGAAATTGAACCTTTCAAAGAGTAGCTATCAGAACCTGGCAGTTACTATTTCAATTTCGGCGGACGGTGAGTATGGCTATGACGATGGTCGTTCGAGTTTCACTTTTCGCTGTGATGGGAAAGATCAACCGATAGGGAAAAATCGCACGCAAGTCTGTGTGGAAGGCAGCGCAACTACGTTAGACCTGACGCGAGAAGAAAATGGGGCAAAGACGAATGCATATCATTGGGAGCTTTCGGCTGACGGGAGGGTTCTTACGGCGACGGCGACCGCGTTTCGTCCGAGTGGTCCTGTTACCAGTCAGGTCGTCGCCTCGCGAATCTCGGGTTCTAATGGCTTTGCTGGCCAGTGGCGGGACACGGGCTACCTGCAGCGACACGCCGATCTGACGCTGAGGCTCCATAGTCAGACCTTCCACCTCAGCTATCCGAGCGCAGGGCCGTATGTTGACGCACCGTTCGACGGAGCCGACGCGGCCGTGCAGGGGCCTCACGCTCCAGAGGGCATGACCTACACGGCACGGCTGCTTGGACGACGCGAGATTTCTACTCTGACGAAGCGCAATGGCAAAGCTCTCACTCAAGGCTCTCTTGAGTTGAGCAGGGATGGAAGTACCATCACCAACTCTTGGTGGAATCCAGATCGACCAATCGACAAGGGTGTGTTTGTCTACGAAAAACAGTAGAGGTCCGGCGAGGTACGAGAATCCGGCGACAATTACTTCGGCGCGCCATATTGCTCATCGACGGCGGGCCGTTAGAACGTTGCCGCAACCGGTGCCATCGCCGGAGTCTCCGGCAGAGCCTGCCGGACTAATTGCTGGGCGGAATCCTGCGCGTACCGTAATACGCCACTGGGAAACAGGCCCAGGTAGAGGGTTGCCGCCAGGCAGAACACAATTGCCACACGAAGCGCCAGGGGAGCTGGAGTTACCGGAACTTCCTTCCGCGATTCGCGCATGTACATCATCACGATAATGCGCAAGTAGTAGTACGCACCGACCCCGCTGTTGAGCACGCCGATGATCGTGAGCCAGATCAAGTTGGCCTTTACCGCTGCGCTGAACACGTAGAACTTGGCAAAAAATCCGCCCGTCATCGGGATGCCAATCAGCGAGAGCAGGAAAATGGTGAGCGTAGCCGCCAGCAGCGGAGAACTGCGGCCCAGGCCTTCGTAGTCTTCAAGATTTGCATAACGTTCGTCGGCGTTGGCAAAGTGACTGACCACGGCAAACGCTCCTAAGTTCATGGCCGCATAGGCGGCCGTGTAGAACATTGCCGCCGAAGTTCCCAGGCCCGGCGCGGCCGCGAATGCCACCAGCAAGTAGCCTGCATGGGCGATCGAAGAATATGCCAGCAAGCGCTTCACATTGTTCTGCACCAGCGCGCCCACGTTGCCCAGAGTCATCGAGAGCGCCGCCGAAACCCAGATCAGCCAGAATTTTCCCGGTACGTTGACCACGAACACAATGCGCAAAAGCACCGCAAACGCCGCCGCCTTCGGCGCGGTCGACATGAAACCCACAATCGGCGCCGGCGCTCCTTCGTAGACGTCTGGGGTCCATATGTGGAACGGAGCGGCAGCTACCTTGAATCCCAAGCCCACAAACATGAACCCAACCGCCACATATGCCAGTAACGGGACCGCGCCGGCTTGCAGTGTCTTGCTGATCTGGTCGATGTTCGTCGACCCCGTGGCGCCGAACATGAGCGCCACTCCGTACAAGAAAAACGCCGTGGCAAAGGAACCCAGCAAGAAGTATTTCAAGGACGACTCTGCGCTGGAAGCCTCGCGCCGGCGAAATCCCGCCAGTACATAAGAAGAGATCGAAGAAATTTCCAGCGCGATGAAAATCAGCACCAATTCAATCGCCGACGACATCAGAGCCATGCCCACCACGCCGAAAAGAATTAGCCCGTAGTATTCTCCGGCGCGAATGCCCTGTACCGCCATGTATTCGTAAGAAGTGAGAATGACGACTGCGGCAATCGCAATCACCAGAACATGGAAGAAAACACTGAATCCGTCGATCTGAATCGTATTCCAGAAGGCCATCCCCGGGGATTCGGCCATGAACCAGGTCGCCCCCAGCCCCGCCAGCGTGCCCAACAGCGCGATCAGTCCTAAAACCTTCTGACTCTTCTCCTCATCCAGCAGAGGCTCAAGCACCATCACAATCATGCCGAAAATGGAGAGAACAATCTCGGGCAGGATGCGAACATATTCCGACGTCTGTGGAAGTATTCGCGAGAAGGCCGGAACCAGAGGGGCGATCACAGTCGCAGCCATCAGCACGGCGCCCGTCATTGTCCCACCATCCTGCTCGCCACTCGAGTAAACGGAGTCAGCGCGGCCTGAACCGCGGGATCAATCGCGCCCAGCCACATGATCGGAGCTACGCCCATCACCAGCGCCGCCGCCGCGCACGGCCAGATAGCGATCTTCTCAGACGCAGAAAGATCGCTCAGAGAATTATTCACCGCGTGCGTCACCTTGCCGTAAAACACTCGCTGATACATCCAGAGCAGGTACACTGCGCTCCAAATCACGCCAGTGGCGGCCAGTATTCCGTAAACCGCTTTGGCCTGGAATGCCCCGCTCAACACCAGAAATTCACCAATGAATCCGTTCAGCAAAGGCAGGCCCGCTGATGCCAGCACAATCGCCAGATACGTCGCGGCGTATACCGGCATGGGCGAGGCCAGGCCGCCAAACTCGCTGATCTCGTAGGTGTGCCGCCGTTCGTGCAAAATTCCCGCCAGCATGAATAAGCCGCCGGTCGAAATCCCGTGCGCCAACATCACGAACACCGCGCCGTTCAGCCCGGCCTGCGTAAAGCTGAAGATTCCAAGCACAACGAATCCCAGATGGCTGACCGACGAATATGCGATCAGCTTCTTCATATTCGGCTGCACCATCGCCACCAGCGCGCCATAGATGATTCCCATCAGAGCCAGCGTCATCACCCACCACGCGTTGTGCCGTGATTGCTCGGGGAAGAGCCCCAGGTTGAAGCGCAACAATCCGTAGGTACCCATCTTCAGCAGAACTCCGGCCAGCAGCACCGATCCAGCCGTGGGCGCTTCCACGTGCGCGTCCGGCAACCACGTATGGAAGGGAAACAACGGAACCTTAACCGCAAACGCCAGGAAGAAGCCGAGGAAAAGCCATTGCGCGGCGGCAGGGAACTGCGGTACCGCGCCCCGCATGATCTGGTCACGAATCACGACAAAGTCAAAGCTGCCGGTATGCGCATAAAGC
>Ga0307478_10001551_pt1 | contig 19619 bp, 17 predicted proteins | sample atmos_gasesECM4C_2_FD_203713 | JGI IMG/M metagenome (GOLD analysis project Ga0307478, IMG submission 203713) | Hardwood forest soil microbial communities from Morgan-Monroe State Forest, Indiana, United States - atmos_gasesECM4C_05 | ecosystem: Environmental > Terrestrial > Soil > Temperate... | reverse complement strand
CCCTCCGCTTGTGCGTCACCAATGATATTCTGGAACGCTTCGTTCGGGGCTGCGTTGTGAGCCTGAAGTGCGTGTGTTATATACAGGCGCAGGATCCGGGCGTCAACCGGGAGACTCACAACTGATGAAAGGACGCGGTACTGGCGTTCTGCTGCTCATTCCTTTTTGTTTGCTCCTTCTTCTTATGGCCCACACCACGCGCAGTCAGAACAAACCTCCTTCCAGTCCCTCCGTCTCTTCGACGCCGGCCGCTTCCCCAAAAGATGCATCAGGGGCGAAGAAAAGCGCGGCGTCGGCGAAGCCCACGCAAAAATTATCTCCTGCCGCAGCGCAATGGGTCGAGACCACGCTCGGAAAAATGACGCTTGACGAACAAGTCGGCCAACTGATTTTCGCGACATATCACGGCAGTTTTACCGCGACCGACGCGCCCGCTTACGCGGACATGATGCGTGACGTCGAGAAACTCCACGTCGGCGGCTTCATCAACATCACGCAAAGCTCGCCGCTCGGCATCGTAAAAAGTCAGGCGTATCCGACGGCCGCGCTCACAAATCAACTGCAAGCAAAATCAAAACTCCCGCTGCTGATTGGCGCCGACTTCGAACGCGGCACCGCCATGCGCCTGGACGAAGGAACATCGTTTCCAACTGCAATGGCCCTCGCCGCCGCAGGCAATCCCAAAGACGCGTACACCATGGGAAAAATCACCGCGCTCGAAGCGCGCGCCGTCGGCATTCAGTGGATCTATGCTCCGGACTCCGACGTAAACAACAATCCGGACAATCCCATCATCAACACGCGCTCGTTCGGCGAGAATCCGCAAAAAGTCGCTGAATATGTTTCCGCATTCGTGCGCGGCGTGCAAGAAAATGGCGGCCTCGCCACAGCCAAACATTTTCCCGGCCACGGCGACACCGCCGCGGATTCGCACATCGATCTGCCGGTCATTCGCGCGGACCGCAACCGCCTCGAAAGTTTGGAACTAGTTCCCTTCCGCGCGGCCATCGCCGCCGGCGCCGACAGCATCATGACCGGCCACCTATCGATTCCAGCACTTGAGCCGGATCCGAATACGCCGGCGACGTTATCCTCCAACATTCTGACGGGACTCTTGCGCAAGGAACTTGGCTACCAGGGCTTGGTCGTCACCGACGCGATGGACATGGGCGGCATCACGGTGCGCTACGCCCCCGGAGAGGCTGCGGTGCGGGCATTTGTGGCCGGAGCGGATGCGCTGCTCATGCCGCCGGTTCCGGACGCGGCGTTCGATGCCTTGAGAGACGCGGTGAAATCCGGACGCATCACGCGCGACCGGCTCGACGCCTCGGTGCGGCGCATTTTGCAGGCGAAAGCGCGGCTCGGGCTTTACAAAGAGCGCTTGGTGGATGTGAACGCGCTGAACAAACATTTCGGCAAACTGGAATGGCAACGCGAAGCGCAGGAAATTTCGGACCGAGGCGTGACGCTGCTGCGCGACACGACGCATCGCTTGCCGCTCGATGGAACCAAGCCGACGCGCGCGCTGCTCGTTGCGCTCTACGCCGATCCCGAACCGTATCCAGGAGAAGATCTGGAACGCGAGTTGCGCTCGCGCGTGGATTCGCTGACGACGCTGCGAGCGGATACGCGATTTGTGAAAGCCGACAATTTAAAATTGCCGTCCCCGGACACGTATGACTTGGCGATTCTGGCATTTTTTGTGCGGGTCAGCGATCGCAAGGGGAACGTGGATATTCCTGCGGAGCAGGCGGCGCTGGCTGAAAAAGTCTACAAGAACGGGAAGCCGGTGGTGACGATTGGATTTGGCAGTCCGTATCTGGTGGAACATTTTCCGCAGGCGGAGACCTGGCTTGCGGCGTTTGGCATCAGCGACGTGGCGCAGATTTCGGTGGCGCGCGCGCTGTTTGGACAGATTCCGGCGCGCGGGCGTTTGCCGGTGACTGTGCCGGGCGTGGAGATGAAAGCAGGATTTGGAATCGAGCTGCCGGCAAATCCGATGACCGTTCAGCCGATGGATGCGCGCGCGGAGGCGCAGCTCCAGCCGGCGTTTGACGTGATCGAACGCGCGGTTGCTGACAAAGCGTTTCCTGGCGCGACGCTGGCGGTCGGCTACCGCGGACGCGTGGCGCTACATGCGTTCGGCAAGCTGAGCTACGACGCGAAATCGCCGCAAGCAAGTGTACGCACGATGTACGACGTTGCGTCGTTGACGAAGGTAATTGTGACAACGACTCTGGTGGAAAAACTTGTCGAAGGCGATTTCAAATCGCCGCTGAATTTGGACGCGCCGATTGAACGGTATTTGCCGGAGTGGGCAAGCGGGCCGCAGCCGGAGTGGCGGCCCAAAGTGACGGTGCGCCATTTGATGACGCACACGTCTGGCTTGCCACCATTCAAGGAGTATTGGCGCACGTCAAAGGGCAAGCAGGACACGCTGAAAATGATTTTTGCGGAGCCGCTCGAGTCGGAGCCCGGAACAAAGATGGTTTACTCTGACCTGGGAATTATTTTGATGACGGAAATTATCGAGCGGTTGACGGGGCGGACGCTCGACGACCTCGCGAAAGAATATATTTTCTCACCGCTGGCGATGAACGATTCGATGTACAAGCCGCCGAAAAAACTTTGGCCGCAGATTGCGCCGACGGAATTTGATGCGAATTTCCGCAAGCGGCTGGTTCAGGGCGAAGTGCACGACGAAAATGCGTTCGCCATTGGCGGCGTTTCCGGCCACGCGGGGCTTTTCAGCACGGCGCCGGACTTGGCGGCGTTTTGCCAGATGCTGCTGAATGGCGGCGTCTACGCGCACCAGAGAATTTTGCGCCGCTCGACGATTGCACAATTCATCGTGCCGCAACAGCTTTCTGGTGGCACGCGCACGCTCGGCTGGGTGGTGCCGACCGAAGGCAGCTCGAGCGGGCACTACTTTTCGCCGCACAGTTTCGGCCATACGGGTTTCACCGGGACTTCGATTTGGATCGATCCGGACCGTCAAGTATTTGTTGTGCTGCTGACGAATCGCGTGAATCCGACGCGGGAGAATCACAAAATTGCCGACGTGCGTCCAGCGTTGCACGATGCGGTGATACAGGCGCTGGGATTGGGGTCTGCGAAAGCGCCGGCACCGTGAGTGGTGTTTTCTCGTGTCCCGTGATCCGTGACGTCCGTGACCCATGACTCGTAACCCGTGATGCGTGTGGCCTCGGGAGGAGAGGCGGAGGTAGGAATCGATGATGGAGAAGGGGTGAGCGAACCCAAGAGCATGGGCAGGGGGCGGAGTTCGCGCTTCATGGGGTCGAGCATCATGCCCAGGGCTTCGAGAGAGACGGCGCCGAGAAGAGTGCTGTCCTGCTTCTCGCCAAAAATGACGGGAGCAGCGCCTTGACGGCCATTCAGCCGAAACAGGACATCGCCGAGCTTGCGAGTGACTTCGGAGCCATCCGCGAGGGTGAAGATTCGCTTCGAGTGCGGACGGACGCCGAGTTTGCGGAGCAAGGCCGAAGGAATAACGGAATACACAGCGCCGGAGTCCACCAGGAAACTGAGCTCGACCGCGCGCTTCGGCTTTGCGGGGTTGGCAATGTTCAACTTGATGTGGGTCAGTCCCATAAGCCGCCTTGCGATTCAAGTGTAGGCCGCAGCATAAAGTGCGTCAAACGGAATGTCAGCTTTGGTGACGCAAGCCGTTTTCAAGGTCGAGGGCGGCTTGGGCTAGGTCGGCGGGTTTGCCGAGGTCGCGCCAGTAGGAGAGGTCGTGGCGGAAGGCTAGGATTTTTTGGCCTTGGGACGAGAGGCGGAGGTAGGAATCGATGATGGAGAAGGGGGCGGTTTCGGTGAGTTGGGGGAGGAGGCGGGGGGAGAGGATGTGGATGCCGGAGAAGGCCAGGGGGAGGAGAGGGGAGGGTTCTGGGGACTGGGGAAGTGGCGAGTGGTGAGTGGCGAGTGGCGAGTGGGGTCTGCGCGCATCGGATGACGGAGAAGAGGGATTTCTCGCTTCGCTCGAAATGACGGTATTTTTTTTGTTGATGCGTCGGCCGGAGAGTTGGAGTTGGTCGTCGAACAATAGTTGGCGGGAGGATTCGCGGGATTGGACGGCCAGCGTGGCGAGGGCTTGATGTTGGGTGTGGAATTGGAGCATGGCGTGGAGATCGATGGTGCTGATTACGTCTACGTTGTGGAGGAGGAATGGTGCATCAGGAGCGGGGGAAGCTTCTTGGAAAAACGAGGCGGCTTTTTTTAGGCCGCCGCCGGTGTCGAGGAGTTGATCGTCTTCGCGGGAGATTTCGAGGCGCATGTTGAAATTGTTTTTGGATTTGAGGTAGCTGATCACCATGTCGGCAAAGTGATGGACGTTGATGATGGCTTCTGTGACGCCGAAGGTGCGGAGGCGGGTGAGGGTGATTTCGAGGAGGGTGCGGCCGTTGATTTCGACCAGGGCTTTGGGGCGGGTGTCGGTGAGCGGGCCGAGGCGGGTGCCTAGTCCCGCGGCAAGAATCATTGCTTTCATTTGCGGAGGTTCTCGAGGCCGAGGTGGCGGAGTTGGACGGCTACGCCGGGCTTGGTGCGGAGGCGTTTGGCTAGTTGTTCGGCCAAGTAGACGGAGCGGTGCTGGCCGCCGGTGCAGCCGAAGCTGACCATTAAATTTTTGAAGCCGCGACTTTGATAACTGCTGACGCTGGCATCTACCAGGCTCAAGACGCTGGCCAGAAATTGATGAACGGTTTCCTGCTGGTTGAGGTAGTCGATGACCGGGGCGTCTTTGCCGGTTAGAGATTTGAAGCGATCTTCGCGGCCGGGGTTGGGGAGGCTGCGGCCGTCGAAAACGAAGCCGCCGCCGTTGCCGGTTTCGTCCTGCAGCAAGCCTTGATGGAAAGAAAAACTGAAAACGCGGACGACGAGATTGTCGGCTTCGCTCGCCAGGCCTTGCAATTTTTCGGAGGCCAGCATGCCTTTGAATGCGCCCATCAGCGCTGGGAGCGCGATCGGGAGCTCGACGTGGTGGAGAAGCCAGCGGAGGTTTTTTAGGGCGTAGGGGACGCTTTGCAGGAAGTGGGCTTTGCGTTCATAGAAGCCGCGGAAACCGTAAGCGCCGAGGGCTTGCATGATGCGGACGTAGACGTAGGCGTAGTAATGGCGAGTGAAGGCTTCGCGATCGAGGGGGATGAAACCGGCGAGCGTGTCGAGATAGTGATCGAGGAGTTGCTGGCGTAGCTCGGGAGGAAGATCGGCTTTGGCATCGTAGAGAAGAGAAGCGATGTCGTATTGCAGAGCGCCTTTGCGGCCGCCCTGGTAGTCGACGAAGAACGGCTGGCCTTCACGGAGCATGATGTTGCGGGATTGGAAGTCGCGGTAGAGGAAATAATCGCGAGGAGCGCTGAGGAGGAATTCGGTGAGGCGGCCGAAATCGTCTTCGAGAGCGAGTTCGCTGAAGGGGATGCCAGCGAGGCGGAGGAAATAGTATTTGAAATAGTTGAGGTCCCAGGCGATGGATTGGCGATCGAAGCTCGAGATGGGATAACAGACGCTGTAATCGAGGTCGCGGCCGGCCTCGACTTGAAAGTGCGGAAGGACGGCAACGACTTTGCGATAGGCTTCGACGACTTGCGGCGCGATGGTGGCGCCGGAACGGTTTTTGGAGAGGAATTCGAAGAGCGTGGTGTCGCCGAGGTCTTCCTCGAGATAGGCACCCTGGCTGAGATCCTGGGCATAGATCTGCGGGACGGGGAGACCGTGCCAGTTAAAATGTTTGGAGAATTCGAGGAAGGCGACGTTTTCTTCGCGGACGCCGTAGAGTATGCCGATGGCGCTGTGCGGGCCGGCGGCAAGGCGGATGATTTTGCGGCCGGAGCCGCTGAGTTCGCCCTGGAGTGGCTGGACGCGCTCGACCGGCAGGTGAAAATGTTGCTCGAACAGAGATTTGAGAACGTCTATGGACATAGTTTCCAGCCGAACCGTTTTGACGAATCAATAGAGCAAACTATTTTCTAGCATAGCCGATTCCTTGCGAAGTGATTTGGATGGAAGTGGGCAGATGTGCTTAGAAATATCGAGGGTGATTGGGGGCCACGGTAGCGTAGGCTTCCGCCTGTGCTATGGCGCTGGGGATTGGGGTAACGATCACGCGGCAATGCGAATGTTGGATTAGCAGCCGAGCGGCGAGCGCAGGGCTGGCGCGGCTATAATTACTGGGTGCGTTCGCGGGTGCATTCGCAGATGAGTTCACGAAAAGAAGATCAGAGAAGGACAGAGCAGCGGCTGGCGGCGTCGAAGAATCTCGACCGGATGACGGCGGCGGAGATTGTGCGGTTGATGAACCGCGAGGATCGCAAGGTGGCGGCGGCGGTGGGGCGGGAGTTGCCGGCGATTGCGCGGGCTGTGGATGCGATTGTGGAGGCGATGCGCGGCGGCGGGCGGTTGATTTATGTAGGGGCGGGATCGAGCGGGAGGATGGCGGTGTTGGATGCGGCGGAAGTGCCGCCGACGTTTGGCATTCCGCACGAGGCGATACGGGCATTCATTGCGGGAGGGAGGCAAGCCGTGACGGGCGCGGTGGAAGGCGCGGAAGATGCAGCGCACGCCGGCGTGACCGCTTTGCGAGGAGCGAGAGTGGGGAAGGGAGACGTGGTGCTGGGAATAGCGGCGAGTGGAACGACGCCGTATGTGTTGGCGGCCATCAAATATGCCCGCGGACGCGGAGCGACCACCATCGCGATCACTTCGAATGAGCACATGCCGCTGGCACAGCTCGCGAAGATTACAATAAACGTGGAAATCGGGCCGGAGGTTTTGACAGGGTCCACGAGATTGAAGGCGGGAACGGCGCAGAAGATGGTGCTCAACATGCTGAGTACCGCGGCGATGGTGAAGCTGGGGCATGCGTATGAGAACCTGATGATTGATGCAGTGCTGACCAATGAGAAGTTGCAGGAGAGGGCCGTGCGGATTTTGATGGAGGCGAGCGGCGCGAGTGTGTCTACGGCAGAGGACGCTTTGCGTGCGGCGGGACACAATATGCGCGTGGGGTTGGTGATGCTGAAGCTTAGTGTGAACGTGGAAGAGGCGCGGAAGAAGCTGGCAGTCGCAGACGGAAATTTGCGAAAAGCGCTGCGAGAATGAAGTCGTCGGGAATGGTGTTCATGGTTCTAGCAGGAGTTCTGATCGTAGCCGCGTCTGCATTTAGATTGGGTGTTTCGGGAACGAATGGCGAGTATCGGCTACCGCAAAGCCTTTTTACAAGGCGGTGCTTTTAACTATGCGGAATATCACAAAGTCAGAGAGCGTTACGGCTGGCCGGTGTGGCCTGTCTATTTGATGTGGACTTTGATGATATGCGGAATTGGACTTCTTATCGTGGGTTCCTTCTTGCATTTTGGGACGCAACCTATTCGAAACAGGTAATGCGAAAAGTCTACTGAGAAGACGAATGGATAAATTCCTTATCAGGGGCGGGAAGGCGCTGCGCGGGACGGTGGCGATCAGCGGAGCGAAGAACTCTGCTTTGCCGGTGATGGCGGCGGCTTTGCTTACGGCGGAGAAGGTCGCGGTGCACAACATTCCGAAGGTGCGCGACCTCGTTACGATGGGGAAGCTGCTGACGTTCATGGATGCGAAGGTTTCGGTGACGGAGATGCCGGCGAGCGACTATGTGATCGAGGCACCGACGTTGCGTCATGCGGAGGCGCCGTATGAATTGGTGAAGACGATGCGGGCGTCCATTCTGACGCTGGGTCCGTTGATGGCGCGGCTGGGAGTGGCGCGGGTTTCATTGCCGGGTGGATGCGCGATAGGGGCGCGGCCGGTGGATTTGCATTTGTCGGCGCTGGAGAAGATGGGCGCGGAAATCACCATGTCGCACGGATATATCGAAGCGAAAGTACCGGGGAATGGATCGAAAGGCAGGCGGCTAAGGGGCGCGCACATCGTGTTTGAGAAGATTACGGTGACGGGGACGGAGAATATTTTGATGGCGGCGACGCTGGCGGATGGGGAGACGATTTTGGAAAATTGCGCGCGCGAGCCGGAAGTGACGGACCTCGTGGCGATGCTGCGGAAGATGGGCGCGCAAATCGAGGGCGACGGGACGGCGACGCTGCGGATTCGCGGCGTGCGGGAATTACGAGGGACAGAACATCGCGTGATTCCGGACCGCATCGAGGCGGGAACATTTTTGGTGGCGGGCGCGATTACCGGCGGCGACTTGACGATCACGCATTGCGAGCCGGAGCATCAAGGCGCGGTGATCGCGAAATTGCAAGAGGCTGGGGCGTGCATCGAAACGATCGATAAGACGACCTTGCGAGTGCGCGGAGGGAAAAAGCTGGTGGCCGCGGACATGACGACCGAGGAGTATCCGGGATTTGCTACAGATATGCAGGCGCAGTACATGGCCCTGGCGACGCAGGCGGAAGGTACGTCCTTGATTACCGAGACGATTTTCGAGAATCGGTTTATGCATGCCAGTGAGATGATTCGAATGGGTGCGAATCTTTCGGTCGATGGGCGGAGAGCAGTGGTGCGCGGACCGGCGGCGTTGTCTGGGTCGATTGTGCAGGCATCGGATTTGCGGGCTAGCGCGGGGTTGGTGTTGGCGGGATTGGTGGCGAGCGGGGAGACGGTGATTGACCGCGTGTATCACATCGACCGCGGGTATGAAGGAATTGTGGAGAAGCTGCGGGCGGTGGGTGCGGATATTGAGAGAGTGCACGGAACTGGCTCTGGCGTTCATACTTCCGCACCTGCTTCGGTAGCCTGAGGATGGGCGACGAATTCTTTCCGACGCTCAGGATGAACATTCCCTACTACCTACTGAAGCGGCCTCAGCAAGCGACAAGAATAATTTCTAGGCGCGATCAGTGAAAACAAGCAGCAAATTGTATTGGCTCGGTTTTGCTGGGGTGCAAATCGTCGGCTTTGTGTCGATTACCTTGGCGATCCTCATGTTCACGTCGTTCTGAAAAATATTGGCTTGGTGCTGCTGCTCCCGGGGACGTTAGCCGGCTTGGCGGTTGCAGAGACTATCGGGGTGGGGGTCGACATTCCGGTTTTCATTATGCTTGGCGGCATTTTGCTAGCTAATTCTGGCGCTTGGTATGCCGCCAGAAGAATCTGGTTCGCTGCTAGGTCACGCGTTCGTACGGAAAAGAAAAAGGCCCCGAGATGATCGGGGCCTTGGTGTCTTGTTGGAGATGAGAATTACTCGCTGGAGCCGGAGTCGCCGCCGGAGTTTCCTTCGCCACTGGACGAACCACCCTGATGGCCGCCGCCGCTGGCGGCTGCCTTTTGCTGCTTTTCGCGGGCTTCCTTGATTAGGGCTTTGCGCGAGAGGCGGACTTTGTTGCCCTCGATGGAGAGAACCTTGACGAGGACCTGGTCGCCTAGCTTCAGTTCGTCGCGAACGTCGCGGATGCGATGTTCGGAGATTTCGCTGATGTGCAGGAGGCCATCGGTGCCGGGGAAGAGCTCGACGAAGGCGCCGAACTCCGCGAGGCGAACGACTTTGCCGAGATAGGTTTTTCCGATTTCGGCGGAGGCAGTGACGTCGCGGACCATTTGGAGGGCCGCATCGCCGCCAGCGCCGCTGGTCGAGAAGATGTGGACAGTGCCGTCTTCGAGGACGTCGATTTTGACGCCGGTGGCTTCGATGATGGACTTGATCTTCTTGCCGCCCGGACCGATGAGGTCGCGGATTTTGTCCTGAGGAATCTTCAACTTGAAGAGGCGCGGAGCGTACGCGGAAATTTGCGTGCGGGCTTCGCTAAGCGTCTTCTCCATGGTGTCGAGAATTTGCAGGCGCGCTTTTTTAGCCTGGGCGAGGGCTTCGCGCATCATAGCGATGCTGATGCCGAGGACCTTGATGTCCATCTGAAGCGCGGTGATACCTGCACGTGTGCCGGCAACTTTGAAGTCCATATCGCCGTAGTGGTCTTCGGCACCGGCGATGTCGGTGAGGATGGAGTACTTCTTGTTGTCTTCACCAACGACGAGGCCCATGGCGATACCAGCGCAGGGCGCCTTTAGCGGAACGCCAGCGTCCATCAGAGCGAGAGAGCCGCCGCAAACGGTGGCCATCGACGAAGAGCCGTTGGATTCGAGAATGTCGGAAACAAGGCGCATGGCGTACGGGAAGTCCGCTTCGGGCGGAAGCAGGTTGACAAGCGCGCGCTGCGCGAGAGCGCCGTGGCCAATTTCCCGGCGACCTGGGCCGCGAAGGAACTTCACTTCGCCGACGCTGAACGGCGGGAAGTTGTAATGCAGCATGAAGCGATTGAATTGATCCTGCTCGAAGAGCAGGTCGAGGCGCTGCATGTCTTCCTTGGTGCCGAGAGTTAGAGTGGCGAGAGCCTGTGTTTCGCCGCGGGTGAAGAGCGCGGAACCATGCACGCGGGGAAGCAAGCCTACTTCGCAGGAAATATGGCGAATCTGGTCGAACGCGCGGCCATCGGGACGGCGGCGAGCGTTTAGAACGTCATCGCGGAAAATGTTTTCGCGAAGGCGCTCGAGGGCGCGCTTGGTGAGGGCGCGCTTTTCGTCCATTTCTTTCTTGGGTTCCTCGGGAATGGCCTTGATGATTTCGTCCTTTAGCGCATCAACGAGGTGATAGCTCTCTTTCTTGGGATGCTTTTCGGTATTGAGAGCGTCGTGGAGCTTGGCACCGTACTTTTTCTCGAGGTCTTTGTAAATCGCCTGGTCGAACGGAAGGGGCGCAACAACAACTTTCACCGGCTTGATTTTCGCGTGGAGCTCTTTGATGGCGGCGACAATTTTCTTGACCTGAGCGTGGCCGAATTCGAGGGCGTCGACGACGGCCTCTTCGGAAACTTCGAGCGCGCCGGACTCGACCATGACAATGGCCTCTTCGGTTCCGGCGATGACGATGTTGAGCAAACTCTTTTTTTGTTCGGCGACAGTCGGGTTGGCAACGAGCTGGCCGTCGAGCAAACCGACGCGGACGCAAGCAATGGGCTTCTCAAACGGGAGATCGGAGCAATAGGAGGCAGCGGAAGCGGCAGTGACGGCGATTACGTCGGGATCATTGTCGCTATCCGCGGAAAGCACCATCGCGACGATTTGGGTTTCATTGCGCCAAGATTCAGGGAAGAGCGGGCGCATGGGGCGGTCGATCAATCGAGAAGTGAGAATTTCTTTTTCCGAGGGGCGGCCTTCGCGCTTGAAGAAACCTCCGGGGATTTTTCCAGCCGAATAGGTATTTTCGCGATAGTCGACGGTCAACGGAAGAAAATCGCGGTCGTTGGCCGCGGACGACATACAGGCGGTGGTCAAAACGACCGTGTCACCGTAACGAGCGGTGATCGCGCCGTTTGCTTGCTTGGCAATCTTTCCAGTTTCGAGAATGAGGGCGCGTCCCCCGATTTCAACCGATACCTGGTGTGGTGCGGGAATATGCGTATTTTCAGACATAAGTGATTATTTCCTTTGGCCCCGCTTCATACGGAGCATTCTAAGAGCGTCCACAGGAGTGCCGACCGTGCAGGAGTAAAGAGCCGCGTTGCGGCACTGAAACTAATTCCCTGCTTCGAGTAGGCCGGCGCAAACCTGGCCTGGATAACCCCAGAGAAGAAAAGAGGCGAGAACTGCGATTGGAGGCGTGTAAGGCGATCCGGATTAGACCACGAGAAACGCCGGCCGAAATGCAGCCGTGGGCCTGATGATTTCACTGGCGACGCAACCGACACGCGTGGCGCCGGACAGACTTCGCTTTGAAGTTGTCAATGCGTGAAACCGCAGAGGCTTCTGCCCGTTGTAAGCTCTAAAAGTGGGGCAGTTACTTGCGCAGGCTAAGACGTTCAACAATCTCGCGGTACCGATCCGGGTCTCGACGGTTTAGATAGTCCAGCAGGCGGCGGCGCTTATTGACCATCATGATCAATCCACGCCGGGATGCATGGTCTTTAACGTGGGACTTGAGGTGCGTCGTGAGGTAGCTGATCCGCTCGCTCAAAAGTGCAATTTGTACTTCCGGTGAGCCAGTATCTTTCACTTCCCGCCGGAATTGCTCGATCAACACCGCTTTGGCTGTGCTCAAGTGCCCCTCTCCGTCGTCCCCTGAATTTTTCCTCTTCTCTTCGACTCATTCAGGCTAACACAAATATGTTTTGAGTGTAAAGGAATGTAAACAATTTCAGGAGGAGGGAAATTTGGAGTTCGCGGTAGGCAGTGAGTAGTGAATAGTGAATAGTGAGTAGCGGGGATGGTGACTGGTGACTCGCGACTAGCATAAGCGGCAGCGTGGCGACAATGGGCGCGTTGTGCGTGTACATACCAGTTGCGTTGCGGGGGCAAATTGGGTTGAATGTCTGCTGCGAGTGAAGAAAGATTCGACAGGAGAAAGAACAATGCAAAGGCGACTGGCGATCATCGGAATGGCAGCGTTGAGTTTGATGGCAGCACAGACATCCTGCGGACAAAAACGAACGAGCCCGCCGGCGAACGCACAGTGTGAACTGGGCGGCGGCAAGACTATTACGGTGGATTATTCCAGCCCCCGAGCGGATGGGCGCAAAATCTATGGAGGGCTCGTACCTTACGGAGAAGTGTGGCGCGCGGGAGCAAATAAGGCCACGACCTTTGTAACGACGGCCGATCTGAAGGTGGGCGGGAAAGATGTGCCCGCAGGCAACTACACCCTCTTTGCGATTCCTGCAGCGGACAAATGGACACTGATCATCAGCAAGAAGACGGGAGAATGGGGCATCCCTTATCCGGGAGCGGACTCGGACTTCGTGCGCGTGGACATGAAGGCATCCAAGACGCCGTCGATGGTCGAGAATTTCACGATTGCGTTCGACAAAAGCGGCAGCGGCTGCACCATGAGATTGGATTGGGAGACGACCCGGGCTTCCGTGGAGATCGGCGCGAAATAAAAGGGTGGAGCAGGCATTCTTGCCTGTCTGATTTCCACACTTAAAGCTATGAAGGAAGAGAGATAAGGACAGGCAGAAAGAAAGAGGCAGACAAGAATGCCTGTCCCACCTCAGCTATTTTTCGTGCGGACTAGCGAAAGGAATTCATCGCGCGTCTGCTTGTTGTGACGGAAGCCGCCGAGCATGGCGCTAGTCACTGCCTGGCCGTGCTGCTTTTCCACGCCGCGCATCTGCATGCACAGGTGACGCGCTTCGATGATCACGCCGACGCCTTCGGGGCTGATCTTGTCCTGAATGGCCGCAGCGATTTGGCTGGTGAGCCGCTCCTGAATCTGCAGCCGGCGGGCGAACATGTTGACGAGGCGGGCGACTTTACTGAGGCCGATGACGCGCTTGTTGGGAAGATATGCGACGTGGCACTTGCCGAAAAACGGAAGTAGGTGATGCTCGCAGAGGCTGAAGAACTCGATGTCTTTCACGACTACCATTTCGTCATAGGAAACGCTGAAGGTCGCGCCATTGAGGATGTTTTCCGCGTTTTGCAGATAACCGCTGGTCAAGAATTTCAACGCTTTTTCATAGCGCTCCGGCGTTTTGCGCAGACCTTCTCGATTCGGGTCTTCGCCGATTAGTTTTATGATTTCGCGGACGTGGCACGCGATTCTCTTTGCGTCCAGCGGTTTCTCTTCGTTCAAGATGATTTCTTCGGTCGGCTTGGCCATTGCTTTTATTCCTCGAATCCTTCTGTATTATCTCCGGCGTATTCGAAACTGTTGTTCGACGTTTCCTGAATGCGGACGCGTTCGAGCTTCGCCTTCGGAAACGGTTTCAAGCGGCGGAAAATCTCGATGCACAAATTCTCCGTTGTCGGAACTGTGTCGCGAAACACGGCAACATCTTCGCTGAGCGACTTGTGGTCGAACGGCTCGAGGACTTCGCGCTGCACAAAGCCGTCGAGGTCCGCGAGATTCGCGATCATGCCAGTGGCGGGATCGAGGCTTCCCGAAACAAACACTTCCAATACGTAGTTGTGGCCATGCCCGTACGGATTGTTGCACTTCCCGTAGAGGCGCCAGTTTTCTGCGTCGCTGAGATTCGCATTGTGCAGCCGGTGAGATGCGGCGAAGCAATAGCGCCGGCCAAGTTCGGTCTTGACGACGCCGTTTTGTGCGTTCGAACCCATCATGCTGTGGCACCATGTGATCCGTTGCGATAACAATCCGCAAAAAGATCCGGAGTCTCGTACAGGCGCACGCGGTGCAGTTTCCCTTGCTTGATCTTAGGATCGAGTAAGTTCCAAATCACGCGCGCGATATTCTCGCAAGTCGGGATCTGCCCGGCGAGTTCGGGGACTTCGTAATTCAGGAAGCGATGGTCCATGCGCTGCATCACTTCGCGTTCGAGAATTTCTTTCAAATCCTTCAGGTCCAGAACCATTCCGGTTGCAGGGTCAGGCTCGCCCGCGACAGTCACTTCGAGGGTGTAGTTGTGGCCGTGGCCATGCGGATTATTGCACTTCCCAAAGACGCGCCGGTTTTCCTCCGGCGAGAAATCCGGATTGTGATAAAGGTGCGAGGCGGCGAACTCGATTTTACGCGTGAGGAGGACCATGGCGTTTGGCCTATCGTTTCCTTTATCTGTGTGCGCCGGGAAGAGTGACCGGGACTTCCCGTCCTTTCCATTCTACCTTCCCCTTCGCATGAGCGCGGTACGAGGCCCAGAGCACACCCGCGTATAACGCCAGCGCGGGCACGTAATAAATGATGAATTTGAAGGGGTAATGGTTACGAGAAATCTCCAAACCGTAGGTAAATTGGCGGAGCAGAAGGAAACAGACGCCCAACAGAGGAGCGATCGGGACTTTAATTCCGAGAAGAATGAGGGCGAGCGGAATCCACGGAATGGTGGACTCCAGTTCGTGAAAGACGGCGCTCGGAGTTCCGCCGACGAGCAGGTATAGATTTTTTCTCCAGCCTTGCCACATCGCGCGAAACGACCTGTACATTCGAACGCGCACGATTCCCTGCCCCGAAGCGAACCTCAGACGAAGACCCGCGGCCTTCGCGCGTTTTGCTAGCGCGACATCTTCGAGAACTTCTGACGCGACGCTTGCGTGCCCTCCGATGGATTTATAGGCGTCGCGCTGGATCATCAGGAACTGGCCGTTGGCGGCAGCGGCGGGCGAGGCGGGGTTGTTCACGTCGTCGTAGGAGAAATGCTTCGCCAGGCGGCTGTAGACAAATGGGATGAGGGATTTTTCGTACCAGAATTGCGTAACTTGCTCTGGCGAAAAAGAGAGCAGCGCGGCGGTTGTTTCTTTGGCGATTTGCAGCGCACGAGCGGCGGCTCCGGGCTGCAGTTCGGCGTCGGCGTCGGTGAAAAGCAGCCAGGGGCTCTTGGCTTCCTTCGCGCCGAGGTAGACGGCGTTGTTTTTGCCAACCCAGCCGGGCGGGACGTCCTGCGTTTCAAGCAGGCGAAGTTGAGGGATTTTGAGCATCAAACTGCGAACAACTTCCGAGGTTTTATCGGTGGATTGGTCATTGACGACGAGAATTTCCGCGATTTCGGGCTGTACTGCCAGCGATTCGATGCAGCCAGCGATGACGGCTTCTTCATTTCGTGCCGGCACAATCGCGCTAATCGATGGCGGCACAGAGGCCGGGAGCTGGCTTGAGTTTGGCTGTTCGTTTGCCATTGTAAAGTCTGGGGGCAAGGACCGGTTTTCGATCCCAGGCGGATAGGCTAGTATAGCATTCGATGAGAATCGGGCCGAAAATACTGGCTTGGGGAGGCCTGGTGGCCTTTCTGGGGATAATCGTCGTATTTGCAATGCCAAGTTACCGGCATGGCGAGGCGTCCATCGCCGGGAAGCGCGCGGAGGATTTCTCGATGGAGCTCGCCGGAAAGCCGACGCATCTTTCCGACCTGCGTGGCAAAGTGGTGGTGCTGAATTTCTGGGGCACGTGGTGCCCGCCGTGCATCGAAGAAACTCCAGCCCTGAACCGCTTGCAGAAATATATTGCCTCGCGCAACGGCGTAGTTCTGGGCATCGCCGCAGATGAGGATCCCGCTGTTTACGAACAATTTCTTCGCGAGCACGGAGTGATTTTCCAGACTTACCGCGATCCGGCTACCAAAGACAATCACTCGCCAATCGCCCAATCGTATGGCACGCTGTTTTTTCCAGAAACCTACATCATTGACCGCCAAGGCAAGATTGCGCGCAAGATCATTGGTTTCCAGGAATGGGATTCGCCGGAAATGCTGGCGTACTTCGATTCCATTCTAGGCAAAAGCTGAAGCACGGAGGGACAGACACTCTTTGTCTGTCCCTCCTCTTATAAGGAAACCTTGCGCACCCGAAGTGCGTTCGCAATAACCGAGACGGAGCTAAAGCTCATGGCGGCGCTCGCGAGCATCGGACTCAGTAGCCAGCCAAAGAACGGATAGAAAACTCCAGCTGCGACAGGGATACCCAGGGCGTTGTAAAGGAATGCAAAAGCGAGATTTTGTTTGATGTTGCGGATGGCCGCGCGGCTGAGTTTGCGGGCGCGCACGATGCCGCGTAGGTCTCCCTTCACGAGCGTGATTCCGGCGTTCTCGATGGCCACGTCGGTTCCCGTGCCCATCGCTATGCCGACATGCGCTGCGGCAAGCGCAGGAGCGTCGTTGACCCCATCGCCGGCCATCGCCACGATGCGGCCTTCTCGGCGCAGTTGCTGGATGACTTCAGACTTTTGTTGCGGTAAGACTTCCGCTCTGACTTCGTCGATTCCGAGCTGCTTGGCTATGGATTCTGCCGCTGCCTTCAGGTCGCCGGTGAGCATGACGAGGCGCATTCCCTCTTCCCGCAAAGCTCGAATGGCCTCCGGCGTGGACGCTTTCACTTGATCTGTAAGCGCCAGCGCGCCAGCCAACTCCCCATCCACACCGACAAACACGATGGAAGAGGATGTCAGGGCAGCCAGTCCAAAATCCAAGTGAAGCCTGGAATCACCCAGCAAATCAACCTTTTGCTCTTCCAGAAACCGGCTTGTTCCGACCACGACCGTCTCTTCCAGGACGCGGCCTTTTACGCCGCCCCCGGGAGATGCCTGAAAATCTGTACCGGCAGCGAGTTCCAAGCCTTTTTCTCTCGCGCGGCTAACGATCGCGCGGGCGAGCGGATGCTCACTTACACTTTCGACGCTTGCGGCCAGCGAAAGCAGGTCGTTCTCGGATAGGCCGCTTTCAGGAACAACGGCAATGGCAGCCACCGTGGGCTTGCCTTCGGTGAGCGTGCCGGTCTTGTCGACGACGAGGGTGTCGACTTTGGCGAGAGTTTCGAGAGCTTCGGCGTTTCGAACGAGGACGCCGGCGTGAGCGCCTCGGCCGACAGCGACCATGATGGATATGGGCGTCGCAAGCCCCAACGCGCAGGGACAGGCGATGATCAGTACGGCGACAGCGGCGATGAGCGCGTGCGCAAAGCGCGGCTCCGGACCGAAGAGCGCCCAACCGGCGAACGCGAGCACGGCCGCAATGATGACGGCGGGTACAAAATAGCCGGCTACTTTATCTGCGAGGCGTTGCATCGGGGCTCGGCTGCGCTGGGCTTCGCTGACGAGTTTGACGATCTGTGCGAGGAACGTTTCACTGCCAATGCGTTCGGCCTCTATCACGAAACTTCCGCTCGTGTTCAGGGTCCCGCCAGTGACTTTATCGCCGACGGATTTTTCGACCGGCATGGGCTCGCCTGTAACCATCGATTCGTCGACGGCGCTGGCACCTTCGAGGATCACTCCATCCACCGGAACACTCTCTCCAGGTCGCACGCGAAGACGGTCACCCACTTTCACGAGGTCGAGCGCGACATCTTTTTCCGTTCCGTCAGACGCGAGCGAATGCGCTTGCTTGGGCGCCAAATTGAGCAAAGAGCGAATCGCGCCGCTGGTTTGCTGGCGCGCACGCAACTCAAGCACCTGCCCGAGAAGAACCAGCGTGGTGATGACCGCCGCGGCTTCAAAGTAGGTTGATATGGCGCCGGATATGTCGCGAAACGATGCGGGGAAAATCTGTGGAAAGAGAGTAGCCGCAACGCTGTCGAGATAAGCAGCTCCAGTACCCAAGCCGATTAGAGTAAACATGTTAGGGCTGCGATTTACGATGGAGGCCCAGAAGCGCTGGAAAAATGGCCAGCCTCCCCAGAGCACGACAGGGGTCGCAAGAACGAATTCGATCCAGTTTCGCGCGCCGCCCGTAACCGGGAGCTTGAGCGCATCGCCGAACATGGCGATTAGCAGGACGGGCAGAGAGAGTGCGGCGCTCACCCAGAATCGCCGCAACATCGAATCGTATTCGGGGTCAGCTTCTACTTCAGCAAATGCGTCCATCGGCTCAAGCGCCATGCCGCAAATCGGGCAGCTTCCCGGCCCCAGTTGAACGATTTGCGGATGCATCGGGCAGGTGTAACGAGTGTCTTTCGTTGCGGTTGTGACCAGGCTCGGAGCGTGAACGGAGTGATCGGCACGGCCTGCGGGCGGAAGATGTTCCTGGATGGCTTTGTCCTTAGCAGCCAAATACTTCTGTGGTTCTTTTTCAAACTTTGCAGCACACCCCTTCGAGCAGAAGTAAAACGTCTTTCCTTCGTGCACTTGGCCGGCCGCTTGTTCCGGAATAACGGTCATTCCGCAAACAGGATCCTTGTGCTTGGCCGGGCCGTGCAAAATCGGAAGTGATGCCCCCGCTGCATTCTGCGAACTCATATGATGGTCTCCTCTTTCCTGGTAGGCCTAGCGCAGGTGCGCATAGATCAATTCGAGCAGTTCGTCGTACATAGCTTCGGTCTCTTCTTTTTTCCCGCTCTGCAGAGCCTTCGCCGCGCAATGATGGAGATGATTCTTCATCAAGTTGCGTGCCACGCCGCGCAGCGCTTCCTGCACGGAAGCAACCTGCGTGATAATGTCCGCGCAATAGCGGTCTTCCTCCACCATTCTTTGCAAGCCGCGAATTTGTCCTTCGATGCGCCGCAAGCGCCTCCGGTTCGCGTCCTTGAGCTCAGGGTCCACGCCGGCGGCTTTGCGCCCGCCAGGCACCGACGCGCAAGCGCAGTCGGCCAAAGAAAGTGCACCCTGTCCTCTTGAACCGCCATGGATCTGCTTCATTGCATTTGCCGGCATGATACCCTCCACCCCTATTTATACCCCCGCCCCCTATTCTGTATCAAGTGGCGGCTGCAGCGATGCCGCGCTTCGCTTGCGCGGGGCTGGTATAATGCCGGGCATGACACTCGTGGAAATCACTTACGAACTGCAGTCCCCGCTCACGCAAGACCAACTGCGCCTTCTCGGCGAGTTTTCAAACACCTACGGCCTGCGGCGCTTCCGATTCGATGAGGGCAAGAAGCACCTGTCGTTTGAGTACGACGCATCGCGCCTGCGAGATACGCAGATCGCGCACGTGCTCGGCCAGGCGACCATTGCCGTCGCGCGCAGAGTTGCCGAGACAGGTGCTCAGCCAGAATTTAAGAACTAAGAGCGAGCGCGCCGCGAGAGCACGGTTCTCAGTGGCGGCGTAAGGCGTTGCGACTGGATTCCGCGGGAACTACAGGAATCGGCCGGTATTTAACCAGTGAGTTAAACGCGGCTGCAGGCAGCCGAAAAAAATGAGGCCCCCGCTTGGGATCGGGGGCCTCGGAGAGTGCGTTTCGTTGTCAGTGTCGTTTTCACACCGACGCGTGGGGTCATCCATCCTAGC
>Ga0307478_10001550_pt1 | contig 19619 bp, 18 predicted proteins | sample atmos_gasesECM4C_2_FD_203713 | JGI IMG/M metagenome (GOLD analysis project Ga0307478, IMG submission 203713) | Hardwood forest soil microbial communities from Morgan-Monroe State Forest, Indiana, United States - atmos_gasesECM4C_05 | ecosystem: Environmental > Terrestrial > Soil > Temperate... | reverse complement strand
TTGCCGAGACGGTGGCGCGTCTGGAATCGGACCGCGCCCAGGTGAACGTGCGCTTCTTCGCCGTCATGGAGGCGCGCCAGCAGCGCGAAACGGAGCAGTTGATACGTAGTTAGACTCGGCGTCCCTCTGGACCGGACGGCTGGCCCAGAACTGCCCCACTCAAGCCAAACCAGACTTGAGTGGGGCATCCGCCCCCTTGCCGTAAACATTCTGGGTCATGCGATATTCGCGTGACCCAGGTTGACCCGCACAACCTCACATCCTGCGCCTTGGCGCAGCATGGCTGCTCAGAAAATGCCTTTATCGTGGATTGAGCAGTGTGCGGACCTCGGCGAAAGCTGCTTGCCAACATTCGCCGCGGGCAAAGTGATTTTCGGATGCGTAAGTACGACGTCTGTAACCGACTTGCCCAGGTCTTCGTCTACCGGGGTTGCCAGAAAGGCGTGGACGATAATTCGCCCAGGAGGCCCGTTCATCTCCACCGCCATGCCCGCGATTTGTCCGCTCTCATTGATATTGCTAGCCGAGACTACGTAGAGGTTGGAACTTGCGGGAAATACAGTGTTAAGGTCGATCACCTTGCCGTTCTGCCAGAGGAGGCCGTGGGACCAGCCTTTAGAGTCAAAGGAGCTTCCCACCGCCTGGCCCCGGTTGTTGATGCTGGTGGCAAAGGAGGCAACATCTCCCGGCACAAGGCGGCCGCCGCCGAGGGCTGTGGCTGTATTGTTCTGCCAAATCGCGGCCAAGGCTGTGCCGTCAGAATTAACGGCTTGTCCAACAACCTGATTGTGGCCGTTAATGGCGAAGGCTATGCCGCCCGGAGTTCCGAGGTCCGGAAGCTTGGTGGCCATGCCGTTTTCCCACACTACAGCGAAATTCGCTGCGGTGCAGGTTCCCGAGTAGCCTACGGCCTGGCCTTTATTGTTGATGCCGAATGCGACCCCGTCTGGCTCGCCATCGACCGTAGGAAGAGCTATGGCTACGCCGTTGTCCCACATCACTGGCAGGTCAACCATAAAATTCGTAATGCCCTGCGGGCAGGTGGAGTCCACGACACCATTTTCCGCATAGCCTGCGGCTTGTCCTTTGTTATTGATGGCGCTGGCCTGCCCGTTATTTCCGCCTACCGTTGGCAGAGCGCTCATGACGCCGTTTTGCCAAAGAAACGGACTACAAATAAGGTGCGTGCCGAAACCGCAAACATCTTCGCCATTCGGATCTGGCTCCGATGTTTCGGACATACCGACGGCTTGCCATGGGTCGTTGATTCCGTTCCAGTTAATCGAACTGTTCTCTCCTCCCAGCGTGCCGAGTTCGAGGTTGCGATCGCCGCTGCTGATCCTCACGGTGCCTGCGACGGCCGGGAAGGCCGTGGAAAGGGTGAAATGATCCAGGAGCTGATCCATGATCAGCGACCCGCCGTGATTGTTAAGGCCCATGGCCATGCCCAGGTTGTCAGGACGCTGAACGCCCAAGTCCTGAACTTTGTAGCTCGCTTGAGCGACTGCATTGCTGAAGCAAGCCAGAACCATCGTTGTCACCCACAGTATCCATAAATTCCGCAAATTTCTAAGTGCGCTCATATGTCCTCTTTTCTTCGGCAAAATCGTGGTGCCGAGATGACGGGAGCATGTGGTGTTCCACGTTCACAACGATTACGTGAGACTACAGGCCCAACACTTCAGAGTTCAGAAACGAGTGGCGAACTAACAGCCTCGTGGGACGATCCCCAAACGGCTAGAGCGACTGTTTCTCCAACTTTTCACACAGACACTGGCGAGAGGTTATGAAATTCGAAAATGTCTGCAGCCGAGAGTCAGGCCACTAAATTGTGATTGATTTTCAAGTGATTAACATACATACTGGTTGGTATGTTAGCTGCACGCAAAGCTCTGAAGCGTAGACCGGTCAGGCTGCGCGATTCCGAGCGCACGCGGGAGCGCTTGCTGCAGGCGGCATCCCGCGAGATCTACAGATCGGGTTTCCAGAGTGCCAGCCTGGACACCATTCTTGCCGTAGCTGGGGTCACCAAGGGCGCACTGTACCACCACTTCGACAGCAAGGAAACCTTGGGACACGCCGTCGTCGAAGAGATTATCGCCCCCGATGTCCACGGCAAATGGGTGCGGCCTCTACAGAGCGTCAAGGATCCTATCGCCGCTTTGATCGCCGCTGTTCAACGTATACCCGTTCGGCCAGTGGATGTGCGGGGTGGCTGTCAGTTGAACAATCTGGCGCAGGAAATGTCTCCTCTCGACGCGGGATTCCGGAAGCGGCTGGCGATAATCTTCGATGCCTGGCGCGAGGCCGTCGCCTCCGTTTTGCGAGAGGGCCAGACCCGCGGAAGCGTTCGCCGCGACGTGAAACCCGCCGACGCCGCAGCTTTACTGGTCGCGATGGTCGAAGGCTATGCGTCGCTGGCAAAGAATGCTCAGGATCCGAAAGTGATGAAAGCTGGGATCAAAAATATCGTGGGCTGGCTGCGGTCCCTGCGCGCGCGGGGCAACCGCAAGCGAGGTTGATCGCATCGGTGTCTCAAGGAGCAGGTTTACACTTTTACATACCAACCGGTTCGTACGCTCAAACAGTCAACATCGCGATAGGGCGAAGCGCTTCAAACTACATCATGAAAAGGGGGACCGAACAATGACAATAACAACGATCGCAGTGTCTCGCAGGAATCTGCTCGCAACCGGAGCTTGCGCGCTGGTTGGTGCCATGAGCCTGCCGGCAAGTGCCAGTACATTGGGAGGGCAGAATTTAACGAACGAGGAGGTAGTCCGGAATTGGTATGCAGCCTGGGAGAAGAAAGACTGGGGCCCAGTGGATAGCCTGCTCGCCGATAACTTCACCTTTACAAGCGCGGCCGGCGACGACCACATCAGCAAGAGCACTTTCAAAACGCGATGCTGGGAAACACAGATCGATTTCATTCGACATTTTGACCTGGAACGAATCACCACCGGGACGGACGATGCTTTTGTGAAGTATCTTTGCCACACCAAGGACGGTAAATCGTTTCGGAACGTGGAGTATCTTCGAATCAAGGACGGAAAGTTGCAATCCATTGAGTGTTATTTCGGTGCGCAATCCAGCTTTCCTTCAGCAGTGAGCACCGGGCAGAAGTAAGCAGTGCACTCGTCAATCTCACTTCGGGTAGCAGGAAATCGAAACGAGAGAGCAAGGGGTTTCATCATGGGCGCCCGCGAAATTCAGGATCAGAAGGCCATTGCACGTGAGGTGTTTGTTCAACAAGCTGCTTACGCTAATGCGGATGTTTCGGCTAGGCCACGGCGGGGAGCTGCGATTTGCTCCACCAAGAGTAGACGGGATTACACTCTTGAATCGACAGCGGACGAGTTCTGCGAAACTGCAGATACATCGTTGCTTCCGGTAATCCGAGTTGATGCTGCAGACTTCATGCGAGTCTGGCGGCAGATGGAGGTTATAGCAAAACGACAGGCGCCACGAATCGCGTTCAAGGCAAAGGGTAGCATCCTACTCTTGGACTTAGCCGACATCCTGGCCGTGCAAGCCGAAGGTAATTACGTTTCGTTGCGACACCGAACTAATGCCTACTTAGTGCATGAGTCCCTCTCGTCCATGGCGGAGAAGCTCAAACCCCACGGTTTTATTCGCATCCACCGTTCAGTCGTCGTGAATATTTCGGCCGTGGAGGAGATTCAACCTTTACCGACGGGGGAGTCCAGGCTGCGTATAAAAGGTGGGAAGGAATACGTGGTAACGCGTACCTACAAACATAACCTCAGAGATTTGGCTCAACTGTGGGTAGGCTCAGTGCGCCTATGCGGCTAACAGGCAGCAAGAGCGTTTACCTCGTGATTCCGTCGTAGCATTCCCGATCGTCCCTTACGAAAGTCAGCCCGTAAACAGCACGGCAGAATGAAAGAGTAAACCCGCAGCTGGATTTACTCCGTCCGCGCGCACTCTGTTCTGAACGTTCGCGAAGCAGAATCGTCTGCGAGAGACGCGCACTCCAGTCTAGTTGTTGGAAAACCCGTTTCACTCACAATCTCTTCAAGAATGCCTCCGCCTTATTCAACTGCGGGAACAATTTCTCCTCAGCTTGGAACTCCGCCGAATGCACGCACCGCCGGCTCCCGCGCAATCTCACCGGGTGCTTCAAGTGCAGCATCTCGTGGTAAACGATGTACTCCACCGCGTAGCGCGGCACCGCGAGCTGATCAAAAATCCGGCTGATGACAATCGCGTTATGCGCCGGATCGTAGTGCCCCAGAATTCGCCGCGTCTTCGTCGGACTCCAACTCATGCGCGGCCGCCCCAGCAGCCCGTGAAAAAATCGCCGGTTCAAATCTTCAAAAATCGTATCGAGATCGTAGACGTACCCCTGTGGCGAATGCAGCCGCTTGCGTCCGCGCATCTGCCGCACAAGCCGCGCCTTGTTAACCAATTCATGGCTTCCAAGATATTTCCGGTAGCGCGCGGAGTGGCTGCGATCGATGGGCTTGCGATACATCTTGGCCAGCAGGATGTGGGCGATCGAGCGCACCACCGCTTCTGGCGCGCCTTCCAGCAGATCGGAAAGCCGCACCAGAAGCCTGCCTTCGCGCAAGCGAATCGTATTGTTCACGTTCGCGAAGGCGAAAAACTCGATCTTCAACTCAGGCGGCGCAGCACCAGGCCGCAATTGCCGGTGTTCGTCATGAAAAATCTCGAGCAGTCCCTCACGCACAGTAAGTCCAGATTAGCACGTCCGACAAGTGACAAGGTTCATGTGGGGACAGCCGCCCTCGGCTGTCCGTCGGGTCGGAGACCCGATCCGTACTGTTGGATTCAATGCCGGCATCCAGCAACTTTCGAGCTTCGTTCGAAGCGGACAGCCGAGGGCGGCTGTCCCCACATGACCAAATCATTCTCGCTACATCCCGCTGCCCGATTTCTTCGCGTTCGGTTTCTTCCGATGCTTCGCCGCTTCCTCTTGCTCCACCAGCAGCTTCCGATGATCTTCCACTGAAGTATCAAGCGTGTCGAGCGCGTTGGTAAGAATAAACTCGTACTGCTTCGCTTCCGCCGCGGGAACGTCAGCCGCATCTTTCAACGCCCGCAACTTGGCCTCGAACTCGGTATCGGCATCGATAATCAGCTTTAACGGCTTGCGAATATCATCTTTGCGATCGACGTAGGTATCGATGTTGTCGTTTAATTCGTCGTAAATCAGCAGGAAGTCATCGAGACGGTCATGGGTTTGCTGCGAACGGTCTTTCGTTTTCGGATCGCCGCGCATCTGCTCCATGGCCACCAACCGCGCTCGTGCGAACGTTACATAAAGCGAAAGCCGCTGCTGCGGTTCCCAACTGGCGTCGCGAATCTGGTCGATCTCCGGCTGGGTAAACGGATCGCGTCGCCGTTGCGTCGGCGCCATCGCCACCGTCAACAATAGCAGAGCAGCGGAGACTCCAACTCGAAACCGAAGCATGTTCATTTCTTTCCACCTTTTGGAAACATCGCAAACAGCAGATCGTCTCGCACCCGCTCCAACCGGTCCACGGCGTTCTGCACCTGCTGCTGGTCTTCGCGCGAGACAGTATGCTTCAGATCGAACAGCTTGCGGGCCATTTTTCGGACGGCGATTTCGCTGGGCTTCTCGTGCTTGTGCGTCTGAATCGCACAATCCCTTGCCAGCTCGGCAAATGCCACCACATCGGTCAGCGCGCTTCCGGCCTTCTCGCTGTCTCCCGCGACATAAAACCGGTCGGCAGCATCGAGCTGCCGCTCACAGATACGAATACACAATGGTGGCCGGTCGGAGAGAGTGGCGTTGGCCACGCGTTGCTTCAATTCCTCAATCGTCAGCTCCGCCGCGCCGGTCAGCCTGGGACACAAGGCTAGCATCAAGCAGACGATGCCTAAGGCTGCGGCACCACACGATCGCGAGGGGTTTGTTCCAGAAAACATCAGTACTCGCCTTGGCTACCTCTTCGGCTACTTTTTCGGTTCAAGCGCAATGAGTCGATGCGTCGCCTGCCACTCCTGTTCAGGATACTTCCCATTGGCCGCCTTGAGGAAGAGGTGATAATTTGTCGCGGCTTTCTTGGGATCGTGCAGGTGGTCGTAGGCAGACGCGCGCAGAAAGTAAGTGGTGGGAACTTCCGGCAGCAGCTTCGCGCGCGCATCCAGGGAGCGAATCACGAGGGCGTAGTCCTTGTTATTGCTCGCCGCGAATGCAAGGCCGCCATAGGCTTCTCCCAAGTCGGGCTTGAGCTTGATTGCCGCGGCGAACTCCTGCTGAGCCGGCACAAATTTCTTTTGCAACAGCAAAGCTTCCCCCAGTCGCCGATGAAGTTCCGCGTCGTTTGGGTGAACCGCAACCAATTCGTGATAAGCTCCCTCGGCCAGATCATTCTTTCCAGCGGCAGCAAACAGCTCAGCAACCTCGCGATGCGCCGCGTCGTCGCCGGGTTCGAGTTTGAGTCCCGCCTGCAGTTCGGCGACAGCCTCATCATTCTTACCCTCGGAGGCGAGCACGCGTCCCATTTGTATGTGCGCTGGGCCGGAGCTCGGTTGGATCACCAGCAGTTTTCGTAGCGAATCCTCTGCCTCAGCGAAGCGTCGGCCGCGCATATAAATGTTGGCCAGTCCAACTACCGCATCGCTCGATTGCGAATCGAGCGCCAGCGCCTGCTTGTATTCCTGTTCCGCGTCGGCGAACTTATTTTCCTTCTCGAGCAGTTGGCCGGCGGAAAGATGCGGCTCCGCTTCTTGTGGCTGAAGCGTCGCTGCCTGTTGGTCGGCCCGCAGCGCTTCATCGGGCTTCGATTTCTCCAGCACATGCGCCAGAGACAGCCACGCGCGATACTGTCCCTCAGCCGCATGACTGGTAGGTTTCAACTGCGTCGCAGCCCGCAGAAATTCTTCAGCGTCCGGTTGGCCCGTCTTTGCCAGTTGCAACCCGAGGTTTAGGTTCGATTCAAAAACATCCGGCTTCACCGCAACCGACTTGCGATAGGCCGCTATCGACTCGTCAACTCTACCTAACGCATTCTCGACGAAACCCAGATCAAACCACGCCACATAGCTCGCCCCATCGCGGTCGGTCAACTTACGAAGAAGCCGTTCGGCGCCATCGTAGTCGCGCTTTTCAATCGCCGCTTCTGCCGCGGTAAGCTCGGCAGGTTGAGTTGGACTATCTTCGTCCGGAACCTGAACATGGTGCGCACCCCGGTGGGAATCCGCTGCCGCGGGCTGCGATGTTTGCGTTGAGGATGGTGTCGGCGAGTATGGTGCCGCAGATTGCGGCGAAGGAGCTTGCTCTACATCCAGCGCGAGCGCGCATAGGCTCGCCGCAAATAACACTCCAGTGGCGAAAATTCTACTTGCTCGCATTGGAACGCGACGCTCCGTTGCTTTTCCCATTCAGCAGGTGAGCCAGATACTTGCCCGTATATGATCCCGGCAACTTGGCGATCGCCTCCGGCGGACCCACGCCCACAATCTTGCCGCCGCGCGCACCGCCCTCCGGTCCCAGGTCGATCACCCAGTCGGCGGTTTTGATCACTTCAAGATTGTGTTCAATCACTAGGATCGACCCGCCTGCTTCAATCAGACGCCGGAACGCCGCCAATAGTTTGCTGACGTCGTCAAAGTGCAGCCCAGTCGTGGGCTCGTCAAAAATGTAAAGCATGCGCCGCTTGCGCCGACCTTCTTCCGGACGCCCAGCGCCGCGCCCAATCTCGCGCCCCGCAGGCTGCAAATGCGCCGCCAACTTCATTCGCTGCGCCTCACCGCCAGAAAGCGTGGTCGCCGATTGACCCAGCCGTAAATATCCCAGCCCGACCTCGTCGAGCACTCGCAATTTCTCAGTCAACTTGGGCACTTCTGCGAAAAACCTGAGCGCCTCCTTTACCGTGAGGTTCAACACCTCATGAATATTCTTGCCGCGATAGCGCACGTCGAGCACCGTCGGTTTATACCGGGTCCCTTTGCACTCTTCACAAATCAGTTCGACATCGGCGAGAAACTGCATCTCTACCGTAACCGTGCCATCCCCCTGGCAGGTTTCGCAGCGGCCGCCCGGAATGTTGAAAGAAAAATGTCCAGAGGCGAAGCCGCGTTTCTTCGCCTCTGGTAGCGACGCGAACAGATCGCGTATCACATCGAATGCCTTGATATAGGTCACCGGATTCGAACGCGGCGTGCGCCCGATCGGCGACTGATCGACCAGCACAACCTCGTCGATAAACTCGTCTCCCTCCAAACTTTCCCACGTAGCGGCCCCACTCGCCGAACCAACTTGCTGCTGCTTGGCTTGCCCCAGCGCCTGATACAGAACTTGATGAAGCAACGTCGACTTGCCCGAACCAGAAACGCCGGTGATTGCAACCAGCATCCCGAGCGGAATACAAATATCCACTCCCTTAAGATTGTTTGCCCGCACGCCGCGGATTCGAATCTGCTGCACCCCCGGCTTGCGCCGCACCGCCGGCACTTGAATGCGCAAATCGTCCGCCAGATAGCGCCCGGTCAGCGAAGCCGGATTCGCGCAAATCTCCGCGTACGTCCCTTCGGCAACAAGTGTGCCGCCATTTTCACCTGCGCCTGGACCGAGATCAAGAATGCGATCCGCGGTCCGCATAATGTCAGGATCGTGCTCCACCACCAGAATCGTATTTCCCAGGTCGCGAAGATCGTGCAAAATCTTGATCAACCGGTGCGTGTCGCGGCTGTGCAATCCGATCGACGGCTCATCCAAAACATAGAGCGTGCCCACCAGCCTCGATCCCAACGAAGTCGCGAGTTGAATGCGCTGCGCCTCGCCTCCTGACAAGGTCGACGCCAGCCGGTCGAGTGTCAGATATTCCAGGCCAACGTCGTTAAGAAAACGCAAACGCTCCCGGATCTCCTGCAGAAGCCGGTCGGCAATGTCGGCTTCCTCGGCGCTCAACTGCACGCCGTCGAAAAACTTCGTCACATCTTCAACCGTCATGCAGCAAACTTCACAAATATTCTTTCCGTTAATTTTTACCTGACGCGCCTCCAGCCGTAGCCGCGTTCCATGGCAATCCAGGCAACTGGAGTACCCTCGATAACGGCTCAAAAAAACGCGGATGTGCAGCTTGTATTTTTTCCGCTCCAGATACTGAAAGAACCCCCGCACTCCCAAAAACTGGCCTTCGCCGCTCAAAATCAATTCCTGCTGATCGGGCTCCAGCTCCACCCACGGGACATCGAGCGGAATCCCCGCTTGCTTCGCAAAACGTTTCATCTCCCCGAATACAGCCCGGTACTTGGGTTTGTTCCACGGATCGATCACACCATCCCCCAGCGATTTCGCCTTGTCGGGAATCACCAAATTGAGGTCGAAGTCAATCGTATTGCCGAATCCCTGGCAGCGCGGACAAGCGCCGTACGGATTATTGAAAGAGAACAGACGCGGCTCGGGTTCCTCATACCGCAGATTACAGTTCTTGCACTCGAAGCGCTGAGCAAAGCGCAACTGCCGCGCCGCCTGGTCGTCGTGCGGCGGCAGATCGAAAATCACTTCGCCCGATTCCCGGTACGCCGTTTCCACGGCATCGACAATTCGCGAACGCGATTCCGCGGAAATTGCGAGGCGGTCAACTAACACGTAAACCGGCTGATCAAAGTGAATATCGAGCAACGATTCCGGGGTGGAAAATTCAAACACCTGCCCCGCTTGATAAAGCCGATTGAAGCCGCCTTTGCGCAACTCGAACAGCCGCGTCTTCACCTGCTCGCTAAGCGCCGCTTCCAGAGATGCGACTTTCTTACTCGACTTACGCTTGCGTCCAGTTTTCTTCTCCGCTTCCTGCGGCACAGATGTTTCCCGCTGCAACGGAAAAATCACCTGTACACGGGTTCCCGGAGCCAACGCCAGCAATGCGTCGGCAATTTCATCCACGGTATCTTTCTTTACTTCGCTTCCGCAGTTCGCGCAAAAAGTGCGGCCGACCCGCGCAAACAACAGCCGCAGATAATCATAAATCTCGGTTGCGGTCGCTACGGTTGAGCGCGGATTGCGCGTCGTATTCTTCTGCCGGATCGCAACCGCAGGGGCGATGCCGTCGATGGAATCGGCATCGGGCTTTTCGATCCGCTCAAGAAATTGCCGCGCATACGCCGAAAGTGACTCGACATACCGCCGCTGGCCCTCCGCATAAATCGTGTCGAAAGCCAGCGACGATTTGCCCGACCCCGAAACCCCCGTTACCACGGTCAGTGTGTTATGGGGCACCTCAAAATCGATGTTCTTGAGGTTGTGCACGCGGGCACCGCGCACAATAATGCTTTCCGTAGGGGTTGCTTGAGACATCGGATAAAAGAGTCAGCAAACCACTCCGCCGTCGTTGGGAAGGTTCCCCAGCGCCCTCAAAGAGTGCTGCCGAATCTTTTATTATAGTGCAGAGCGTTACTGGAGGGTTTCTTGCGTCCGCTGCGGTGCGTCGTGGCTTGGACGCTCGATACTGGCAGAGTACAGGATGCCGAATAGGGAACCGATGCCCAGACCCGCGAGCAGGAACGTAACCGCAGTCGGGATGTCGTACTGAGGTCGAGTTTGCATGTCTTGCGATCTCGAGTGCATAGCGAAGAGTGCCCTTTCAATCGTGAACGAATGCCGCGCCGATGTTTTTCTGTTTTAATGAGCAGTGCGCGGAGGCAACGCTCACAATGCCTCCACGCACCACGTCTCAATCGACCCGTTTTACTATGAAAGTGGTTCGATGCTGTCTACCTGAATCGTGTTGCTGTTCATATCCAGTTTCCCGCTCACTTTCACGCTCTTGCCAGCATACTGCTTGGCTTGCGTCTGGTCGTCCAGCTTGTAACTGACCTTGGTCACTGGGTCCTTAAGAACGAGTTTGCCATCCTCCTTTGTGATTTTTCCGCTGAAAGTCGTCGCCTCGTGCGTCATGGTATCGCTCGCCTGCGGCGTCGCGTCATTCTGTTGTTGCGGAGTAGTTGCCTCTGGCCGCGATGCCGGGGCTGGATCCTGATCCGCCTGCTGCGCGTACGACGATCCTCCAATCGCCACGATCAAGAGTATTAGCGCCGCTGCCATCGAGAAGCGCAGAAGAATGTTTTTCACTCAGAACCTCCTTTGATAAAAATGAAAAGAAGTCGGTAGTAAGTGATAGTGCAAAAGGCTTGCCATTCGCCGCGGCGCGGGGCACTGCTTGCAAGCAAGCGGTTTATACAACTCGACGTTCGCGTCCCTATGAAATTTAGCGCCGTTAGCAGGAAAGTCTTACCGGAAATTACGCCGCAGCGAGGAATAATCGACTCAGGTAACTCATGTAGGGAATGAAAAAACGAGACAGGAAATCTGAATGCACGTTAAACAATCTGAATACTGAGCCGCTAGTCCGGTTCCCGGTCCCGGCGCTTGCCATACCGCAAAGCAAACCCAAATCCAAACACCATAATTCCAACCGGAGGAATGAGGAGCACTAGGATCGCGCGGTTCAACGCACGCTGTCCCTCTTTCGGCGTGCTCTTCGCCACCGCATTGCACATGGCGCAGCCCTGCCCCCAGGCGGGCATTGTCGAAAGGCCCATCAGCAACAGCAACACCAAAAGCCGCGATTTCATTGCCATGAACTTCATACTGAACTGCCTGACCCCTACTGTACTCCCAATCCGTTTGGCGGCGGCAGAATGCGCCCCGCGTCCGGGAAGAAGAAGCAATACATAATCACGAAGCAGGCCGTCACCGAGATCACCAGCATCCATCGCATGATCGCCTTTTCAAACTTCAGGTGCATGAAGTAGGCGATGATCAACGCCGATTTGATGATGGAGAGAATCATCAGAACTTCAAGCATCTGCTTCGGATCTTTGAACACCTGGTTATATCCGAGCCAGACCTCAATCCCGGTCAGGACCAGCAACGCGCCCCACACCCAGAAATATTGCCCTTTGCTATCGTCGTGCTTCGCCACATCGTGCATTCGCGTGTCCCCTTAAAATGCTTTGTCATCCTGAGCGCGTTCTTTGCGCGAAGGACCTCCCGCGCCTCACTGCCGCCCCTTAAATCTTCGTCGACATCAAATACACCAGAGGGAAGATAAACATCCACACTAGGTCGACAAAGTGCCAATACAGACCGGACACCTCAACATCATGCGCGTCGTAATCTTTCGGCTTCAGGAAAAGAATAATCGCGCAGACAACCAGCGCTATCCCCAGCACATGAACCGGGTAGTGAAAGACGTTGCCGGCTGGAATCAGAAATGCTGCCGCGATCCAGATCACGCCTAGGATCGGCAGAAACCATTTCCGAAACGCGACCACGCCGAGATAAATCACGCCGATGGTCACGTGCAGCATGTGCATCGCCGTGAGTCCGAAAAAGGCCTGCGTGAACTGCGGCACGTTCTTCGAGATATCTGCATACTCGCCCGCGGCGGTCGGCGGCGTCGCGCCCAAAGCACTCATAAAGCCGGGCAGAGAAAGCCCCTCGTTGATTAGCTTGGTCCATTCCATCCCGTGCAGAACGATGAACGCCGTCCCGAACGCCATAGTAGCCAGCAGCCAAAGGCGCGTCTTGGCTCGGTCGCCCGCCTGTGCCGCGAACACGCCCAGCACCATGGTCAGCGAACTCGAGAGCAGACACGCCGTCATCACGGTCGCGTTAATGATGCTGTCCTTACCAAAGGGCGTCGGCCACGCGGTATAGATGCGGTTGTAGCTGAAAGCAAAAAGCAGCGCGCCAAAGGTCAGCGAGTCCGAGGCCAGGAAGAGCCACATCCCGACTTTTTTCGAATAAGCTCCAAACAGCGGAGCTTCAAACTCGCCCCCGTGTCCGTGGACCGCCGCTACATCATGTGGAAGCGTGGCGTCAGCCATTCTTCAAATTCCCCTTTCGCCGGTTAGGTCTCAGGTGTTGGGTGTTGGGTCTTAGGCAAATCCAACTACACGAGACCTGACACCTTACGCCTGAGACCCAAAACTTGAAACCTATGACCTATGACCCAAGACCTACCTTGCAAATGCTAAAAGAGCAAAAATGTAAATCCACAGAACAGCCATAAAGTGCCAGTACCAGGCGGCGACGTCAACCACGATCCGCCTTCCCTCCACAGGCCTATGCTGCAGGGAAGTCACCCCTGCCCAGATCAGCGCGATCACGCCACCAAAAAGATGCACCGCATGCGCCGCGGTCAGCAAGTAAACGAACGAGCTATTTGGATTCGTATTGACAAAAAATCCGCGGCCCTTCAATTCGCCCCAGGCGATCCATTGTCCCGCGAGAAATCCCAACCCGAGAAGAACCGTTATTCCCAGCCACGGAAAGCTTTTTTCGTTTCCCAGCGAAATCCCCGGAATCGATTTCAGCGGCGCCAGCGCGGCCTGTCGCGTAATGCCGCGCCTCGCGAACTCCATGGTTACACTGCTGATCAGCAACAGCGCCGTGTTGATCGCCAGCAGTTGCCACGGCAACTCCACCATGCCCCAGTCGCGCACGTAAGAATTCGTGGCGCCATCGAAAGTCGGCAAACCCTGCCGCACCACGTACGCGCTGGTCAGCGAGATGAAAACCATGCTGACGGTGGCGATCCCGCAGATCAGCCCCAGCCGGGCCCGGCGCAAGCGCGCGCCGTAATCAGGCACGCCATTCGGCCGGCCTTGAAAGCCGCCATCATCTCCGCCGCCATTCGGAGGCGCCGGCCCATCGCCGCCGCGGCCAACCTGGTTCACCGGAGTGCTTGGTATATACGTCGCCATAAGAAATTTTTCCAGCCACGCCCGTTAGGATTTTCGGTGCGGCCTTAGGGCCTCGGGTGCACGCCAAGGATTTTGGGTGGCGCAGCGCTTCAGCGCTGCGGTAAAGCTCACCTCTTACCTTGGGCTTTAGCCCCCGAGCTACCAACTACTTCAGTGTCCTCCTCCCGTCGCTGCATCCGTCTGCATCACAAAATCCTTGGGCGCGCCCGGAACTCCATACTCATACGGCCCATGATGCACCACCGGAGTAACGCCATTAAAGTTGTCATGCGGCGGCGGAGTGGCCGTCGTCCACTCCAGAGTAGTCGCTTCCCACGGATTGTCGCTGGCCTTCGGTCCCTTGAATATGCTCCAGAAAAGATTGATGACAAAAATAAACTGCGCCGCAATCGTAATGATCGCCGCATAAGTCATGAACCCGTGAATCGGCATCAGCTTTTGCAGGTACGCCACTTCCGTATATTGCGAGTAGCGCCGCGTCCCTCCGGCGATGCCCAGATAATGCATCGGCATAAAGATGGCATAGGTCCCGGCGAGTGTGAGGAAGAAATGCACGCGTCCCCACGTTTCATTCATCATGCGCCCGAACATTTTCGGAACCCAGTAATATGTCGCAGCAAACATTCCGAAGATCGCAGCCACGCCCATGATCAGGTGAAAGTGCCCGACCACAAAATAAGTATCATGCAATTGAATATCGAGCACCGGCTGCGCCAGGAACGGTCCGCTCAATCCACCGGAGACGAAAAGGGAAACGAAGCCGATGGCATACAGCATCGGTGTTTGAAAACGAATGTGCCCCTTCCACATCGTGCCCAGCCAGTTAAACGTCTTGATGGCCGAAGGCACGCCGATGCACATGGTCAGCAGCGAGAATGCGAATGCTGAATAGGGGCTCATGCCGCTCATGAACATGTGATGGCCCCAAACCATGAATCCAAAAAAGCCGATGCCAAGCATCGCATAGACCATGGCGCGATAGCCAAAAATAGGCTTGCGCGAAAACGTCGACAGAATCTGCGAGGTCACGCCCATGCCCGGCAGAATCGCAATGTAAACCTCAGGATGCCCGAAGAACCAAAACAGATGTTGCCACAGCAAGGGCGAACCGCCCTTGTGGCCCATGATCTGTCCGTTCACCACCACCAGCGGCACGTAGAAACTCGTGCCCAGGTTGCGGTCCATCAACAGCAGAATGCCCGCCGATAGCAGTACGCCGAACGCCAGTAGACCGAGAATCGCCGTGATGAACCACGACCACACGGTCAACGGCATGCGCATCATCGTCATGCCCTTGGCGCGCATATCGAGCGTCGTCGTTAGGAAGTTCAACGCGCCCATCAGCGATGCTAGACAAAAGATCGCGATGCTCGTAATCCACAGATCGGCTCCCAACCCTTCGCCGGGACCAGCCTGTGGAACCGCACTCAGCGGCGGATAGCCAGTCCACCCGTGCAACGGTGCTCCACCCTGAACAAAGAATGCCGCAAGGATCACCACAAATCCCACAAAGGTTGTCCAGAACGAAAGCATGTTCAGGACTGGGAAGGCCATATCCGGCGCGCCAATCTGTATCGGCAGGAAATAATTTCCGAAGCCCCCCTGCGGCGCCGTGGTCAGCACGAAGAACACCATGATCGTGCCATGCATGGTGAGCAGGCTGAGATACATTTCCGGCTTGATCTCGCCCACCAGTGGCAGAACCGCGTTCGGCCAATACAAGTGGATGCGCATCAGCAGCGACAAAAACATCCCGACCCACACCGCCGTCACCGCCAGAAAGAAATATTGAATGCCAATGACTTTGTGATCGAGGCTGAAAATATATTTGCGAATGAAACCCTGAGGAGCGTGTGCGTGAACGGTAGCCGAGGTTGCCATTTATTGTTTCTCCGCCTCCCGTGCCGCCAGCCACTTGTCGAAATCCCCCTGGCTGACGACTTTGACCATGCCGTGCATTTTGTAGTGGCCCAAGCCGCAGAGTTCGGCGCAGGCAATTTCGTAGTCGCCAATCTCCGTTGGCGTCAGGTGCATGTGGATATTCAAGCCGGGCACCGCATCCTGCTTGAAGCGCAGGTTCGGCACAAAGAAGCTGTGAATCACGTCCACCGAGCGCAGGCTCAAATCGACTTCCCGGTTCACCGGCAAAACCATTGTGCCCGTAACTACATCGTCTTTCGCTGCGGGATCGGAAGTGTTCAATCCGACCGCTGCCTCACCGCCCGCCGAAGGGTCCATCAGCTTCGGGCTGGTCGCGCCATACTTTCCATCCGGTCCCGGATAGCGGAAGTACCAGGCAAACTGCATTCCCGTAACTTCCACCTGCACCGCACCCGGCCCGGCCTGGTCAAAGCGCTGGCTTGCCCACACGCTGCTGCCCATCAGATTCAATCCGACGAACAAAACCGTGGTCAGCACCGTCCATACGATTTCGAGTGTGGTATTGCCATGCGAATACTGCACCGGAGGCGAGTTAGGCCGTTCCCGGTATTTCCACGAAATATACCCCAATGCCAGCTGTGCCGCAAGAAAGACGATTCCCATCAGAACAAAAGTGAGTGCGAGCTGGCGGTCAATGAATCCCGTGGCGGCGGAGGCGCCAACCGGTAGCCACCAGGTCTTGGCGACAAAAAAGTACGTGCTGATCAAAGTGATCAGCCAGATTACGACCATTAACGCGAGGCCCATTCCCCAGTCCTCCCGACCCTAACACGGTGACGCGAAACGATTTTCCCCACGGCGGTTGCCGCACCCCACAGGCGAAAGCAACAGTCGGCGGCGAGTGTAACACAACCCGATCAGGATTTTGCAACCGCGCATTTCAAAAAATCGATTTACGAATTTTCACGCGCGCACCCAACCAGCAAGTCCGCTTCTTCTGCGATTAAATCCGCAAAAACAAACTGATTTCGCACCACCGTCTCGCCAACTGTTACCGGCATCGCGGCGTTAAACATGGGTCCTGCATATATGAACGAGTGAAATTCCCCGCGCTCCCCACATGGATCCACGTCATCAGGAATATCTGCAAGCAACGCTTCATCAAACTCACATCCGGCGAACGATTTATTGAGTTTGTTCGTATCCACACAAGTCAGCTTGGCTCGCACGCCAGACTCAATCATTTCGCGCGCTAAAGCCGCCGTCGGCATCCCCCACACCGGAAAGATCGGTTGCAGCCCCGTACCTTTCAATTGTCTCTCGCGGTAAGCGCGAACATCCTCAAGAAAAAGATCGCCAAATGCAATCCCCACGATACCGTCGCCGATTGCCCTCGCGCAAGCTTGCGCCATCAGCGATTCATATTGCTCATTTGAGCATGGCCACGGCAATGGCACTGCCCAAAGTGGAAGTCCGACCGCTGCCGCTTGCCGTTCCACCAACTCGCGCCGCACCGCATGCATAGCGACTCGGTCAGCCTCTTCATTAAACGTCGTCAGCAACCCAACCACCTCATATTCCGCACGCCGTCGCAGCACGTGCAAACTCCACGCGCTATCCTTTCCGCTGCTCCACGATAAGAGAATGCGCTTCAACGTCATTCACCGCGCGCTGTCATCCCGAGCGAAGCGAGAGCCTGCCCTGAGCGAAGTCGAAGGGGACCTTGGTTTCTGTCAACGGTCTCACAACAACCCGCAAGACATCCCCAATGATTCTCGTAAGAACTGATCCGCTAAAAATCCATGGCCAGCCTTCTATTTTTCCGACCACTCCGGAACCCGTCCCGGAGTCCACGGCGCTCCAGCAGTCTCCATGTCTTTCTCTAACTTAGCCATATTAACCTCAACCATCGCTCGAAGATTAGCGAGTTGTTCAGTAAACTCCGCGCTTGCGATCGTGTAATCGTCGATATGCGTCTGCGTCGGTTTGGTAAATGAGAAGCGTTCGCCTTCCAGGATGGCCTCCACCCGGTCATTAATCGACGTAGGAATCGGTTCGCTGCGCTTCTGCAATATCTTGTCTCCGCGCAGCGCCCGCAGAATTCCCCGATCCTTCTGCTCGATCGCATCCGCCTCGGCTTCCAGCTGTTTTTCCGCAGCCGGTGTTTCCCGCAGTGCCGCTCGAATCGATTTCAGCCGCTCCTCCACGTTTTCAGTCATGTGAACCGCACCCGAAACCGCTCGATAGAGCGACGCTGTCTTGCGTTGAAATTGTTCTTGAGCCTGACGATCCGCCGCGCTCAAGGACGATGTTCCATCGGCAACAACTTTGAAGCTCTGCGCCCCCGCCAATTCCGTCACAACGCCGTTCACCCGTTCGAACATACGCACAGAATAGGTCCCAGCAATCACCATCGGTCCTTGCTGTCCAGCCGGCGGAAAGTCCTCGTCGCCTTCCGTCTCGCCGGGTTCTCGCACCGACGGCGTCGCATACCTCAGATCCCACGTCGCCCGTTGAAAGCCCGCGTCGATGCTGCCTTCGACTCGTCGAATTGCCGCACCCGACTCGTCGTAAACCATGAAGTACACTTCAGGCTTCGCCTCCTGCGCCTCGGCTCGCAATTCGTCGTTTGTCGGATAAGGCAGCGTCTGATTTTTCTTCGCCGCCTCTTTCTCCGCGTCTTGCCGCTTCTCCTTCTTCGTCTTCAATTTCGTTTTCAAGTAAGCCGTGAAAACCGCCCCGTAGGCAGGATTCTCCGCCGTAAAAAACGCGTCCCCTTCAAATCCTTTTCCCGGAAGACCCAAAGGATGCCGCTCGATGTACATCAGCGAATCCTTCACCGGAAACAACGTTGCTGCCTGCTCCAAAGACTCAGCCGTGGCCTGCCGCAGCGCAGTGATGTCGTCCAGCACATAGAAACCGCGTCCGAACGTTGCGATCACCAGATCGCCTTCGCGCGCCTGCATCACCATGTCGCGAACCGCAATCGTCGGCAATCCACCCTTCAGCTGAACCCAGCGCTGCCCACCGTCGATCGTAAAGAACGCGCCAAATTCAGTCCCCGCAAACAGCAGCTTAGAATTCACCGTATCTTCCGCAAACGCCAGCACCGGACCATTCTCCGGCAGGTTCCCCGCAATCGAAGTCCATGTCTTTCCCGCGTCCGTCGATCGCAGCAAATACGGTTTGAAATCTTCGTTCTTGTGACCATCAAACGCCGCATAGACCGTGTTCGCATCGTGCACCGAAGCCGCCAGTCGGCTCACATAAGTCGTATCGGGGATGCCCGGAAATTTCTCGTCCTTTGTCCAACTCTGCCCGCCATTGTCGGTGATCTGAATCAGCCCATCATCGGTGCCTACATAAATCAGATCTTCTTTTTTCGGCGACTCTGCCAGCGAAACAATATTTCCATAGAACGACGTCGCCGCATTCTTCGCGACCGCATCCGGCTCCCACACTCTTCCCATCACCGGCAACTTGTTGCGGTCGGTCTGCCGCGTCAAGTCGCCGCTGATCGCCTTCCACGTGTCGCCCCTGTCATCGCTGCGAAAAAGTTTGTTTGCCGCAAAATACAACCGCGTGTGCGAATGCGGCGAGATGATCACCGGAGAATCCCAATTCCAGCGCAACGGCGGCTCGCCTTTGCCTTCCTGCGGCTGCAACACAAGCTCCTGCCCCGTGGGCTTGTCGTACCGCACCAGCACCCCGTATTGCGACTCCGCATAAACCGTGTTCGCGTCCACCGGATCAACCTGCGAGCGGAAGCCATCGCCGCCGGTCGTGACATACCAATCGGAGTTCATGATCCCATTGAGGTTGCGCGTGCGCGACGGTCCGCACCACGAGAAATTGTCCTGTGTGCCTCCGCATACGTTGTAGAAGGGAAGCGCATTGTCCACCGCCACATCGTAAAACTGCACGGTTGGCAGGTTCGATTTGAACTCCCAGCTCTTGGCATCGTCCCAGGTTTCATACATCCCTCCATCCGAGCCCACCAGCCAGTGCTTCGT